>LNAP01004517.1_pt1 | contig 12816 bp, 10 predicted proteins | sample 602601 | NCBI WGS metagenome assembly LNAP01 (sample SAMN02440304, study PRJNA202911) | soil metagenome | biome: Subtropical and temperate rainforests or woodlands; isolation source: soil samples (1 kg each in a 20% v/v slurry with milli Q water) were... ...
TATCGACCACAATCACGTCGTCAGGCCAGATGCCGGCATCGATCATGGAGTCGCCCCCACTGCGCACCAGGTAGGTCGCAGGCGGGTTTGCGACAGCAATGTCATCCAGTGAGGACATTTCCTCGATGAGGTCCTCGGCAGGGCTGGGGAACCCACAGCTGAGCTTCGATGTGAAAACGGGGAGCAGCCCGGAGGCAGGCTCCACCCGGATACGGCCGATGACTGAAATGGCGTTCATTGATAGCCTGTATAAATGTACAGTATGTGGGGCCATGATACACGCAGTCCGGCGAGCGACAAGGATCTCGCGCCAGATGGCGGTAGCAAAAAAAATGGACAGGGATAATGCCCGTACCGCGGGCCCGGCGAAGCCGGAAAAATGGACAGGGGAGGGCGTGGCCATCGCAATCGAAAGGGGCTGAAGAAAAATGGGCAGGGAGCCGGGTTTGTGGTGAAAAAAAGACTCCCAGCGGCTCCGTCCGCCTCGTACGATATACGCCTTTTCAGACCGCTTGATTCACAGCAGGCGCAAACCCCAAAAAGGACACTGGATGACCGCTGCCGATATCGTCCGTTACTGGCGCTCAGTCGAACTGCTACAGCCTCAAACCGCCCCCAAGTTTAAGAAGAGGGACAAGCCGTACCAGTCGTTCATTCACGATACTCCCGTGGCCAAACCGGTGATGCCCTGGGACAAAGCGAGCATCGTCGCCAAAGAGTCGCTGCCGGCAGGCAAAGTGTGGAGCCACCTACTTTTCGCCCATTGCTACGATTTCAAGTATGCCGTGAAGGCATTGGAGGACGTGTTTGGCGCCGAACAGGGTTACAAGGAACCCCAGAGTCAGGTCGTCGCCCTGTATGCGCTCAAGCTAACCCATACCGGCGCCATGGTGGCCGACAGCCTGGTGCTGTCCACTGCCGCCTGGCTGCTGGCCAGAGTGCGTGCAGGAGAGGATTGGACGCGGAGTTTCGACGAGACCCAGGACAAGGTACGAGCCGTCGCGGCAGAGCATCTTTCGGGGGTTGTGACCTCGGACAAAATCTTCCGGCTTACCAATTGGATCATCACGTATTTCGGGTTGCGCGAATTTTTTGCGGAGCAGAAGACGTTCCATCGCTTTCGCTCCAAACCGATCAAGCCCACACAGGTGGAAACAGACGACGACCCGTTGAACAGTTTCATTCTGGAGGACCTGGCCGACGTTGCGGACAACCTGGAGCGCGGCAACAGCAGTGCGCCACTGAATGCCTATCTCACACCCCACACAGGGAGCGGCCGGATAGACATCAGCGATGTGCGCTCCTCACGGTACTTATTGGACCAACTGGCACCGGCTCGCTACCCAAGCGGTTGCTGGCCGACAGAAGCAGACCTAGGGCTTGTCCATTCCCAGCAACTTGCGGTTAACCATATCGTTGGCTCCCTCAGCGCCAGTAAAGGACAACGTGCGGTCAATGGTCCGCCGGGTACGGGTAAAACCACGTTGCTGAGGGACATTATCGCCTCGGTCGTTACCGGCCGGGCTGATGTCCTGGCATCGCTCCCGCGAGCTGCGGATGCATTTGAGGACAAGGGAGTGCGCGCCGAGCAGGCGCGGGAGGGGGGCAAGACTCAATTCTGCTTCCGCTTGAACGAGCGCCTACTGGGTCATGAAATTGTGGTGGCGTCCTCCAACAACGGCGCGGTCGAGAATGTGACGCTGGAGCTCCCACAACGAGACAAGATCGATGAGCGATGGCTGACCGAGCTCGACTATTTTGGCGAGCTCGGTAAATGGCTTACCGGCAAACCAGCCTGGGGGCTGTTCTCCGCTGCCCTGGGCAACAAGACCAACCGGAAGACATTTGTCACCAGGTTCTATTACGGCGAAGGAGATCCGCCAAGGAAGACAGCACCTGAAACCGATGAGCTCGATGAGGAGCTGGATGATCTAGAGGACGTACCGGATACGACAGGCAATGCAGACCAGGGGCAAGAGGATCGTAGCCAACCTACAGCTGGCTCCGATGAAGATCCAAAGCCCAAGGGGTTCCGCAAGTGGCTCGATGAGCAGGAGGCCGTGGTTGAGGCGCTCACCGTTAGCCGAAAATCCATTTGGCAAGCGGCCGTGAAGCGCTATACCGACGCCAAGGCTCGGGCAGAAGCGGTGGGGGCGGAGGCTGCACTGGCGACTCAGTTGGTGGATGCCTTGCTGCAGGCTCGAGAGCAGGCCAGGACCCAACAGGAAGCGCTCGCTCAGTCTAGGGCCGGCCGCGATAGCCTCAAGTCCAAGGTCGACGCTGTCATTGAAGAGGGCACCGCCGCACAGGGTACGGTTCGGACACAGGCGACTCACATCCAGCGTCATATCAAGACAAGACCAGGGTTCTTGGCCAACCTGTTCAGCCTCTGGGGTTGCTACCGACAATGGAAGCAGGAGTTGGACCTGCTGCAGAAAGTTCTGCTTGCGGAGGAGAAGGCGTCGACGATTGTCGATCTGAAAGCGAAGCAGCTCCAAGATCAGCTGACTGAATTCGATCGCGTGATGGCAGCGAGCGAGGCCAAGCTGCAGCAGTTGCAACACGCGGCGATCGCCCGTGAAGCGCAGCTGACCACACTGGCCGAAAAGTACAAGGCGGAACACTTTTTGACTTGGTTGCGCACTGGCAGCATCGGCCGGGGGCCTGAAATCGAGCTGGCCGAGCCATGGATTGTGCCGGGATGGCGCCAGGCACGCGCCCGGGTGTTCATTGAAGCGCTACGGCTGCACAAGACCTTCTTCGAGCTTGAGCCAAAACGGGTCGGCGCCAACCTGAACTTTGTCACGAGCATGCTGCAGGGAACCCGATACCGCGGCGTGTCGCAAGATGCCATTCGATCGGCCTGGGCAACACTGTTCATGGTCGTACCGGTACTGAGCAGCACATTCGCCTCCTTTGCCCGTACGTTTAGCACTCTGGGTGCCAGTGAGATTGGTTGGCTTCTGGTGGATGAAGCGGGGCAAGCGACACCTCAGGCCGCGGTGGGTGCCCTTTGGCGTTCGCGCCGTGCAGTGTTGGTCGGTGATCCCCTGCAGCTCAAGCCAATTCTGTCCGTTTCTGACGCTGCGCTTGAGCATATGCGCCAGCCGTTTAGGGTCGACCCTCGTTGGATCCCCAGTGGGCAATCGGCACAGTCGGTGGCTGACCAGGGCAGTGCAGTCGGTAAGATGCTCGGCCCGGCCGGGATGAAAAGCTGGGTCGGATTTCCGTTGGTGGTTCACCGGCGCTGTGACCGCCCCATGTTCGAGCTCGCCAACAAGATCGCGTACGACGACGCCATGGTGTACGGGACCAGTACGCCATCCCCGGAGAAGGAAACCACCGCCACGTTGCCGACAGGCTGGATCAACGTGCGCGGTCCATCGGACGGGAACTGGGTCGAGGCCGAGGGGCGAGCATTGAAGGTATTACTTGCCAACCTGGCGCAGGAGGGAGTTGCCGCTAAGGATATTTCGGTGATTACCCCGTTCCAGGACGTGCGAAACCAATTGCAGGTGATGCTTCGCCAACCGATGGTCTTTGGCACCATCCACACCATGCAGGGAAAAGAATCTTCTGTGGTAGTGCTCGTGTTGGGTGGCAGTTCGGAGAAGGCCGGAGCTCGCGAGTGGGCTGTTTCCGAACCGAACCTGGTGAACGTGGCCGCCACACGAGCGAAGCGCCGGCTGTACGTCATCGGCGACCGGGCAGATTGGTCGAAGCGGCCGATTTTCTGCAAAGTGATGCATCTGCTCCCTGAGTGTAGGATCTCGCCCCCTTCAACCGGTACTCAGGCGGGCGGTGCGCCGGCGAAGTCTTCATTGCCGTGAGTAGGGCGACTGTCCGCTTCCGAAATAAAAGCAAAATTTTGGGAATGGCTGCAACAAAAAGCCCGCGGAGCGGGCTTGTGGGGGAATCTGATTTTCCTGTATCGGGAATTACCCTGCGAACCGCTCCCATTTTTGGATTGCTGCTCTAGCCTCAACCTGGCCTACACCGCTTACCAATGAATCAGCAAACACCAAGTGGGCATCCATTCCCTTAAATTCCGGCACGTCGCGCCAATGTGCGCTGCATGAATTCAATTGCCTGTTCGAGCTTAACAACGGCCCAGTCCGGACACGGGGTTGATCTAGGCTTCTCAGGGCCGTTAACCCTAAGCCTTGAAGATGCCCATTCGGCGCAATTGGCTGCGTTCGTCAGCCCTCGTCATGGCCTCTTCAAACAGCCGTTCAGGCAACCAATAATCCTCATGGCTGCGCGCTTGCGAGCCCGAAGTAAAGAGCCACGAATCGCCTGCCTTCCGATAGTACGGGCGTAGGGTGTAGACATTCATGATCCCGTCCGGGCCGTGTCGTGCGACGACATAACGAACGCCGTCCTCCGGCTCTAGGGAGTTTTCAAACTCCGGCAGTAGATCTTCGGCGGTAATGTCGCGCCATGGGTCACGATTCATTTCCGGGCGTCCTTCGCGTATTGCTTGTCGGTAGTGCCATGGTCAGCCTATTCCTTTGATTCGTTGCTGCATTGGTAGAGCGACCTGGTCTGACGTTTGATTTCCATCTGACGGCATGGCCATCGCAGGCAATCGGTACTCCGGGCCGCTCTCCGATGCAGCCCCGTAGGGCCGTCGAAAATTCCTATATGGGGCGGACACCTCAGTAACCTTTGCGGCGGTCTTCGCGCGCTTGATCGACATCAGCATCCGTCATGCCGGCGAAAAGATAGACAACAGAAGCACGCGCCGAGCCGGGTGCCCGGATTGTGTAGTCACAGGCGAAGCCTAACGCGCGAAGCTCATCACGCAAGGCGCGGATCTTCTCCAGCGCTGGGTCGAGTGGTTCAGACGGCCACGGTTGGGAGGTATGCTGGACGCTCATGGTGTTCCCCGCTTCGTCTTCGAGCGCGAAAACCGCGCCTCTTCTACTGACGCGGCCCCGGTTTTAGACCGGGGCTCGCGGTGTACCTGGGTGGGAATTCCACCTATCTGCAACAGGGAAACAGTCACCAGACAGCATGGCGCTTTTGGGGAGTGCGCCTCGCGTTATTGAGGTTGACGCAACAACACCACTTCCTGACCTTGGCAGCCGCTCATCGAAGTAGATTGGGCGGCATCGGGTGCCTCTACACAAAAGTTGAAAGCGACCCCATAAGGCAGATCGATCCGTCCAATGCGGTTGTAATCCACGGTGACGATTTTAGTATCCGTCAAACTGTCACGCAGCGTGGGTACGTGATCAGGAATCTTGACGGTAGTGCCAAACGCGGTCTGCGTTTTGCCAATATCAAGCTGATAGTCAACTTGTACCGTTGCATTAGCCTTGTCGAGAGCTACCAGCGTCACATGGCCTTGGAGCTTTGCTGCCCCAATCTTGCAATCAGTCTTGTCTGGATTGCACGAACGCACTTGCATGACACCAAGCAGGGGAGATGGATGGCCCACCTTGTGTTGCTGGAGATTGTTCTTGGAGACGATGTCGATCGGGCCAGGGAACATTGGGGGAGCGGAGATCCAAGAAGACGCTGTGGTCTCTGGAGTCCTGGATGAGCAACCAACGAGCGAGACCAACGCCAGGACGGATACTGCGACGATACCTTTCTTCACCTGTTACAACTTCCTTTGCGCGCGCAGAACAATTCAGCACGCTTCTACTGCCGCTGCCCAGCGCTAAGGCTGGGCTTATGGTCTGTCTGCTGGCGACGGAAACTGACGCGGTTTTGCGCAGGGCGCAGAATCTGATCCTGGTGCGCCTGCGATTTGGCCTTAACCACCACAGTAGGACCTACCGAGAGACGATGGTAGCGCCTTGATGAGGGGATACAAGAGGCAAGCGGGCCGTCCACCGGTGGGAATGGGTGGCGATGGCCTATGATGTAATTTTTTCCGGAGGTACGGCGATGTGTAGCCGATACGAAGCGCCTACGACAGAGAGGCTCCTTGCCGGGTTCGGTGCTGCACCGGATCAGCCTTTCAAAACAGCCCTGTGGCCAGGGTACATCGGGCCTTTCCTGCGTGCTCGAGGAGCGGAGGAGACGGAGGAGGGAGAGAGCCCGATGGAGGCGCTGGTCGGGATGTTCGGTCTGCTACCGTTCTGGGCGAAGGACACCAAGCTGGCGCGCAGTACCTATAACTCAAGAAGCGAATCGGCCGCGACCAAACCGTCATTCCGATCGGCCTGGGCCAAAGCCCAGCATTGCATAATTCCCTGTACCGCTTTCTACGAGCCAGACTGGCGTTCTGGCAAGGCTATCCCCACCCGTATTACCCGGGCGGACGGTGGTCTGATAGGCATTGCCGGCCTATGGGAGCGTTGGGTTGATCCGGCGGGCGGAGAGGTGGTGCACAGCTACAGCATGCTCACGATAAACGCCTCGCAACACGAGTTAATGCGCAATTTTCACAAGCCCAATGACGAGAAACGCATGGTCGTCATCCTGCCAAATGGCGTGCATCAGGATTGGTTGCGAGCGCCGGCGGAGGACAGCATGGAATTCATGCGGGCGTATCCGGCCGACAGGCTTGTTGCTGAGGCTGAACCGGTCCAGGGCAGGGCGGAGTAGCAAAGCCCCGCCCTACTGTCACAAACGGACCCTGGGCTTTTACTGACAGGGTACCGGCGCCGATTCCCACGAGAATCACTGGTCTGTTGACCTGGTCCCACGGCTACAGCCTCAACAACTCATCATCATGGTGCCGGCGCAGCAGTTGCGGTGGGCACCCCTCCATTGTCCATTCAGAACACTGAACGGATGCTCGATGCCTCGTAATTTACCCCCCCATTTGCATCGGATAGGACCAACACGAATCGTGGCCATCGCCGCCAGCGAACGACCCAGTGCTGACAATTGTGAGAGGCAAATTCGGCGTATAGAAAACGATGGCGTCCACTTAAAATTCGCGGGCAGGTGCCCCCTGCGCAATTTCAGTGATCAAGTAGAATGCGCTTCGAACCCAAACGGCCAGGCTGAGCGAAAGCTCCAGAGGTACCCTCATGTCAGATAACCCAATCGCATTACGCAACGGTAACCAGGTCAGCCTAGGGGATGAAATTTACCCTCGCACCAGTGGTGGCCAATACGGTAAAAAACTCGGTGTCGTCGGAGACCTGGTACCAGCGCTGAATTGTTATCAGATAACGGTGGTAAAGACGTGTGATGAAGAGCGAATCATCGGGGCAATCAAGGGGATGCTGGAAGACAATCGTCTGCTGGACCTTAAGTTTAGCTACCAGGCGATCGTCGACAGCTTCCAAACGTACGTCGACCACGAGCAAGATGATACGTTGGGGCATACACAGCAAATGTGCACGGTAGCAACCCCCCAATTCAAGCATGCTTTCGAGAGTGCGCTGTCATCTTTCAATCCCTACCGGTTTGACCGGACCCCTCGGCGATTCGTCAGTGACGCGCTATTACCGCTGGTGACCATGGCTGATGCCTACCTCATCGTGTTGTCGATCGGTTTTCACTCGCGAACCAAGCGCACTCCATTGACAGCGCGCAAAGACAGCGTCGTTCTTCCTCTTATCGACGACGCCATCAAACTGCTCGAAGATCGACTCCAATACGCACTGTTCCCATCAGGCTCTGCTAAAAAGTCTCCAATGGCGGCACTGCTTTTCAGCAGAAATATGAAGCGGTTTCTGCATTTCTACCCGTATTGCAAAGGGTATGACGGCGAGGCTGGAATTGTGCAGATGGTGTCAGAAGCGAACGAGAAGGAGTCTGTCGACTATTTTGATGGGTATATGGTGTCAAGCAGAATCCTGGACGATGCCGATCCCTACTTAGTATTTGCCGAGACGCTTATTGAGTTGCTCGATCGATTCAAAGCCCTGCGTAACATAAGGCTAAACTTTGATCCTGATGCTGAGCCGCAGTCAGATCCAAGGGCAATCCTCACCCATTCCGACAACAATACGCTGGCGCTCACCGCAGAAGTCCCGGCCACATAGCGGAAAGTAAGGCTTACCAGATCGGTCGCGAACTCGTCAGTGGCTAGGGTTTGAGTCGCCTCTCGAGCTGGGGACAGAGGCATTGCATTCTGGAAAGTGGTGGGACACTACGAAGGAATGCAATGAGCCCTCGGCGATTCACCAATCCCCATGCAACACACATCAGAATTTGGGGAGCTGGTAAAGATCGCGATGGTTTCAGTGGCGGTAAGTGGGAGGTAGGCAGACACCTGGCCTCTTGCGAATGGGCATTGCATTCAGCTCCCGACGCAATGACAGAAACCCGAGTAGCGCAGATGAATGCCATCGACAACCAGGAAATCATCAAAACCGGCCGTACCCCGAACCTGACGGGCAGCACCCTTGCACTGTACCTGACCTTCGACGGTCGCTGGTATCGCGTTCGCACCCGACTCGAAACGCTGGGTAGATTCAAACGCCGTGAGCGAGCAGAAGGGCTCTTTTTGAGCAGCGATGTGGCTGCGTGAACGGGCACCATTGCCAAGTCATTTTACTGGCAGGCAGCGCCATCGACAGTAGCGGATGTCCTACCACCCAAGGTGCCGTATGTGAAAGGTGCCAAGGCTGCGAAAGCTATTCGGCAAGCATGGGAATGGCCTCTGGTGGTGTTGAACTGATCGCAATGGATGCGGGGCAAAGGCTTGTCATGGTCTGGCGTTGCCCCGGCTGCGGCGTTTCGGTCAACGAAACGACGACCCCGTTGGAGTCGATCAAAGCATCCCTACTCGTTGAGGACGACCCGCTCTGCTGGCGATGCCGAACCTGATCGCACATGGGCTTGCCGAGCCACCATGCTCCTGGATGGGCGGAATTTTTGCGGATGACTCCATCCGAGAAAACACTTTTGCCTGAGCCCCTGCACACCTCTACTATCCTGATCCGCGCCTCGACGCGCGCACGACCAGCCCAAGTAATCAGGACGCCAGCAAGATGAGCACTCAGCGTTTCGCAAAGTCACAGATGGACACCTTCTTTCCTCAAGCACCCGCAGAACTGCAAACGGAGTGCATCGTCGAAATTTCACCCCAGCAGTTGATCGTCAAATACATGGACGAAGGCGAGCTCGTTGAGTACATCGGGGAAGTGGAGGGGGAAGGGCATTACATCATCCGGGGTAAAGGGTTTGAGGCGAGCGGAACGCTGCACCTGGTGGGTCGTCGGCTGGAAGGCAGCTGGAAGGAAGGCCAGCAGTATGGAATGTGGCGTATCTTTTTGGAGTCGGAGGATTGATCGTCTGACCGTGAGCGTCCTCCACGGGAGATGAAACCGCACTATTGTGCGCAGGCCGAAACCGCCGGCATCGACTGCCCATGCAGCTGACTGTTGTGCCAGACTGGTGGTTTCGTGATTTATGCCGTCTGGAAAGTACTCAGGGAGAGCCAATGCGAGATGGACTGATCACACTGCCTGATACCGGCGCAACTCCCGTGGCTCTCCGGGCCAACCGTGAACCCTTCGACCGCCATCCAGGCGATGTCGTTTCCCTTAAGATCAAGCCCCCCACCATCACTGAAGCCGGCGCCTCGCTGCTGCCAGTTGCCCTGGTGCGGATGATTTCCGAGGTCCGCTGAATGCCGCAATTCGTCCAAAATGGCCCCACCATCCCCGAACGCTTGCTGCAGGCGCACGAGGAGGGGCGCGTGGTGTTCTTCTGTGGGGCAGGCATCTCCTATCCCGCACGCTTGCCGGGATTCCGAGGCCTTGTGGAGGAGTTGTACCGCATTCTGGCGCCTGTCCCGAGTGCGGTGCAGCAAGCGGCAATCAAGTCCCAGCAATACGACACTGCCGTGGGGCTGCTGGAGGCGGACGTCGGGCGCGAGAGAGTTCGGCGGACGATGGCTGACATTCTCAACCCAGACCTGACCTCGCCCAAGGCCACTGCAACCCACCAAGCGCTGTTGAACCTGGGCAGGACTCGCGATGGGCGTATGCGGTTGATCACTACCAACTTCGACCGGTTGTTCGAAGAGGTAATCCCCGTGGCGCCCTTTACCGTGCACCCATACCAGGCACCACTGTTGCCCGTGCCAAAAAATCGCTGGGACGGGCTGGTGTATCTTCATGGCCTGCTGAGCGAAGCTCCCACTGCAAGTGAGCTGGATCGCCTGGTGATTTCCAGCGGTGATTTTGGCCTGGCCTACCTCACTGAACGGTGGGCGGCACGCTTCGTCAGCGAGCTGTTTCGCAATTACACCGTCTGTTTCGTGGGATACAGCATCGCTGATCCAGTTCTTCGGTACATGATGGACGCACTGGCCGCAGATCGTCTGCTTGGCGAGTCGCCGCCGGAGATGTACGCCTTCGGCAGTTACGCTAAGGGTAAGGAGGAAATTCGCTCCAACGAGTGGAAGGCCAAGAACGTCACACCGATCCTCTACATGGAACACAACCGTCATGCCTACCTGCACAAGACGCTGCAGGCATGGGCGTCAACCTACCGCGACGGTGTGCGCGGCAAGGAACGCATCGTCGTTGAAAGCGCGATTGCTCGCCCTCTGGCAAGCACTGCACAAGACGACTTCGTCAGCCGGCTACTCTGGGCAATGAGTGATCTTAACGGCCTGCCAGCCAAGCGCTTTGCCGAACTTGAACCGGTACCTTCGCTGGATTGGCTGGAGCCGCTAAGCCAAACGCGCTTTGGCCATACCGACCTGGGCCGGTACGGTGTTCCACCAAAGGCCGGAGTCGATGGAAAGCTCACCTTCAGTTTGTTGTCCAGGCCCTCGCCATACCCGCTGGCCCCGCTCATGACGGTCGCAGACTCAGGCCCTCGCAGCAGTGAGTGGGACAACGTGATGAGGCAGATGGCGCGTTGGCTACTCCGTCACCTCAATGACCCAAAACTGGTGCTCTGGCTCGTCAATCGAGGTGGCCGCTTGCACGACGAACTGGCGCTGTGGATTGAGAATCGCTTGGAGGAGCTGGCCAAGCTGGAGCGCGAGGGAAACACGGGCGAGTTGGACCGCATTCGTGCTGGTGCTCCCAACGCAATTCCCGGTCCCTGGATGCTTACCCTCTGGCGGTTATTGCTCCGTGGGCGGGGCAAGTCCTGGATCCGCGAACTAGACCTATACCGATGGCGAGATCGGTTTAATCACGATGGGCTCACCAACGCCCTGCGCCTGGAACTGCGGGATTTGCTGACGCCACGCGTTTCGTTGCGTGAACCGTATCGCTTGAGAGTCGACGAGGATGAAGAGCATGAGCCTGGGCGCCTCAAGGATTTGGTTGAATGGGAGATTGTGCTGTCGACGGAGCACGTCCACTCCAACCTGAAGGATCTGTCCAGTGACGAACGCTGGAAAGCAGCACTACCTGGGTTACTCACCGATTTCACGGGCCTGTTGCGAGACGCCCTCGATCAGATGCGAGAGCTGGGAGGCGCTGATGACAGGAGTGACCACACCTATACGCAGCAACCATCAATCGATGTACATCCACAGAACAACGGGTACAACGACTGGACGGCACTCATCGATTTGACGCGGGATGCCTGGCTGGCCACGGCGGCGGTTACCCCGGAGCGTGCAGCCCTCGAGGCGGAGATCTGGTGGACCACCCCGTATCCTATCTTCAAGCGCCTGGCTTTTTTTGCTGCAACGAAAGGTGATGTCATAGGCAACCGCCGAGCGCTTGACTGGCTGTTAGCGGATGAACACTGGTGGCTTTGGACATTGGAAACTGAGCGTGAGTCCACACGTTTGCTGGTTGCCCTGGTGGAGAAAGGCGATCCTGCGATGGTTCTGGAGCTTGAACAAGCCATCCTCGGCGGTCCGCCTATCACGATGTTCGATGGCGACACCGAACCTGAGCGGCTATCTCGTATCCTGGACCGGGACGTTTGGCTACGGCTGGCAAAGGTCGCCGGCGCCGGTGCCACGTTGAGCCCGGTGGGGCAGCAGCGCCTGGATGCGCTCAGCCAACAGTATCCGGACTGGGCTTTGGAAGAAGATCAGAGCGACGAGTTTCCTTACTGGACGGGAAGTGGCGATGAATGGCGAAAGTTTACTGCCACGCCACGCCGACGCCGTGAACTGATCGAGTGGTTAAAGCAGCATCAAGAGAATGACTACTTTCAACATGACGACTGGAGGGAGCGTTGCCGCGAAAATTTTGCCACCACGGCCTGCGCTTTGTGGGTACTGGCGCAAGAGGGTGTTTGGCCGGCTGGTCGTTGGCGCGAGGCGCTACAGGCATGGTCAGAGGGCAAGCTTGTCTCCCTTGCGTGGCGATACATGGCGCCCGTTCTGGCTGGGGCACCGGATGATGCCCTGGAACCGCTTACCCACGCAGTGAGCTACTGGCTGAGTACCATCGCTAAAACCTTTGTGGGCCACGAGGAGAATTTTTTCCTACTCGCGCGTCGCGTCCTGGAGCTGCACCGCCGCGATGGTATTGACTTGGACGACCCCGTGGGGCGTGCCATCAATCATCCGGTGGGGCAAGTCACTGAGGCGCTACTCGGTTGGTGGTATCGGCAGTCACTGCAGGATGCGCAAGGGTTGCCTATAGAGCTTAAACCCACGTTTACAGAGCTTTGCGACGGGAGCGTCGAAAAGTATCGTCATGGACGTGCCTTGCTCGCGGCCCATGTAATTGCACTGTTCCGGGTTGACCGTGAATGGGCAGTGGAGTATCTGCTACCACACTTCGAATGGCCGGTCTCGGAGCATGAGGCGGGCGCGGTTTGGGAAGGGTTTTTGTGGTCGCCCCGCCTATATAGCCCTTTGATGGAGGTGCTAAAACCCGCATTTCTGGACACGGCCCGCCACTTTGCTGCATTGGGCAAGCACGGTGGGCAATACGCCTCCCTTTTGACCTTTGCCGCGCTGGACCCAGC
>LNAP01004518.1_pt1 | contig 12815 bp, 3 predicted proteins | sample 602601 | NCBI WGS metagenome assembly LNAP01 (sample SAMN02440304, study PRJNA202911) | soil metagenome | biome: Subtropical and temperate rainforests or woodlands; isolation source: soil samples (1 kg each in a 20% v/v slurry with milli Q water) were... ...
CTTCACTTGAGCCTGAGTGACAAACTTGGCTTCCATTTCCAGATCAGCCGCGAGCTTTCCGTAGATCTGGCTTTGCTGCACTTTCGGCGAGAATAATCCTTTTCTGGGAGAGGGAGATTTCATGGATTTGCTTGGAGTGCGATGAATCGTGTCAACGTTTTCGCTTTCCTCTTCTTCCTCTTCGTCCGATTCCAGCGCAGTCTCATTCAACACATCGTTCGGATTGCTAAGAAAGAATTGATCTTCTTCCTCTGTTTGGCATGTCTTGTCATATTTGACCATAGTGGTGGGCAAGATTGAGACGGTGTTGAAGCTCTTCACCGTGGTGAAGGATGCGATCTTTTCTCTCAACATTTCCTCCCGAGACTTACTGGGAACCACTGAGGCAGCAACAGGCTCTGGTTTCGTCGGAGCAAGGGAAACAGATGCCAAAAGGGAGCTGACGAGATCCTCGGTTTCTGCGGCCTCATTGACAGGCTGTGGTGCTGCCGCAACAGGTGTAGGTTCTAGAGCAGGTGCGGGAGCGGAAACTGCAGCGGCAGCTCCCTCCACTCGCCTTCTCTTCATCTCTGCGAGGCGTTCCTTCTTCAGATCTATGTCTTTCTTTCTACGAGCAGTGTCGTCCATCGTTGTGGTAATAAGAGAGAAATTATGAGTAAATTCAGCGGACAAACGGATAGAAAGTGCCAACGAAGGCAACGTTTTTGAATGAAGGCAAAAAATAAGACATTTTGGGTACGCCTATAACCAAGCCTTTTTGGTTGTTTCTCTTTTAAGCAGTTCTATTCTCATTCTTATTATAGGAAACGTCAATTATCGTATAATAAATTGACCGGTGAGCACTCTCATCTCGGTCTGCTCCTTCCTGTTGATGGAGGTCATATTATTCTATCTACGGATATCCCTCAACAATTTTATCGACTTGCGTAGAAGGAATGGTGCATGGTACAGCGCTTTTGGTTAGATATGTGCTGGCGTTGAGACGTCCAATCGACAAGTATGATCATTTGATGGACATAATAAAAAGTTGCCGTCATGACTTGAAACTTATCGAAAATGAGAAGAAGATTGTTGTTTTTGATGGCCAATGGTTGGATGAAAGGTTCAATGATTTGCCTGGTGCCAAGAATATATATAAGGCAATAGAGTCGATGCAGTACGGAAAAAGCCAAACCGAATTCGACAGTTCTCGCGGTAGTTTCACACCTCTCAAGTGGTCCAACCAAATGATGTCAGGAGATGTTCAGGGTTGGTATGACACATATTTCTACTCCAGCCACAAGTTCAATATGCCTGACTTGGCGAGCTTCGATGAAGGCGCGTGGATCAAATTTGAAACAGACGCGAAGAAACAAACCGAAGAGGATCCTTACTGCAATGTGATGTACGCGCACACTTACAAGGATTATAGAGACCTTGCGCAGTTGGCTTATATTCACAAGGACTCAGAATACCTGGCGAAGGTGCAAGAACGTGAAGCTGCTGTCACGACTGTGCCCTTAATAGAGGCGGAACAGTCTGTGCTTGATTGTGTAAAGAGAGCGCCTCAGCTGCAGGACATTATTGAACACGAGGGTTTCGAGATGTACACGGAAAGGTACTAAATGTCTTTGGTAGTTATTTTAGCTGGATATTATGTGAACTCGTTGAAACATATGTAACAACTAGAACGAATGAACAGCACAAATCTTTCTTTTTTTAAAGTACAAACAAACTACAAAAATTACACCAAATCTAATGACATGGGCGATTTTACCACATTAGGCAGCTCAATTCCCACACAAAGGTCCACATCTTCATGTTCATAGCTTAAAACTAATATTCTTACACACTTGAACACACCATACAACAACAGTGGTAGCAAGGGTAGCACAATAAGCACCCACACCGCGCCATTAAACCCCACTTTATCACCCAAGGTATCAAAAACAAAAAGAGCACAAAAACAACAGTTGAAAGATAGCAGCATCAACGAACTGCTTTGCATCATCGGAACTAACGACTCTGCGGGAGCACACTCCGCTTCCAGCACCGTAACGTACTGAAATAAATTCTTACGGTTGGCTGAACATACAAAACGTGCTACTACGAGTTGAGTGTAGTATTGCACGAATATAATTGTAAAGACCAAAGCAAATCCTAGTGGTGGAAACACAACACCAAACGTCAGCAAGATGCCAAGCTGAGACAGCTGAGCAATCATGAATTGGTACGCGTCAAAGTGCGGTCGTGAGCTGTTTGGCAGTAATGATTCAGCAAGGGTTGCATCCATAGGTCGCAGGATGCGTGGTACACCCGCACGAAGCAACTTGTACCAGTACGTACCATTGTCGGCCTTATTGTACAGGTATACTAGAATAATTTGTGTTACCGGAAACACAAAGGTCACCAGTAGACAAGAAATTAGAAAGGACGGTGCGTAGTACGTGAGCAAGCTGGAGCTGCATTGATAGCTGTAGATGAAAGGCGGCTGATAATTAACCTCAGTAGAAGCAGTGGTGTACTCCGAACAAACAGCATCAGTGAATTCGATGCAATAGGGAAATTCAATGGCTACCTCAATCTTAGCAGTTTTGTAGAAGTAGTTGTAGAAGCAGTTGGGACTGGCGACCGCTGCCACAACACAGGGAATTGCGATGTTATTCACAAGTGTGATGAACACTTGTAATGAAGCAAATTCCGCCGTACGCACTGCATCAGCATTATTCGTACCGGTGGAAGTGACTCCTGGTGGTGCCGCGCAGTAGAGGGACACCCAGCGAATCAAATGCCCACAGAACCACTTCCACGTCAACTTGAATACGGCGAGCATAATCTGCAAAGCGGTCAATACGTTGCTGTGAATCGAAGAGTTAGTGGAAGCTACCAAAAACCCAATGTTTGCACCAAGCACAACCACCAAATTCATCGAAATAAACAGACTCCACACAATGACTCGCTCCGCAAATCTGGTGCGCGATTGTATTTTATGCTTTGCCTGGTTACTAGTGCTTGGCGCGTTGGTTGCAGGAACAATAAATTCAGCAGCCGAATATGATTCGAAAGAATAGTGTATTCCCACATACAGCAGCAAGGCGAGCACAGAGAAAAACACAAATTCGACAATACCCGCAGTGATGCCAGTGAGAAATGCAGCAGAGACTGTGTACGCGTACTCGTGCGTGTGTGTGGCATGATACGCACCCAAGGAGAGAAACACTGGCAGCAACACGCATAGAATATAGCCTGCCGAGGAAAGCGCTGCTTTGGTGACAACAGAGTGAATCTGAAATACTCGCTTTACCCGTGGTATGAAGTAATATTCTCTTGTTGAACTATTTTGCCACACCACCCACCAAGTGCTCAATTGGCTTGTGATCACGTCTGCAATATTGGTGCAAGTAGTTTTGTATTGCGCGATGACAACCACAGCCACGCAAAAGAAAAATACTAGGGCCATCCAGAGAAAATACGGGATGTTAAATGCGTTTGATCCACACTGATAGTGTTTCCTCTGCTCGTCGTGCTGCGGGAGGTCGTTACCGGCGCTGGTGGGTTTGCAAGCAAACAAATTACCCGCTAAGATGTCCACTTGCAACAAATCCAGCAGCGCAACAGGAATAATTCCAGAAAGTCGATTGTTATTCACAGAAACCGTCGAATTTGTTTCTTGGTTCACGAAAGAGTTCTTTAACGTTCCAGTTAATTTGTTGAAAGACAGGTCTAAATTTTTCCACGGTCTGCTTTGCACAGTAGTTGGTATGTATCCGGTTAGGCGATTGTGGTCGAGAGCCAGATCATAAAGGGCGGGTCCTAATGCAACATCAACGGGAAGCGACCCGGTAAAGCCATTACTGGATAAATGCAACACCTGTATGTTCGGTAACTGCAACAGACACGGTGGAATTGTACCTTGCATTGCGTGAGCTTGCATCGGCAGCACACGGTTACTACAGCCGGAGCTGGCTCCGTCTAGAAGCAGCACTGAGAGGGAAGCTGCGGCGCAAATATTATCTGGCAGAGAACCTCCAAAGCAATTCCCCACAGCAGAGAAGGAGTTAAGTTGTGGCAAGGAAAACAACTCGCCAGGTAGGTTGCCGCGCAAAACGTTACCACCGATTTCGATGGTGAACAAATGCGACTGCGCGGTGACATTAAACAGGCCACTGATTTCACCAGAAAGATGATTGTTCTGCACTAGCATCGTGGTAAGCATTGCAAGCAAAGAATAAGATGAAGGAATGGTACCGGTCAGGTGGTTGTTGTATACTTCTATATACTGCAAACTACTGCTAAGCTTGCCCATTGAAGCTGGTAACGTACCACTGAAATAATTGTAAAATGTACTGAACTCGAAAAGCTCAGATAGATCTCCAATTTGTTCCGGAAAACTGCCCGTCAATAAGTTTTCAAACAGTTCAAACGACACCAGTGACTGTGGCAATGCACCAGCGGCGGATGGAATCGTACCGGTTAAGAAGTTATCGAACAGCCAGAGCAACTGCAATGAGTGCATGTCACTGAGATCTGGCATCGTACCCGTTAGCTGGTTTAGTGACAGCGACAATAAAGTGAGTTGCGTTAGATTTCCTACAGATGGAGGTACTGTGCCTGTAAAATAGTTCTGTCCCAGTTCTAGCTGTTGCAAAACTGAGAGGTTGCCCAGAGTCGAGGGAAGTGTACCCGACAGCAGACATTCTTGCATGTCTAAAATGAGTAAATTGTTCAGGTGACCAACAGCGCTGGGCAGAGTGCCGGAGATGCTAGTGCCAGCAAAGTACAAATACTGCAGATTCGTTAGGTCGCCAATTCTTTCTGGAATCGTGCCATTGATAGGGGGATTTAAATCCAAGTAAAGATTTGTCAGAGCCGACAGACTCATTAAGGATTCTGGTATGGTACCAGACAGTTGATTCCTCTGTACAGCGAGCTGCTGTAGACTCATCAGCATGCCAAGCGAGCTGGGGATTGTTCCGGTTAGTCCGTTGCTGAGCAAATATAGCAAATTGAGGTGGTTCAGACCACCAATCGATTCAGGAATCGAGCCCGCCAACTTGTTGTCACCAATGTGAAGCCGTCTTAAATTGAGTAATCCACCAAATGAAGATGGAATAGTTCCACTCAAATGATTATTGTACAAAAAGAGGATGTGAAGATTTCCAAGCTGGCTGAGAGAAGCAGGGATTGTTCCACTCAAACCATTTTCGGACAGATCCAGCTGCAGTAAGGCACTGAGTTTCGCGATTGAATTTGGGATGCTTCCATCTATGAAATTTTCCTTCAAGAACAGGTACTTCAACAGCTGAAAATTTCCTATTGAGTCCGGAATACTCCCCAACAAATTCATGGAATTCAAATTGATCTGGGTTATGCCTGTGAATGCTGCATTGCATTCAATTCCTTGCCACTTGTCACTACATGGATTAACTGATGTAGAATTGAAAACCCAAGGCTTTCCTAAAGCAGGCGACCAAATCCAGTCGAGCCCTCCACAAGACTTGTACAGATCGTTCAGTGCGACATACTCTGCAGAAGGAAACGCTGCTCCGACTCTGTGAAATATTAAAGTCAGATTCTTAAGCATGATATAGTCAGTTACGCAGCTCAAATACCTTGCACACAGATCGTTCAAGAAGAATACCAACGTTGGTATCGCGCTAAACAACCCACCAAACCACATTTCATTGTTTCGTGGTGAAACGATGGCATCCAGAAATCCAAGGTCGTCGTTCACGATTAGTTTCATATTTACTTTTATCTGCTGATCCTTAAGCATGGATGTGTTTATTAATATGGTACACCATCTCAAAATTCATGTGAATGTATGCATTGTTAATGTTTTCTGCCCTCCATTTTTGTGCATTTTTTGGCACGATGCATCAGCATCTCACTTTCAAGCAATAAAATCGCGGGAAATGAATGGTCTCATTGCTTGCTACGTATTTGCCTGGATAGGATTCTGTTCTGCCAAAGACCTCTTGAACCTGTGCAAACTCAATGAAGATACTTATGGTACGTGGAACGTAACGAGCACGGTCAATTTGCGAGAGGCTCGACCATACTTTGTGAATGGCAATTACGGCGAAGCGGTACAGTTTCACAAAATGTGGTTTCCACACAATTGCTCGTACCATCGCTTCACACAGGCTTCACTTCAAGCAGTTGCGACTCATCTTGTTGCAAATGGCAAAGTGAATGCTGAAAACGGGACGCTGCGTCTGCAATTTGTCGGTGACAGTGCCACTCGCGGCATCATGTGTGGAATCGTGCGTATCCTCTCTGGCTCTGAAATGTTTGGTCCAAGTGACAACGAATTATGTGGCTATCCTGCAAAACCTATTCCGCCTTCTTTTGAATCAGAAAACAAAGTATTTGACATCACCATTGGTAACATCACCATCTCGCTTATTTACATCAAAACCATGGAAAGCGAAGCTACCACCCAAACCCTTGAAGCGAGTATTGCGAAGAAGCCCTATGCGGTTATTCTAAACACAGGAGCGTGGAGCTTTTGGGGCTTTCCGATCAAACCAAGTCCCACGGGCCAGCGCCTACCCGGAGCAGAATGCGACTCGCCGATCTACCAACGCGGTAGAAACAGCCGCTTGCAAGAATCTTCCAAGGCAGCCTACGCCCGGGCAGGCCAGTTGGGCCACGATTTACGCGTGAAAATGATCTACCGTACAAATCATTACAACGTGCGCTATGGCGTGAACTGCGCGGACGGCGACTTGCTTCCGATTTTAACGGAGCGAAAATGGCACATCTGGGACAACACGCGTGTCTCCAAGGACGTCTGGGCCGCGCAGACCTACGATGGGTTTCATTTTGATCGAACGTTGATTCATACCCAAGAAGAGCATTTGTTGCACATTCAACAGGCCGTGCACACTCATGTGGAGCTTCCGGGTATGCTAGAAATGCAGTTTGCTCAGTCGTTGTTGCATTATCTGTTTAGAGATACGATCCAGGAGTTTATCACCAAAGGAATTGATCTTCCAATTGAATAAAATACTGTAATCGCAATGTACTTAGATCTAGGAGCATAGGGTCAAAATATTTACACGACACGGTTTTTTATCATCTTCATGGTTTAAGAAAAATTTATGCGTTATAGTTGAATAACCTTTTTTTTCTGAGCATAAACATTAACAGAATTTCCATCACGTGAACCAGAAACATTGTGCTGCTATTCTTGAATGGGAAACATAAAGCAATTCTTTAGTCACAATTACTATTCGTTGATTACAAATAAACTAGTCACACTTTTCACACTCCAACTTATCAAAAAAGCAAATTTTAAACTAATCGTACACATAAGAAAAATAAATAGACTACCCGTTCACGCATGGTTACGGGAGTGAGGAAAAGTGGTGATTAGAAAAGTAAACGTACAGTTGAGATAAATCGGTAGACATATTGATGGTTGGTACCAACACAAATTGCACCCAGCACTGCACTATAAGGACTAGAATAGTTATTCACAAATGCATACGAAGGTACATTCCTTTCTCTTATTTTCTTCACAGCGAGGTAACAGATAGGTCATCGTCTTCACCGCTACTGTCGCTGCTACTGCTTGCGCCGTTTAAGTGCATCGCAAAGAACGTCTTTTTGGACGCAGTGTCCGTCCCAAAGATCGATTTTTTCGACCCGATTGGAGTTCTGGATCCAAATTTGGAACTTGTTTGTTGGTTATTGCCTGTTGGGCTGCTCTTGGCTTCTGCCTTGGAGCTTATTATATGCTTTATACTGGGCGTAGGATTGTTATAGTTATTGTTATTGTTGTGTATGGCGCGGGGTGGAGCGTGATGACGCGTGTCACCGTCACTGTCACTCGTATCGGCGCTGCTGTCGCTGATTTCGTGTATGCTAGACTTTCTTCGCTTGCGCCGCGCGACAGTCTCTTTCTTGTCCTCCGATACCGAGATATTTTGTTTATTTGTGGTATTATTTTGCTTATTTTGTGGGCGGTTGTCAGGGAGCTCTTCACTCGACAGCGAATTTATAGAATCGGATTGTTTCAAGGTCTTCCTGGTGCGAGCTTTGGGTGAAGGCATGTGTAGTGGCCCATCATCTTCTGAGAAGTCCTGTGCCAAATCTACTTTCTCGAAGGTATCGTTGGATAGCGTTAGTTTGGTGGTGGAACCAGACGCACCGAGTGCAATGTTCGGTTCGTTCATATGACCAATATCGGTCACTTCGTCAAGACTCTTGTTTTGACGGTCATCTGTGCATTGGCCGTTGGGACTTTTCGTCTTTGATGTTATTGTTTTTGGTGGGATTTCTAGTGGGTTGGGTTTTCCAACAAACACCACTGCCCGGGTGCGGGGGTTTTGCATCATATATTCCGCAGTGGCCGGTGCTATTGCACTCTGCGCTTTTCGAGTTCGGTAGCGATCGAGGTAATACATGTAGGCGCAGTAGCAGCCAAACACAAAGGTAAGACCCAACGCTACGGAGAGATAGATCGGATCGGAAACAATTAATCGCCAGAAGATCACCAGTGCGGAGAAGGCAAAGGGTTGCGAGAAGCGCACAAACATTCGGTGGATCACGAACGGCGCCGTACCGAGGACTTGCAAGGCGGCCAGAATGGTGGCCGTTACTGTTGCATTGCGTACACGCTGGTGACGCGTAATTCTGGCCACCGAGCCCACTTGCCAGATTTTGGCCAGTTCTCCCGGAACGTGGTTGGTGTATGTCTGCACCACGATGCTCTCCATCAGCGCGGGAAACTTCTTGGCGACATTGGTGGACACAAACAGGTAGTCGGGGGCATTCAGGAAGAGCGACGTGTCGATGTGTTTCTCGTCGGAGCACATGTGCTGCACCACCTCGATGATGGAGTCGCCTACGCGGCGCACCTCCGCGCTCACCAGGATCGGCACGCAACAGTTGATCCACACACACTCCATCGTCTCAAATAGCGTGATCTCCACCACCATCTGAATGATACAGGCAATCAGATACATGCGCTGCCACGACAGACCGCGTCGGAACCCCGTAAGCATCGAGTAATATACAAAGAAGACATTGATTGCCACCAATGCTACCACCGCGAAGCGTTTCCAGTTCTTTGAGACCACCTTGGTGTGCTTGAAGTCCTCCATGGCCTTGGTCTCGAAGATGCGAGCCGCAGGAGTGCGCCGACCCAACAGGTCCATGATGAACAGGTGCAGGATCTCCAGGCCTGTGTGCTGGTCTGTCGCTACGCGCAGCTTGTCGCACTTCTTTGCAGTCTCCGACTTGACGAATTCCAGCTCGCCGCGGATCAGCTGCTGGGCCCCGGGCTTGCCCTTGAACAGGAACGGCAGACGACTGTGCTCACCTTGAGAGAACTCTCCAGTCGGATCCAGGCCCCATTGCGAGTCAAACAGATCCCGGTCATCCTCCGCCAGCAGTCGACGCTGACAAGAGATTTCCGCCATCAGGCGTACCATCAGAGTGTCCACGTTTGCATTTTTCTTTGAACTTGTAGACGCAGCGGTGTCTGCTGTTACCTCACCAGCTTCGTCTGGTGCCACTGCGGCAGCCTTGGAAAGGCGAGAAGAGCGCTTGCTGGACCTCCGTTCTGCGTGTGCTTCTTCGATATCGTCATATACTTCCTCATTTTCAATTGCGTCCTCATCAAAATCACCGTCAGAACTAGAATCAGAGCTTGAGTCATCGGCCTTGACCCCCGTGCGAGATTTGTAGCTCCCACCCGACTGGTGAAACTTGCGCAATTGATTCAGCTCACGTTCTCTCAAGCTCTGCTGGGAAGAATCGCGTATGAGCTGCATCGACACCGAAGCGAGAGAATGGGCGACTTCGGTGGACTCTGGAATCTTTCGTGCCAAGGTACCAACTAAGGACTTGCGGGTGGAAGACAGCTTGCGCTGAGCAGCGTGAGCGACGTTGCCCGCCACCACCGACACCTTCCGAGCGGCGTCGGAGATGTGGCGTCCGACATTTTGCAACACGGTTTCCTCTTCGGCGAGCTTCAAATCGTCTGCCAGTGGAGCAGAGAGAAGGTCCATGCAGTAGTCCAGAGGTGCTTGGAAAATTGCCGTGATCAGTGCGACGATCACAGCAATGTAGATCACGATCTGCAGCGAAAAACGGGGGTTTTGGTACTCGCAGAAGTGGTTCACAGGGTCATTGCCAGGGGTTTGCCAGATGCAATATGTCTGATCGTCGTCAAATGGGCTCCGGCGCTTGAGACAGTTGCCTTTGTCCAAATACGTGACACACGTGCCGTCGTTGGTAGGCGCTTGCACGTCATACAACAGCGCCAATAGAAACATCAGCATGGTCTGCGTAGATAGCAGATCCACGGCCGTGAGAATCCGGTCTTTGTCGCCAGTCGCGCCTTTCGTGGCAGTCAACAGCGTCAAATAGCGGTGATGTCGCTTGATCTCCCCATACATACGACCAAAAAACGGCTTGTTGGAGAACACCGACGGAAATGTTTCCATCACGTAATCGGTCAAATACCGCCGCACATCCTCGCGTGTTTTGGTTTTCTCGACGCTTTTTAGCTTTTCTTTGATCTCGTCGAAGGTCTTTTTGTGTTGTGGCTCCATGTATTTACGTCGCCCCGTGCAGGTGAGGATCAAGACAAAGCCCGCGGCCCAGAGGGTAGAAAACATGATGATCACAATGAGCACGCGGCGAAGGGATTCCACCGAGGTGAACTCGTCGTACGAATCGAACGTATCTACAAACTCGCTGCCTACGTAGAATGAGGCAGCCACCACACTCAATACACCCGAGGTGGAGATGTCATCGAGTCGGCGACGCAGGGTGGTCGTGCCAGAGGTGATGGTGCAGTTGCAAGTGGTGGAGAGCGCATCGTACGCAGCCACCACACAAACAGTATTGTTGCTGTTGGGATCAACGGAGTTGGCGGTGACATTCAGCACAGCACAGCTTGGGGCCAGCACAGGGCAGTACGAAGTCAGCGTGCCGGCAGGGAGACTTGTGCAGTTGTGCTCAATCACTTCCCCTGAGCCCGGACATGTGTAGCTGTAGACCACAGGCTGGTCATTCAAACCCGAGCAGTTAGTCTGAAAGCGCATTGCTTCTGCCTCCTGCGAGCTGGTGAACTCAACTGGAGCGTTGTGAGTGAGTACGAAGATCGCATGTGTGATGCTGGTCGAGGTCCGGGTGACACTGAGCTGCAGCGGGTTCGTGTTAAAGCTCTTGCCCAGGTCCCCGTAGGAACCAGCGGGGGTGGAGATCAGACTCACAGCGACTTCGTCGTCTGCATCTGGACTCACCTGCACCGCAGAAGTAGCAGCGGTCTGCAGCGCTCCAGTGGGTGTGGTCAAATCGATGGTATCACCGGCGGTAGCAAACTGCTTCACCGACTTGAGCTGGAAGGCATCGTAATAATAACCGACGCTGTCTTGACCAGCAACCGACTGAGATGCAACAAGACTATTGAACCGCGCAATGGTGGCTAGCGCTGCGCTGACAGTACTGCTGTTGGTGTATCCAGCAGAAGCAGTGGCAGCGCTGAGTGAATCCAGCACACCCACGGCGCTTTCATACGAGAAACCGTCGACAGTAGAGGCGGTCGCCAGAATCTGCTGCGCCAAGGCACTCACTTCGTTGGCGCTCTCTGCAGACAGCTCGTACGGGTCCTGCGTCAGCGCCGACAAACCATCGCTCCACGACGAGACCGTGGCGATATTGACGTCGTCATATTGCAGGATGGTCGCCAATGCCTGCATAAACGTCGCACGGAGGGTCTGTCGGCCCTGCAGATACTCCGTGGTGAGACTGCAGTCCCTGCCGCCGTAGCCTGGGTCGCACTGGCATTGAGCCACACACGATGCGTCGCTCACCACGCAGTCGGCAACATTATCACCGCTGTTGAAGTTGACTTTCCGACACTTTCCATGGTCGGAACAATCGTTGGGACACTGCTTTTGTGGCACGGCGCATACAGGGTTAAGAGGATTGGTCACCTTGTCACACACTTCCCAGCCTTCTCCACAATCCCGGTCAGACTTGCAGCTTTTTGCGGTTAGCTTCCTTTGTCGACCACGGAAGTCACCATCTTGGTCCACTTGGATAATACATCGGCTGTTGACATCTCCAGCTTCACCTATGTAGTTTGGCAAACACGGACCACAAGTGTGCGTCACTCGGCGGCAGCTTTGTCGATTAAAAGACGTACAATCAGGTGCATGGGAGCAGTTAACGGCGTTCAAAGCGCCACTACCGAGGTTCATGGCATTTCTCGTCGCGTCAACCCCTTCGCTGTCAAGTAGAAATTGAGTGACGACCCCGAGCGTGTCTTCTTGAGGTTTTACCGTCGTGTCCGCGTAGATGGTTGTGTTGGCTTCAAACTGGTCATAAATGGTCGCAAAACAGGTCACTTTTAAGGCATCAATGTCGAGCCCTGCTGTCAGCAATGTTGTGCCATGTGGAGTCTCCGACTTGCTAATTAGGACCAAACTATTGCCAGACGTACCAGAGACAAAGCCAAACTGGTACGACAAAGGAAGATCTTCGTCGCGCCACAAGCTGGCCCGTAACGAGTACCGCGTCGACAACTCTGAGCCGGTGGTGGGACTGACTTGGAAGAGCCCCGGCAGTGGCGGACCGTTTGTGGAGAGTTGAATTGTCGCGCTGGACTGACCGCAGTGGAGGGTGAAGCTCAAGGTAGCTCGGGATGGCAAGGAGTTGGATGCCAGCACCAGCGCCACAGCACGCGTAGCGCCCGTTTCGATCTGCGAGCTGACGGAAGAGAGAGCGATGTCCTCCAGGATCAGGGAGGCTTGATCCACCGACCACTGCGCCAAGCACGTGCCTTGTGTGCTTATCCGTCCACTCACCGACAC
>LNAP01004520.1_pt1 | contig 12813 bp, 19 predicted proteins | sample 602601 | NCBI WGS metagenome assembly LNAP01 (sample SAMN02440304, study PRJNA202911) | soil metagenome | biome: Subtropical and temperate rainforests or woodlands; isolation source: soil samples (1 kg each in a 20% v/v slurry with milli Q water) were... ...
GTGCAAGAATTGCTGGTTATTTTAGCTTGATATCGGTTCTCTTTGGGATTTACTTTCTTGTGCGGTCATTCTTTACTTCTTCTTCCACATAATTGTAAACTACAACAAAATTAATTGGAAACCTGTCAATGATAAAAAGTACGTTAGTTCTGTTAAGCGGAACTTCTTTCTTTCTGTGGCAAGCCGAAAACCTTGCAACAGAGTGCGCCATTCAAAACCATGTGGCGTACTGTACGTTTATACTATACGGCATGGCCTAACACGCTGCCGATGTGACAAAACAGCAAAAAAAAAGAATAAAAAACGCTCGCAAATGGTTGATAGTTATGTTAACATTCAATTCTAAAACTAAAACGCAATTTTCAAAAACTCTGTACCGTTCAAACGAAAAAGAAATCCCCACGCGTTGGAGACTAAAAATAAAAAGGCATACTAGCGCAGCGTAATCGTTCGGCGCGCAACAATTGAACCAGCAACAGAAGGTACAAAAAGTACGACGGTACATATTCAAGATATAAAAACAGTATATACACAAGCGAGTTGAAAAGAAACGAACATGTTTTGCTCCATCCACACATTTACGATATGGGTATTTTTATTGATCACTACAGCTCCATCAGCGGCACACATACACACAAATGCGCATGAAAAGTTTACACATTCATTACAAGGGCACTACACTGTACCAACGATGGCAGAAACAAAAGATCAATCACAAAATTTACGCCTTCTGCTCCACCAATCTAAAGGGTTCTCATTGCTACACTAAAAAATATATAATCAACAGGTGCATGTCTCAAAAACCGCACCTGAAAAACACAGAGTAACTCGTGCAACTCACAGTACCGTACGACGTACTCAGAAAAGAACAAACCCTTTTACCACCTCAGTCTAGGCAGCAAATAATGCATCACAAAATCATGCGCCAGCGGAGCCCACAGCACTAACAAGTACACTAACACAAGGTTAAACACTGTTAACACAATATCCAATGCTTTCCAGTACCACGCATCTTTGGAATCGCGCTGTAACGGTTTTCTATATTCAGCAAAAAACATCCACAAGGGTACGCGAAAGAAAATAGCAATCATGACCGTATCGTGAAAGCGTGGATTGTAAGGGAGAAAATACGCTTTGGCCAAATACATGGGAATTAATGAGAATGCACCCACAATTAAGGCAGACTGGAGGCAGGGGCAGTTGTGGTCGTAACAGTACTGTGCACAGGACCAGTAGCCCCCAGCGATGGCCCCTTTTAAGGCACGTTCATTCCACATACAATCGTGTTTGTGGAGATAGATGAGACAGTCTAGATGGCCATACGAAGCGGCAGCATAGCTCGTTAACTCGTTTAACTCCGCGCCGTGCGTGTGTGCATAAGTTAACGCTGTGAGCTGCCCGAACTGCGCGGCGAAGTAGCACGTCAGAGGGTGCCACTCCAAACCTAAGGACCGCAGATACACCATGCATTCGAGTGCTCCATTCTTCGCGGCGGTACAGAATACCGAGGGAGACAGCTCACACCCTGCAAGGTGCAAAAATGTCAAGCATTCGAGTTGGTCGTTGCTGATGGCATGTAGAGCGGTCTTTTCGTCCCACACGAAGCCTCGATCGTGCAGCGTCTGTAGAACTTCAACGAGTCCTAGCTTCGCCATTTTGTTCATGAGCTCTTCCTCACAAGGGCAGCTGAAATCCAGTGCATACGCTAGACAGGTTAAATGACAGTGAGTAGCGGCGGCAGTGGTGGTTCGTTCGTCCCAGGGACAACCTTCTGTGTGCAAATACATCAGCGTTTCTAGATCGCCGGCGGCCGCAGCAGCCTCACAAGCTTCTACATTTAAATCATAGCCTTTCTCACGAAGTAGGTGCACAACAGACAAACCAAGTCCAACCTCGACGGCTGTCACAATGCCACTCGACAGACTTGCCGCTTTCACTTTCAAGATGCTTTTTAAAGGTGTCTGCAGTTCCGCAAATTCAACGAATAAATCTTCAAGATTTGAGACAGTACTATGCTCCAAAATATACTGAATTGCATCTATGGGTAGTTCTCGGATCGCCCAAAATCTGACAGAACGCAAGACCCAAAGTAGATCGCATTCGGAGTCAATTCTTGGATCCGCTTTGAAACAATTGCTAGGAATTGAAAAAGGCGTATCATCGGTACGATCCAACCCCTCATAGAAAGCTCCCATCCTAAGATAACTCGGGACGTCAGCCCAGCTTATGTTCTCCATCTCTACAACTAGAACTATGTTTCGCTGCTGGTCGACCAGTGAACCAAACAAACAGCAACGTTGGATTGTGGTTGCGTTTCCTGGGAATTGGTCCCCGGTTACATTGATTTTCAGTTGGATCGTTCCCTTTGGCAATTATTTTTCTTGTGGAGAATGCCCAAAAGAAAGGCTAAAAAGCTAAGTGATAAGGACTTTCGTGATTTGCTTCTTGCGCGGTTGGAACGGATTGGAAGTGAAGAACATCCGACGATCGGTGAGCCTTGTCCGAAGGAGTTGCTAAGAGGCCCCAACCAACATGACAAATGTGTTAGTGTCTGGATAGACATGTCCTTTAAGACCGAAGACATTCGTGGTGCATTAATATCCTTCTACAACGGGCGTGGAAACAAAGTTGGTGCATACATACCAAATATTTCCGACGAAGTAGAAAACGAGGAGCCCGCCTTGAAGTTTGGCACCAGTATTGCAAAGGTCGTTTCGTTCGGGATAACAAATGCTATGTATCTACCTGCCGACAATCTCGTGGATAGCATTATCGCTCTTGGTGTAGAGGACCTGGAGTACTACGGAGACAATGACAAGGAGATCAGCCGTCTTTCCAAGAAGCCCTCCATGAAATGGGTGTGCTGTCTCACCGGAGCCACCAAACCCACCCTCCTCGAACGCATCACCTTCACCGTGTCTAGCTCACTGGTGCTTGTGCCGTACTCTGCAGTGACCAACGACTCCAACAACATTTGTCCCGAAGAAGACAAGATGGTGTCGGTGTTCAACTATACCACCGACCCCACCACCTTGGGCAAGGCGATCCTGCAGAGGGCATTATATGCGTTGAGTAGAGAAGAAGCCAAATTACATCCAGATGGCAAATACCACGGAGAGCGAGCCAAGTGGGCTGATGTGTGAACCCTGACAAAGTCACTGGCTATGGCACACAGTGCAAGATGCACTAACATTGCACTGATATTGCCTCTGCAATAAATATTTGCATGAGTTCAGACTAAACTCTGTTTTATGTTTGGTATATTTAGATAGTTTATTTGTCTATTGAGTAAGTTGTTCGAGTTAAGAATGTACAGCTCGCTAGAGAAAGTATTTCTCGATTAATAGTCTTAATAAGTTGTCTAAATTGTTGTCTGCTACCTGCTGAAGCTATGTCATAAACGTATGGGATGTGATGCAAACTTTTATATAGTACTACGTCGTAAGTTTATAAACGTTGTTGACTAATAAGTTACCGTAAGTTACAGGTTCCTAATAACCCTTTCCGTTTGCCTCATTCAAATCGCGAAATAGCAGTTACAGATTCTGCAAACTTTATTCGGTTTCCAAGCTTGGTCCGTCTATTATTGTTGTTTTTCTGCTGAGTAAAATACTGTAGAACTATCTGCAATGTCCCTCTTTGTGGCCTCAACGTGCCAGATTTTGGGAGATATTATCGTGAATCACGTGGCATGGAGTCGCGTGGATCAAATCGCTGCTCTGTCTGCATACACTGTAGACGACAACGAAAGAGAAACCAACCAGGTTCTCTTCACCAACAATGAGGTAAGGGACTAAGAAAGACTTCTAATTTGCCGTAAGTAAATCATCTGATTTGATTTTTATCCTCTTCGATGCAGGGTGAATTGGTGGCGAATTCTTCCATCACCCATGACTTCGAAGCCACCGTGTTTGACTGGCACCCAACGGAGAGAATCCTTGCCATTGGTTGGGGAGATGGTATGATGCTACAGAACGAATTATTTTTTGTTAGACTCTTCTTAAGTTCATTTTTCTTTTAGGAATGGTTTCCTGCTGGTCGGTTGACGGAAAGAACAAACCCACATCGACCTTCACAAACAATGTTCAGCACGGCAGCACCATCACAGTGCTTAAATGGAACCCCGCGGGCAAGCGCCTCGTTACCGGCGACAAGGTGTGGCAACGTCTTTATTGTATTTCGATGGTTTCGCAAGAAGTCATTTTCACAGCACACCCCCAATTCGCAATGTCTTTCCAATGTCCCATTGTTTGCATCTAAATGGTCTATTATTGACATGTTCTCTATCTCTTGTGTTACAGAAAGGAGTCGTGTGCGTGTGGCAGACGGACTCTCGTGGGGGTCTCAACCCCATCCGCCAATACCGGAAGAAAGGTAATGCTTCGTGGCAGATTATTTGTTCGTGTTGTGGTGTTTTTTTAATGATGTTACCAGCAGATGAAGTGGTGTGTGAAGCTTTTCTTCTGCTTCATATGCAAATCAACTGGCAACCGTAGTAATTCTCTTCTCTCTTGTTTTCTTTCGCAGGTTCTATTTCTGCTCTTATTTACTGCGTGTTTAGCGCCCGCGGAGCCAGTGGTGTGGATGCTGCTGCTGCTGGAGGACCCAATGCATCCAACGGAACTATGGTTGTGCACAACGGAAACACCAGCACCAACCAAGGTACGTTGAAAAATACATTGACTTTGTGGTGACCAAAGTTTAGCATAAAAACCCGCGTATGTATGTGTTGTTTCTTTTCATTGTTGTTCATGATGTAGGATTTCTCAAATAGGTCCTTACACCTCCAAACAACCTTACTTTTCTGCAATATTCACTTTATTTTTGCACCATTCTTCTTTTGTTTTATACAGCCCCCGCCAAGGCAGCAGCGAAGGAGAAGCCGTTGTCCAACCAAACGCCATCTTTCTTCTTCGGCACAGACCGTGGTGCATTGATCTACGCGGATGATCTCGGTGAGTGTCTTTTGTTACTTTTTCTTTCTTTTTTGTTTCTAACCAGTGGCATCGATATTTTCGTCTAAGAGTGATATGCTACGCGCTGTGCATTTTCATGTTTATTTTTTTCTGTGTAATTATATTAATGTCCACTATTTTCATTCTCTTAGGCCACTGTACCGACGTGCAGCAACTGTCCTCCCCGATCGACACCATGCTGTATTTTGAGGAACGCAGCAGCCTGGTGATCATTACACGCTCCTTGTTGTTGACCCAATACCACGTCAGCGATGACGGGCGAGTACAGCGCGCCGCGCAAGTCAAATTAAGTGTGCCGCAGGACGTGGCTGTCAAGGTGCGTTTCTTTTTGGCTGTGGTCGTGTTGGTCCTGTGTATGACTTTTGCTGTCTTTTCGTGAAGTCGTCTTTTTCAATGACTTCTTCGTGAATTTTTTTATGTCGTCCACAGACAATTATTCCTTGCATAAACATACACATTCTGATAAATTTCCATGATCATTTAATTTTTCCAGGGCATCCAATCCATCGTCTGGGCAGGACCGGGCCTCTTGGCGGCCGCCACCGAAGAAAAGATCATTCGCTTGTTCGATCTAGCCACCGATGAGAGTTATAATTTGAGTATGAATAATGCCCTGGGCAAGTACATGGATCGATCCGACCGCGTGGTGTGCGTTACCTTCAGTCCTGTGGATCGGTGAGTTTTTGAGTTTTTGAATTGAGTGTCTTTTCTTCATTATGTTGGTGGTTTATGTTTGGTTGAAACTTGTTCATCTTGGAACCATTCGTAATTGGTTGTTGAAACATCACTATACTAAGTTGCTATCTATTAGTATTGTTATAATCTCTTCATTTTCCATCACTTATTTATCCTTGTCTATATCCATTTCTATCTTCTTTTTTTCCATCTGTAGTTACCTGGCGGTGGGCACTCAGCTGGGCATCGTGGCGGTGTGGAAGTTCTCTGGCCAAGCCCGAGACGTGCACGTGCAGGTATTAATTCTTGTTTTTGTGTTTGTGTTGTTGTTCTTTTTTGGCGGTCTGAATAATAGCACAGTGACTTATCTACCCATTCAGGCACCGTAGAAAGACACTGCACGCTGCACGCTCTTATTTTCTCATCCAAATTGTTGTTGTTGATTTGACTTTTACACACAGGCGGGTGGCAAGGCTGTTCCTCCCACTCCTACTGGACCTGCAGACTGGGAGGTGTGTAATAATAATATTAAACATGTTTTTTTGTCAACGATTTTGTGGATGTCCATGTGTGCAAAACCTTTTGTATCCATAATATATTCATAGCTTTCCTTCGCGAAACCCTATGTATTTTTCCTCTCTATGAACACGTCATAATTCTACTATCTTTCTTTCCTTATGCTTAGCTCTTGTTTCGCATTCACCTGAACTCGCCCATTATGCAACTGTCCTGGCACGGCGGCCGTGGCACCCTGGCTTGTGTCACAGAAGATAGCACCGTGATCCTCAACGAGAGCGTCATGCACGCCTATATGAAAGGAGACCTGTCGGTAAGTGTGCTTATTTGTGGTGGTTATTTTTATGTCTTTGCCCGAAGATGATGGATCTTTTGTGCGCTGTATTCTTCGCCTCTTTTAGATTTTACTGCATACAGCCTATATTCCCTTTTACTCATTTCCTATTCTTCCTGTTTTAATTTTCATATTTTGTCTCGACTTGGCTTTTATGCTCATAGGTGGTGCAAGTGAGCAGCACTGAGGTTTCTTTGCACATCGCCGGCTCCCTCGACCCCATCCTGGTAAGTTGAATGTTGTAATTGATAAACATGGATCTGGCAATTACAACTGAATATATATCAATCTCACCATTAATAATCCTCGGATTGACATTTTCCTTTGTTTTTGTTGTAACTTACCAACAATTCTACACACATTACAGGTGAACACTGGCATGCAGATGCGTGGCCTGGCCGTGGGTCACTCCTGCTTTGTCTGTTACAGCGGGAAAGTCGCCAAGGTGTACCGTGTGGACATGCAATTGCAACGCTTTGATGCCCTGGAGCCCGTACACACCAGGTGAGACTTGAGATGGGAGATTTGAATTGTGTGTTTTGTTTTTCTTTTGTTGTGGTGTGAAGCTGATTATACTGTTTTATTTGTCATTTTTCTAATGCGATTTGTGTTCGTCGCGGAAGTTTCTCCTTTTCACAATCAATTCTTATTATGTTATTTTTTCTTTGTAGTCGCTCCGAATCACTTCCATTCTTGTGTTGTATTTAATCTTTCGCTTTTTGTTTATTTATTGCTTCTAGTGGCATGGCGATGGCGATTGCCGACGCCTCGCATGTGATCGACGAAGTGTGGTTTGTGGCCGAAGGAAGTGTCGTCAAAATTCTTAACTTCGCAGGCACCGTAAAAGGTAACATTTTCATTTTGGGTTGTTGTTTGGTGAATTTGCAGGGAATTAGTATCGTACATTTACCAGAAGGTGTGGTTACATTTCGAGTCAGAATTCTTCTACACATGTGGTTAAATATATGACGTATTGTTTTTATACCACATTGCTGTTTATGAACTTTATCCGTTGTAGTCTACCCCCGTAATTATTTTATCTTCTATCCTTTTTTCAACTGTTCCTCTATTCTGCATAGGTACGATCACTTTCAGTGAAGCAGAGGGGGTGCCGATATACCTAGACCTCAACGGAAAGTTCCTCGCCATTGTCACCAACAAGGTGCGCAACTTCTTCATTTTTCCGTTGTGTGTATGTGTATATTATTTTTATGCACATTCCAACCTTGGTCTTCTAGGCATACATTTCCAAGATTTATTACCGTACTATTTGATGTAATTCCATTCACTTTTTTGGTTTCTTATGATTATTTCCACAGGGTGTGATTAAGATCATTGACGTGCATGCTCCTACCAAGCCTAAACAATTAGGCAGTGCCGGTCAGTTTTTCTCCACCAAGACCACTGCCACCACGGGCAGGTGAGTGCTTAGTACTATGTACTGTATGTATTTGTATTCGTTAGAATTGTTGTGTTTTTGCGTTTGCTGGTGTAAAGGGATGTATGCCCTATACAAATCATTTGTAATGGTCAATATATATTTGTATACAGCCGTTCCTGCACACACCAATGTTAATTTCTCAATTGCCTTTTTTCTGAGCAGCAAGGGCGGTGAGTCCAAATCCTCGGAGCCTGTTACTCCTACCACCACTGCCTCTACCTCTGGTGCTGGTACTGGTTCTGTTGCCTATGTGATGCCCTCTATTGAGAACACGCGTATCCGCAGCATCAAGGTCAACAGCAGTGGCACCATGGTCGCATTGCTCACGGGTAAAATGCGTTGTTCGATTGTCTATTTCTGTATTGTGCTTTTTTGTTTTTCATTGATTTAGCTGAGTTCCAGTCATGCCCTTTGCCACCTGTCTATTTTATCCAATTTAAATGTTCATTCTTTGTATGTTTCCTATTGTCTATTAGATAACGTGGAGGGTTCGTTGAAGATTTGCCATCCCGACAGCAAGCTGCACATCTACGACAGAAACAAAGGTAAAAGCCATTATTTTTATTTGTTTTTTCTTCCTCTGGTACGGTTGATAATAATGATGATGTTAATAAAGATGGAAATTATCAGCACTGTAGCAATCTTCTAATCATCTTTTTCACTAATCAACATTATTTAACTGTATATTTTCGTTCATACCACCATAAACAGGAGCGGCGATGGCCTTTGACTTTGCCTCGCACCATCGTGTGCCTTCTAGTCTCCACTGGGATGAACAAGATGACCGACTTTTGAGTTGCGAGGCAGTGCGCGCCCGACAGAACGCTACTGGAAGTGGCGGTTCCCCTGCTGCCAGGTTAGTTACATGGTGTTTCTTTGATTTAGGGAATTTTTGAAACATCATGTCTACTTGAAGTCGATCTTTTTCTGCACATGTTGGTTGCTCTATTTTTCTATGGGTTGTGTCTTCCTTGACGGCTTTTCTCTCACATCCTAATATTCTCTTTAGCTTTTTCTCTTTTTTTTCCTCTTATTTACCCATATTCTTATTTGTATTCTTCTTCCAGCACCGGCGTGGCCACATCCAAGTCTTCCAAGAACAAAACCTCCAACAACGACCTGGAGGGCGAAGAGAACTCTCCGATCAGCCCCAATTCTCACTCCAGCACGGCCGTCAACGCTACCTCAGACGACACCGAGACCGTCGAGATCGCCGAAACAGAGGTGTTTTTGTTCTTCGCCACGTCGGAAAATAACATTTTAATGCAGGATTCCTTCCCCCGCAAGACGCCTTATGGTGCATTGATCGGTGTGAACGTACCGAGATTGTATTTCCGGAATATTATTGTGCCCCGCAAGGCAGAGGATAACGAAGATGAGCCCGTCAACAACAAGCAAGTCAAGATTTACAGTAAAGTCATGCGTGATTTTGTGGGCATGGACGATGTGACGGAGAGTGTCAAAGTGGCATTGCTGGATTTCAGTTACAACCTGACGCTGGGTGAGTTCATTTTTCTTTTGTTTTATTTTGCCTTTGCACTTGTCTCTATGTGATTTAGTATGTTTGTCATCTTATACTCACCGTTTTCAAACAGTCCTAACATTAGATTTGTTAAGTAAAAATCGTCTCATTATATAACTCATTGTCTACCTTTTTTCTACAGGCAAGTTGGACGAGGCGTACCGTGTAGTGAAAGCCATCAACTCACCTTCTATTTGGGAAAACATGGCGCAGATGTGTGTCAAGACGAAGAGACTCGACGTTGCTGAAGTGTGTCTCGGTAGGTAATAACAACAATGATGATGGCTGTGGTGTGTGATTTTGTTTTATTTTTATTATTTTCATTGTTTTCTTCAGTACTATGAAAGTATATTGAGCTTTTGTACTGATTCTCTCAAAATTCTCCTTTTTTATCTCATCTTACCTAACTCTTTTCACATCGAACCACTATTTCTTCCTAGGCAACATGGGTCATGCCAGAGGTGCAGCAGCGGTGCGTGCTGCCAAAAAGGATGGCACCAACGTCGCCATTGGAGTTCTGGCTATCCAGCTAGGTAAGAAGAAAATAACATAGTGTTTGTGAACAATTGAATGTATGTCTTTTTTGCAAATTATTCTCGTGAAGGGACCTTATCTCCAGAAGCAGTTGTGATTATGTTATCAACCACCAATGCCTCATAAATATTCATCCGAATGTTTCATCTTTTCCTTTTTCCATTCTCACACACAACTAGGCCTGCTTGACGACGCTGCCACGATTTTCCGCGAGTGCGGCCGTTTCGACATGCTCAACAAGCTCTACCAGAGCGCTGGACTGTGGGACAAGGCCATCACCACGGCCAGCAACAAAGATCGTATCCATCTCAAGACCACGCATTACCAGTACGCGCGCCATCTAGAGACATTGGGCCTCATCGACGACGCCATCGAGCACTATGGACTGAGCGGCAACAGCCACACAGAGGTGCCGCGCATGTTGTTCCAATTGGATCGAGTGGACGAACTCGGGGATTTTGTATTGCAGAGTGACGATCCGGTGCTGCTCAAATGGTGGGCCGCCTACCTGGAGAGCATCGAGCGGTAAGCTTTTTGTGTTGATGCATAATATTAATCTTGGGGTGAATGAGTGAGTAGCGATGTAAAAACTCTCATGATACCGTCTATTTTTCTTGTGAACTTTATCTTGTGTTGTTAACTATCTTATTCCAGATACGACAAGGCGAAGAAGTACTACAGCAAGGCGAGAGACTACCTCAGCCTTGTGCGCATCGCCTGCTTCAAGGTGAGTTTATATTTATATATTTAATTGTCCATGACATATACATGACTCTATGGTCACTTTGTCATGCTTCTAATTCACGAATATGTCAAAGTCTGTCGATTCTTGGTCAGATCACATTGTCGATCGAATTATCAGCATCCTCTCTCTTACCACGACATTTTTTCTCTCTTCTTTTTCTTTTCCTTCTTTTTTCTGCACGAATCACAGGGTGACTTCAACAAAGCTGCGGAGATCGTCGCAGAGACCAATGACCGAGCCTCTGCATATCATTTCGCCAGGCAGCTTGAGAATCAGGGTGAGTAGTATGTCTCTGTCTGTCTCTTATTGGGGTGGATTATTGGATTGTTATTGCAGATATGTCTGCTTTGGGATTATGCAATATTTCTGCAAATATTATAGAACCAGTATCTCGTGGATCATATAATATTTGCGGTTTTATGTTTACACATTCTCCCTTTTCGATATATACCCAGGTCAGTACAATGATGCGATTACCTTCTATGCGAGCAGTGGCTGCTACAACCACAGTATTCGCCTAGCCAGAGCCTACAACCTCGACACGGAGCTCATGAGGTATGTATGTTTGTTATACACATTTTCTTCCGTCGCGTGTGCTTTAGATGAAAGTGTGTGGTGTGTGAACCCTAATATTTTTCTGGTTTCAGAATGCACGTTGTGACAAGGTTCAAATAACTGTTTTCACCATTAATCACCTCATCAATGTAAATCCTTTCTGTTATTAGATATGCTCTGAAGTCCACGCCTGCCTTGATGATCGAGTGTGCTGTGCATTTCGAACAGCGCAGGGAGTTCGACAAGGCGGTGCAGCTTTACCACAAAGGTAAGAATATACCATGTTCTGTATTATTTCTTATGTTTATCTTTGGTTGGTGGTGATTGTAATTGGGAATACTGGTACAATTTTGTGCCACGACCCGTTCTTTTGTCTGTTTCGTTGATAATTCACCTTACAATAATCTATCATTGATTTCAGGTGGTGACATTCCCCGTGCGTTGGATTTGTGTTTCCGGGCGGGTGAGGATCCTAGCTATGCGAATAACACCTTGGTCTATGATATGTTAAACACCATCGCACAGGTAAGGTTTATTGTCTTATTTTATATTTTTTTGTTTGAAGCGCATCGAAATGAAATGAGCTCGCATTGATTCTATTTCTTTCTTTCTTTTACCAACGTTCCTTTATTCCCCTTTTTCGTTTATCTACACAGGACCTGGGTGCAGACAGTTCCCCTCAGACTCTGGCCCGCTGCGCTGAGTTCCTTGTGCAGCACAAGCAGGTGAGTATGTTTCATATTCAAATGAATACTTCCTGGATGTGATAAAAGCCAATTTCATCCCTTCTTTCGTATCAACGATTAATGTTTTGCAAATATTTATGATTTATTTTGAATATATATAAAAAATATTATTTATTATTCTTAGTACGAGCGAGCGGTTGAGTTGTATGTGATGGCCAAGCGCTATCGCTCCGCTGTGGAGATGTGCCTGCAGAACAAGGTACTGTACTTTTATCTTTTCTGTTGTTCATGACTCAAAATTATGTTTTTCATTCTTCCTTGTGGATTGATTAACCTTTTGTTACTTCACTTCAATTCATATACTGTGTAGCATTTCTTAAACCTACTTCTTTTTACAATTCCCAGGTAAACATCAACGATGTGATGGTGGCGGCCCTCACCCCACCGGAGACCCTCGAAGCCAGCGAGCGCCGTGACGTGCTATGTGACCTGGCCAAGGCTCTGAAGAAGCAGGGCAGCTTCCAACTGGCGAGTAAGAAGTACACCCAGGCCGGAGACAGAGTGAGGGCCATCAAGTGTCTCGTGCGCTCGGGTAAGTGTTCATTGTTTGGTTTGCGTATTGTTGTGGGTTTGTCTGCATTAAATGGTGATTTTTGAGAGGATATATCCTCTCGGTACCAGTTTCTTTATCCTTCAACTGTATCTATTAAACTTGCCTAATGCACTTCTGCGTAAAATTCTTCCCAAACAGGTGACACCAAGGCTGTGATTCAGTTCGCCTCCATTTCCCGCGATCCCGAGATTTACAAGCTGGCGGCCAACTACTTGC
>LNAP01007565.1_pt1 | contig 12813 bp, 8 predicted proteins | sample 602601 | NCBI WGS metagenome assembly LNAP01 (sample SAMN02440304, study PRJNA202911) | soil metagenome | biome: Subtropical and temperate rainforests or woodlands; isolation source: soil samples (1 kg each in a 20% v/v slurry with milli Q water) were... ...
GTCGTCGTAGGTGTCGCAGTCGTAGAGGAAACCGCCTTCTTCCATCACCAGGCGACGGGTGTTCGGGCCGGTGCGGCCGGTGTACCAGCCCAGCGGGCGTTCGCCAGTGATTTCGGTGAGGACGCGGATCGCTTCGAGCATGTGCTCGCGTTCCTGCGCTTCGTCCATGTACTGATAGTCGATCCAGCGGTAGCCGTGGCTGCAGATCTCGTGGCCGGCATCGACCATCGCGCGAATCACGTCCGGGTGACGCTGGGCGGCCATGGCCACGGCGAAGATGGTCAGCGGAATGTCGAATTCCTTGAACAGTTTCAGAATCCGCCAGACGCCGGCGCGGCTGCCATACTCGTAAAGGGATTCCATGCTCATGTTGCGCGCGCCTTGCAGCGGCTGCGCCGAGACCATTTCCGAGAGGAAGGCTTCGGATTCTTTATCGCCGTGCAGGATATTGCGCTCGCCACCTTCCTCGTAATTGAGCACGAACGACAGGGCGATGCGGGCATTGCCGGGCCAGTGTGGGTGAGGAGGGTTACTGCCGTAACCGATCAGGTCGCGTGGGTAGTCAGCGCTCACTGCAGTCTTCCTTCTTGTTCGTTGACAGGTTGTGTGGCGGCCTGGCGGTGAGATGACAGGCTGGCGTCACAGCGATGGGCTGATTGTATACAACTTTATGTTCACTTTGTAAGCCTGATTTTTTGCATTTTTGATGAGCTGTCATCTTTGCATGTTATTGCAAGAAACCTGCCCGAATGGTCAGCTAATGGATGGAAGGACCTTTTAGCGCATGGTTTGGCGTCAGATTTGTTATGAAATCCTGGATGGCGACACTGGTTGGAAAAATGTCGTTTTTATTGTGTACAATTTTTTTGAAAAGTGTCTTAATCAGTCGCTCGCCGCAGCGTTTCGTGCTCCGAACCGGTGCGGTCTCCTTTCAACTGACTTCGGGAGGCGCGAGGTCTGACTGCTCCATGCAGGCAGGCGCGCAGAATCAATGGGACGTTTGACTACACACGTTTTGGACGCTGCACACGGTTGCCCGGGCAGCTCGATCAAGGTCGAGTCGCAGCTGGAATTGGTCGCCAGCGCGATCACCAACAGCGACGGCCGTGTCGACGCACCGCTGCTGCAAGGCGATGACTACCGTTCCGGGGTCTATCAGGTTCAGTTTCATGCGGGCGATTACTACCGCGCCCGGGGTGTTCAGTTGCCGGAACCGGCGTTCCTGGACGTGGTGGTGCTGCGGTTCGGCATCTCTGCGGAACAGGATCACTATCACGTGCCATTGCTGATTTCGCCTTACAGCTATTCCACGTACCGCGGCAGCTGATCCCCCAAGCAGCTGCCTCAACCTGGAAGCGACTGCGCATATAGCTTCTTTGGTCTTTCGCCCGCTCACACTGCGGGCTTTTTTTTGTCTTGTGTTTGACACGGATACCTTGGGTTGCACCCCGCTGATGGACGGCGAGGTGCGCACGTTTCGCTATCAGCGTTCCTTGATGATGAACACCGAAGGGCTTCCTGCGAGCAGGTGCTGGACGCCGCCCATCAGCCATACCACATCACCCTTCGCATCGGCGGCAACCAGTGACTGGTGCGCTTCGTCGCCGATTCGCGTCTTCAGATGAGGGTCGTCAAGCTCTGCCATGGACGGCGGCAGAATTTCAATCGCATCGGTCTCCACACGTCCCACTTTCAAAAAGTACACCTTGTCGTGATTGGGCCTTTTAAATACCAGCGTTGGAGGCGTGAGCTGAACATTCTCTACGTTTGCGGGAAGGAAGACCTTGTAACCGCTGTGGCCCAGTATCGACGCGAGCAACAACGAAAGTCGTCCCGGCGCGTTGGGCAACTCGGTGTAGAACTGCCAGGCATGAGTGCTCTCGGGGGTGAAGTTCAACTGCTGTAAGGGCGTCACGGAATCCGGAGCGTGTAATTCGACGATTCGTCTGGCGCCATCATTACTGGACGCAATAGGCAACATGTCCAATGGGTCGCCGAGCCGTGGCACGCCCAGGTTCGATTTGCCCTCCCAGTAGCGAAAGGTTTGCTTCATTCGGGCCAAACCGCTGCCGTTGAACTCCGCCGACTCGTTGGATAGCTCAAATAGTCGCTTGGCGACGGCGCGGGATGTCGGCTCGGTGAAACCCTTGTAAACATCCGCGACCTGTTGCGTCAGTGTTTTCTCAAAGAGCCGAGCAGCGCCGTCGACTTTCCGGGTATTTGTTGCGGCGTGGTGGCTGGTGGCGACGGGTTGCAACGAAGGTGCCTCTTGCAACATGCGCTCGAAGGCCTCGAAGCGTGAGGGCGCAAATTCCGGGTGTTGAATGAACACGAGGGGGAGCTGATCGGCCATTGGCCCCTTTGGCACGATCGGATAATGGAGTTGGCCGATCATGATGGATTCCACCGAATCAGGCTTGGTTATTTTCCCCCAGGAGGCCCATAAATACGGGTTGTCATTCAGGGTGGCAGCAGGAGGGTTGTTATCGGCCACGGGGTTGGCCGCCTCGACCTGTTCGTCCAGACGAGGGCGCTTGCCTGGGGTGGGGCCTGAATCTTCAGCGTCTGAGGCTGGTGTGTTGGTTGCCTTGCGTTGCCAAAGCGTCATCCCTTCAATGTTTTCGAGTAACGGGCCCGAAGGGATCAATTCGCTCGTCGAGGAGGCCTGATAGTGGCCGTCCGTATTTTTGCGGACCATGACCGTGCCTTCTTCCGTCACGTCGACATAGGTTCTCTTCAGCTTGTCGTAACGAAGACCGTTGGCATCGGGTGACGTCAGTTTGTCGGCCAGATGCCGAGGAATGATCTCCAGCGTTTCCTGCCTCACGGGAACGCTTGCGATGGGAAGGACCATGCCCTCGCGAGTGATTTTCCACTGCGCCTGGCCAGGCACCTTCGTGAGGATCGGCCCGGGTTGGCCCGGGGCAAACGGAAGAGGCACCTGGTAGTCGCCTCTCGCGTTTGCCCTGATCAGAAAAATGCCTTCCTCTCCAATATCGGCGTAAAGCTGCTGCTGGCGGCTCATGAAAAGCCCGGTGTCGGCGATGCTGAATAGTTCGTCGACCTTGTTCCGAGGCCAGGAAATCATGCGGGTAGCCATCTCGGCATCGCTTGTAGGGTTAGCCGACATGTCGCTAACGACGACAGGCTGACGAGGCAAGGTACTTTGCGATGAACCTGGCACATTGGCGTCTGAAACGGGATTGGCGTCTCCCCGCGATGTGCCAACCGTTGCGGCCTGATGGCCGCCTCGTACCCGGCTGTCTTCTGACGAAGACCTTGGAAGTGTTGTCGAGGTATCAGGTGTATTGGAAGTTGAAACTCTTTTTGGTGGTTTGGCCATCGGTCGTATTCCTGGATGTTTATATAAGTGGGTAATGTTTAAACAATAAGTATCTGAGGCCCGATAAGGGGCGTTTAATGATGTGCGGCTATCACTGAAGAAAGGCGGTATCAGCGCTCTCTGATAATAAAAACAGACTGCCATCCAGACGGCGTTGTTTGAACGCCGCCTAATAACCAGACAATGTTGTTTTGTTGGTTGGCGGTAATGAGAGCTTGCCGGGCTTCATTCCCCACCTGTGAAGCTAACGCCTGGTAGGCAAGTTCGGGCGCAAGAGACGGTTTTAGTCCAATCGCATTTTTCTCGACGATACCGAGTTTCAGGAAGTAAACCTTGTCATGACCCTCGCGTTTGAATATCAACTTGGGATTGCGATGTTCATTCAATAAAGGAAACACGTCATACCCGTTGCGGATCAATGCGGTGCTGACTAACCGTTTGAGGTTGTAGTCAGAGCGATCCGCGACAAAGCTGTCCCATTCCATCTGGAAATGCCTGGGGAGGAAGTCCAGCCTGCGCAAGGGTTCGCCAAATTCCGGAGGCACCATGGAAATGATTGTCCCCTCATCATCCATGCGTGAAGCGACAGGCAATAAATCAATCGGATTTTCGAACTTTGCATCAAAGATGCCCGCCCGTTCCTTCCAGTGATCCAGCGTCAATATGGTGGTGTACAAGCCGTCGCGGGCGATTACCTCGGATCCCCCCGAATATTCGAATAGTCGCTTTGCGACAGCGCGCGAGGTGACCGGTGAAAAGTCCGGGAAGGTAGTTGAAACAGACTCTGTCATCGGTTTTTCAAACAATCGGCGGGTGCTATTCACAATCCACTTGCCATCGCTGTTCAGGACTACCGGTACGGGCTGCAACCAGGGTTTCGCGTGCAACATCTGTTCAAACAAGTCGAAACGAGAAGGCTGGAATTGGGGATGCTGGAGGTAATTCAAGACTTTTGGTACGTTTTTGACCTTGGGTACCGTTTCATAATGCAGTTCACCGATCTGTATGGATTCCGTTGAATGCGGCTTGTTGACCTTTCCCCAGGATGCCCACAGGTAGGGGTTTTCATTGGTCGGGTGGGCGGGGTAGAGAGGAATAACCTGTTGCTCGGGTCCACGGGGGCCTGGCTGCTGTTCATGTTCCTCAAGGCGCTGGCGCTTGCTCGGACCGGCTTCTTCGACGGTGGAGGACGGTTGACGAGCCGTCAGTTGATCAGTGGTTTGCGTCGGAGCTTTACGTCGCCAGAATCGTGTCAGTCCAACCCTCTCGAGTACGGGGCCGGAAGGTGTCCATTCCTGGCCGAAGGTCGCCTGATAATCGCCATTCGCGTTTCTGACGACTTGAACAATGCCTTCGTCGAGCAAATCGACATAACTTCGCAGGTTGTGCCAACGAATTCCAAGCCCGTCAGCGGCGGGTAGTTTTCTGATCACCAGTGGATTGTTGATCAGATGGACGGGTACCGCGAAGGTCGAAGCGGTCACGCGCGAACCCACTTTTTGTTCGCCTGGAGTTGACGGAAAAATGGACCACAGCGGCTTGCCTTCAACCTTCTTCAGCACCGGTCCGGCATGGTCAGGGGCGAAAGGGAAATAGACTTGGTAGTCTCCGTTGGCGTTCGGTTCCACTCTGCCAATGCCTGCGTATTCAATGTGGGCATATAACCTTTGCTCTTTGCTCATGAAGAGCCCGGTGTCACCGATGCGTATCAGTTGATCAACCTGCTCAAGAGGCCAGGACACCCTATTCTCCGGTTGCAAAAAGGGGTGAGGAGTGCGAGCAGGCATGTGGGTGACAACCACGGGCTGGTGCTGGGAAGTGTCGCCTGGCAACGTATTTGAGGCAGGGACAAGGGGAGTGAGTTCTCCCTGCACGGGCGTGTCATTGCGGCCGGACGGGCCAACCCTGGGCACGTCATCCTCAGAAGAGAGTCTGGTGGAGGATGATGAAGTGCCAGGCGTATTAGGGTTTGGAATTTTCTTGGGTGGTTTAGCCATGGCCGTAGATCCGATAATAATCAGGTGAAGGTCTGAATCAGGACTGGCCGCTGATACAGACGAAAAATTAGTTGGGTGAAAAGCAGGGCTCGTGAAGAAGCACGGCCCTGGAAAACACGGTGGTTAGTTTTGATTGGATCAACCGTCGAGAGGCTATAAATATGTATAGGGTGTGGTGGTATTTGCTACAAAAGACGTCTGCCTGATCCTGAGGTTTGAAGTCTTGCGTAGGCGCTATAGAAGTTTGCAGGTGTCTAAAAGTATCCGCAGATCGGCGGCGCTTACCGGAGGGGTGGAACGAGTGCCAAACGCCATCAACTCATAACAGTGTTCGAGTTGGTGGGCGCACCGGTGTAAAGGCACCAGGTCGGCGTAAAGGACAGTGCGGGACGTGTCTGTATCAAGTATCCAACGACGGTCCGACAGGTTGTAAGACAGACTGCCGACAGTACCGTCTCTCAGGGCTATGTTTCGAACGGCGAGGTCCTCCATTTCCAAGGCTCTCAGTTCTGCCAATAGGGCGCCCTCGTTCAGAACATCGCCTTTGAAATACCGGCCATCCAGTGAGTCGATATAGACTTCGTCGAAATCCAGATCGACTTTATAGACAACGCCGTCTGGCGTGATGACCCGTATCTGATCGATCAAATCTTGTGGGTCGTCGTAGTGCGGAAGGTGAATGACGGTATGTCCGATCAGCAGACAGTCGTCCACCCGTTTGATTCTGGTGTAGGCGAGGCTCGTTGCATCGAATTCCCAGGTAGACGCCGATGGCGATTTGAGTAGGGCGTTCGCTCGAGCGCCTGGCGTTGAAATGCCTAGCGTCATTTCGGAGCTGAGGTGGACAAGGTACGTCGAGCCGTCACCCTCCAGATGTTCGATGGTTGTTTGTTCAGGGTAAGCGACCAGTTGGACGCACTTCTCCCGGTTGCCCAGGTGATGGGCCTCGTTGTCCAAGGGCTGACAAAAAACAGGCGCTCCATCTCTGGCCACGAGTGGCAGCGGCACTTGGCGGGTGCGCTCCATTGGACCGTTTATTTCGAACTGATCGTTGGAAAAAGCTGAATCGGGCAAGGAGGGTGGATCGACTCTATAAGAAACACCGTCATTCATGATCAGAAGAACAGCTTGGTTCAACACGTTGGTGGGGCGCGTCAGCCGGCTTGTGATTCTCTGGTCGCCGCCCCAGATAGAGCTGGCCAGGTTGTTGATAGTCAATTGCTGACTGTCAAAGTGAAAGGTCACACCACACTCTTTATACATGATGCGATCAAAGTCACGTTGGCGCATCAGGTCTACCTTGAAGTAAGCCTCGACCCGCGTCAGTTCATGGCTGGCATATTCCAGATAAAGGGTTGCCAGCGTGTTTGTGCTTCGTTGTTTTACTGTAAGGATCGTATGTTTATTGAGTCGCGAAACAAAATAACTCGTGTTTTTGTCGTGTGCGATCGTGTATTCACGGTTGTAAAGGATGACCGGGTTTTGGGTTTTTCCCTGTTCAGTAATGACTGTTTTAATCTCGAGGGAGCCGGCAGCCTCTATGGTTTCAGGAAGTTCAGGCATCAAATGAAACCCGTCCTTTGTAACGAAAGTCAGTTTCCTGTTCTGCAGTTGCCGTCGATCGTTGGCTGTTTTATAGACGCCCTTGATGTAGACATCCCGCTCTTTAAGATCGTCGAGATCAAAGCCTGAGGTGATGACCAGTTCGTGATTGTCGATTTTCCAGCTCTTTATCAGGTCCATTCTCCAGTCAAGTGCAATGACGCTTTCCTCCACGCCATCTTCAGTAATGAATACGTTGCCGGGTTTATGGGCCACCGCGTAGTGATCCTTTCCGGGACCTCCGGCGGCTGTACCTTCATTGTTCAGGAGATAGATTTTGTCATCCCCGGCGCCCGCCTCAATGGTGTCGCGACCGCGCGACTTGATGACATTCGGGCCGCCCGTACCGATGACCTTGTTTTGCGCACCGGCCAGGGTTTCGACGTTCTCAATGCTCTCCAGAAGCGTGTGCCGATAGTTGAAACGGCCCTCATTGGTCTGGTCACGGGTGATGATGGACAGTCGTCCTTCGTTCAGATCGATGAAATACCCGAATCTTTGGCGGTTGCCCTCAGGATAGCTCCCGGTAACCACTAGCGTATCGCTGCCCAAACCACCTTTCAGAAGAGTGGGTAGAGGGTCTTTTGGACCGTTTTTGAGAAGTTCGGCGGCGCCTTCGAAGATGAATTCATCGTCTTTCTCTCCCCCGGTCAGATGCTTGATACCTGCGCCGTAATAGAATCTGTTTGGCTTTTTTTCAACACCCACGATGGTGTCGTCGCCGCCACCCATAAACCACACCGCACCTTTGTTCTCTCCTGGCGTTCCGAACTCCGCGCCGGGCATGTCGTCAGTCACACCGTTCCGAGCATCAATCGTGTCGTTACTATCAATGACGTGCGGTTTTTGTATGGTTTTATATAGGTACTGTTGCGCCTCCCAATCGAAGCTAGGCACCTGTGTCGGCTTTAGCTCGACCTTGAACTTGCCGTTTACAATGACTTCTGTACTGTCTTTTAATTTTCCTTCCAGTAATTTTCGGGCGGTCGCTTGTAACAATCTCGAATGTTCAACCGTTGATTTGGCAATCGCGTGGCGGGTTTGTATGTCGTCGTCGGGGAGAATTCCCCAAAAGGCGAACCAGCCCGTGCGCAGGCGCTCATGGGTAGTGAGTTCGATGTAATCATCGATATCGTCGACAACGCGTACCGCCGCATAGACCTGAGAACCTGCCACCAGCAGAAGTCCGGCCGTCAGCCCCACCGGGCCGATAAAGGAGAAACCTGCCAGTGCGGCGGCACCCAGAATCAACGTCATGGCCGCGCTGGTCACACTCAAGCCAGCAGCGACATAGTGATCCGTGGCTTCTTTGCCTGTGGTTGCCGCTGCGCTATTAAAGGATTTGACGGCGGACATGACATCGAAGGGCAACGTCAGTGCGCTCGCGATCAGCCCCGCGCCACGCCCCAGTCGAACGCCGAAGCTGGTTTTGGCAAAATCCCTGTAGGCTTTTTGCCCGGCTTCGATCATGTATTTTGCTTGCTTGGTGACCGCCACTTCGACGGCTAATGAAGTGACTTCCGCTGAAGTGCTGAGGCTGTTGAATACAACTTCGCCATGATCTTTTCTTGCAATGGCGTCTTGCAGGCCGCGCAGCCCGCTGTAAATACCGAAGGCCTGAAGCCCGGTCCCCATGCTGACCATGCTGCTACTTTTGACCCGATTCACCCAGGGAGGTGTGGTTTTGGACAAGTGCGCGTGGCGTATATCAAGCCTCTGCGCCGCGTTCAGCAATTTGTCCAGTTTGTGGCGGTACTGTTCAGGATCGGCAGCGGGATCAGGTAATTCTCTTAGCAGGGGCGGAGCCGTTAGTGGGCGTTGCGACGCCATTTCAAACAGCAAGGAAGGCAGTGCGTAATCATCCCGGGTGCCGGTGAATCGCATACGCGCTTCAATAAATAAAGGGTCAAATTGCAAGGCGTTGATAAAAGACCGCTTGGGGTGTCGAAAGAACGTGTTTTGAGCGTTCAATCCCTGACCATTTGATGTCGCGCCCAGTGCATCCAGTGCACACCGGGTAATCGAGTGGGTGCCTATTTTTATAGGGCCGAACAGCTCATCAATAACGCGTAGCTGGCTTTTATTGGCATTTGTTTGTTGCGGGGCGGAGGCGATGCTTTCTTTATCGAAATCAATAGTGGTTGGGGAGTACTCATTGGCTTGCAGTTCAATATCCGTCACTTCGACGGCATTGTAGTGATCGGGATCGGGGGTTTGGAAAACCATTGCCATAGGAACTTCCTTTTCCTGGCGTCGTGTGCAAAATCGCAGCGCCATGGTAGGGGGAGTTCTGAAAAGACAACTATATATATTTATATCGCGTGTTGCGGTTTGTTGCGGGGCGGGTGTGAAGTGTTGCCATCCTTGGCAAACACTTCTTAGTGCGTTGACGTTGATAACGTCTAATGAAATCAAGAGTTCAAGTAATAGGGCAATACGATCAGTGATTGCTTAGTAAGGAGGCTGCGCCCGCTCCACTGAAGAGTCCTGCGCTCACCCGGTTAAACCAACTTTGTCCTTTGCCACTGCGTAAATACCTGGCCGCACCATGAGCGCCCAGCCCATAAGCTAATTTGCACAGCAGATCCAGCACAGTCCAGGTCGCAATCATCATCAGCAACTGCGGCAGGAACGGTTGTTCGGCGCTCAGAAACTGCGGCAGGAAAGCAGCAAAGAACAAAATATCCTTCGGATTGCTCGCGCCCAACACGAATGCGCGTCCGAAGAGGGCACGAAAACGTGGCACCGGTGCAGCCTGGGGCACTTCAGCGCCAACCGATGGCTGACGCGATTGCTGCCAGCTCTGCCAGGCGAGGTAGAACAGGTACAGCGCACCAACGATTTTCAGCGCGCTAAACAACTGTTCCGATGCCAGCAACAGGGCGCCCAGGCCCAGCGCCGAGGCACTGAGCAGGCAGATCGAGGCAATAACGCCCCCCAGGAACGCCGGGTAAGAGCGGCGCAAACCGTAATTCAGACTGTTGCTGATCATCAGCAAAGACAGGGGCCCCGGGATCAGGATCACCACCAGCGCAGCGCCGCTGAACAGCAGCCAGGTTTCCAGAATTTGTGCAAAAGCCCCACCCGACGGGGTGAGGCTGATTTGAAACACTGACGCCGTAACGCTTACAAGAAAATAAACTTGGCGATGAAGATCGCGCACAACACCCACAGACTGACGGAAATTTCCTTGTGCTTGCCGGTGAAGGCTTTCAGGACCACGTAGGTGATAAAGCCCAGCGCGATGCCATCGGCAACCGAGAACGTCAGCGGCATCATGATCGCAGTGACGATCGCGGGAATGCTGTCGGTCGCTTCGTCCCATTCGATGTGCGCCATGCCGCCCATCATCAGCATCGCCACATAAATCAGCGCACCCGCTGTTGCATAAGCAGGGATCATGCCCGCCAGTGGAGCGAAGAACATGGCTGCAATAAATAACACACCCACGGTCACGGCGGTAAGACCAGTCCGACCACCCGCCGCTACGCCAGCGGCACTTTCCACATAGCTTGTGACGGGTGGGACGCCGACTACAGCGCCAAACACGCTGGAAGCACTGTCAGCTTTCATGGCGCGAGAAAGGTTTTCGATCCGGCCGTCCGCGTTCACCAGGTTGGCGCGCTGGGCGACGCCCATCAGGGTGCCGGCAGTGTCGAACATGTGCACGAAGAGGAAGGCCAGCACCACGCTGATCATGCTGACGTTGAACACGCCGGCAACATTCATGGCCATCCAGGTGGGCGCCAGGCTTGGCGGGGCAGACATGATGCCTTCGTAGTGGACGAGGCCCAGGCCCCAGCCCGCGAGGGTCACGGTGATGATGCTGATGAGGATCGCACCGAACACTTTGTGGTAGCTGAGCACGGCGATCATCAGGAAGCAGATGGCGGCCAGCAACGGGCCGGGCTCGCGCAGGGAGCCGAGCTTGATCAGGGTGGCCGGGCTATCAACGACAATGCCGGCGGTTTTCAGGCCGATCAACCCAAGAAACAGCCCCACGCCGGCGCCCATGGCGTAGCGCAGACTCACAGGAATGCTGTTGAGCAACCATTCGCGAATCCGCGAAAAGGTCAGGAACATGAACAACACACCGGAAACAAACACCGCGCCAAGGGCGGTTTCCCAGTTGTAGCCCATGGTGCCGACCACGGTGTAAGTGAAGAAGGCGTTCAGCCCCATGCCCGGTGCCAGGCCGACCGGCCAGTTGGCATACAGGCCCATTAACAGGCAACCGAGCGCAGCAGCGATACAGGTCGCGACGAACGCGGCACCGTGATCGATCCCGGCGTCGGCCATGATGTTGGGGTTGACGAAGATGATGTAGGCCATGGTGATGAAGGTTGTCAGACCGGCAATCAGCTCGGTCTTCACCGTGGTGCCGTGCAAGCTGAGTTTGAAAATGCGCTCAAGCAAGCCATTGCGTAACGGCGGCGAGAGTTCCAGCGTCGGGGCTTCGGATTTGCGGCTTTCCACAGCGAATACTCCTCAAGAGTTTTATTGTTATTTCCAGGGCCGGACCCATGAGGGTGGCAGCGGCCCTTTGAGGCACTTGCGAATTTGTTGACCGGCTGGTCAGAAACTCGCACGAAGTGGATTATGCTTTTGTATACAAATAAAGCAAATAATGTTTTTGATTTTGTAGACGAAAAGTTTGGCAATAGGGATATATCGCCGGGAGGGAGGCCTTCGTCGTACCGCTGACCGAGCCCGGCTCGCCTCACAAGCAAGCGGGGAAACGACTGGGGGGAGGGTAGAAACGAATAAACCGGCCAATGGGCCGGTTTATTTTTGTTCGAGATCCGCCGTGTCAGGCAGCTGCGAACCGCTTATCCAGATAATCAATAATCACCTTGGACTCATACATCCAGGTGGTCTGCCCATTTTCTTCAATGCGCAGGCACGGCACCTTGATCTTGCCGCCTTGCTCCAGCAGGGTCTGGCGATCCTGTTCGTTGTTCTTCGCATCGCGCAACGTTACCGGCACATTCAGACGACGCAGGGTGCGACGGGTTTTCACACAGAACGGGCAGGCGTGGAACTGATACAGCGTCAGGTCCTTGGCCGCTGTTTCGACCTGAGCCTGAGCGGCGGCGGGGCGCTGCTTCTTGCCTGGGCGAGTAATGAAGTCGATGAAGATGATCAGTTGGCCAAGGCCGACACGAAGCGCTTTTACGAACACGGAATAAGCCTCACAGGGCGAACGGAAGGCGCGCAGCTTACCTGATTTTTCACAGACGAAAAAAAACCGGCGATGAATGCCGGTTTTCTTCGTGTAACGAATTACTTGATCAGGCTGAGAAACTCGCTGCGTGTCGCGGCGTTTTCGCGGAACTCACCCAACATCACCGACGTGATCATCGACGAATTCTGCTTCTCCACACCGCGCATCATCATGCACATGTGCTTGGCCTCGATGACCACCGCAACGCCCAAGGCACCGGTGACTTGCTGGACCGCATCGGCGATCTGGCGGCTGAGGTTTTCCTGGATCTGCAGGCGGCGAGCGTACATATCGACGATCCGCGCGACTTTCGACAGGCCCAATACTTTGCCGCTCGGGATGTAGGCGACGTGAGCCTTGCCGATGAACGGCAGCAGGTGGTGTTCGCACAACGAGTAAAGCTCGATGTCCTTGACCAGCACCATTTCGCTGTTGTCGGAGCTGAACAAGGCACCGTTGGTGACTTCTTCCAGTGTCTGTTCATAGCCGCGGCAAAGGTACTGCATCGCCTTGGCGGCACGCTTTGGCGTGTCGAGCAGGCCCTCGCGGGTAACGTCCTCGCCGAGTTGGCCGAGGATCGCGGTGTAATTCTGTTCCAATGTCACAGAGCGTTATTCCGTATGGGTTCTAGAGGGGTACGGTTTCGG
>LNAP01018014.1_pt1 | contig 12812 bp, 11 predicted proteins | sample 602601 | NCBI WGS metagenome assembly LNAP01 (sample SAMN02440304, study PRJNA202911) | soil metagenome | biome: Subtropical and temperate rainforests or woodlands; isolation source: soil samples (1 kg each in a 20% v/v slurry with milli Q water) were... ...
GTGGGCGAAGTTGATCATGCCGATAATGCCGTACACCATCGTGTAACCAATGGCGATCAGGGCGTAGGTGCTGCCAATGGTCAAGCCATTAACCAGCTGCTGTAAGAAATGGTAAATGTCAGGCATCGAAACTCTCCTGAAAACTTACAAAACCGGTTGCGCGACTTATAGCTGTGTCAGGTCGACGATTGCGCCATGCAGTCGCTATCGGACTGCATCCCGCCTGGGCGGATACGGTCAGCTGCGGTTGGCAGCTAAGCGGTGTGGTCAATCACTTCCTTCACGAAGCACCTCATGTGCTTCGCCCCTCACGGGGCCGGCTCGCGCCGTTCAGACCTGCTGGGCCGGTCTGCCTTGCTATACAGCGTGGGAATGGGGTTTTGAAAGCTTTCGCGTGGGTGGTACTCATCGCTTGTGGCTGAGCGTGGACCCGTTTACCTCTTAAAACAAAGCCCACTGCATAAGCAGTGGGCTTTGGGTTGCGGCTCGAACTTACTTAGCTTCGGTTTTGGTGCCGTCAGCGTGCCAGTCGTAGACCACGAAGCTGAAATCTTTCAGGTCGCCCTTGGCGTCGAAGCTCAGGTCGCCAGTCGGGGTCTTGAAGGTGTTGGCGCGCAGGGCGGCCGCTACCTTGGCAGTGTCGGTGTCACCGGCTTTCTGAATACCTTCAGCAATTACCTGTACCGCGGCGTAAGCCGGGAACACGAAAGGACCGGTTGGGTCTTCTTTCTTGGCTTTGAAGGCTTCAACCAGCGCTTGGTTTTTTGGGTCCTGGTCGAACGACTTCGGCAGGGTGACCAGCAGGCCTTCGGAAGCAGGGCCCGCGATAGCGGAAAGCTCTTTGTTACCCACGCCTTCTGGGCCCATGTAACGGACTTTCAGGCCTTTCTCAGCCGACTGACGCAGCAGCAGGCCGAGTTCTGGGTGGTAGCCACCGTAGTAAACGAAGTCGACGTTGGCTTGTTTCAGCTTGGAGATCATGGCCGAGAAGTCTTTGTCGCCAGCGTTGATGCCTTCGAACAGCGCCACTTTCACGCCTTTGGCTTCCAGGGTCTGCTTGACCGCAGTAGCGATGCCTTCGCCGTACTGCTGCTTGTCATGGATAACAGCAACGGTTTTTGGCTTGACGTGGTCGGCAATGAAGTTGCCGGCGGTTGGGCCTTGCAGGCTGTCCAGACCGATGGTGCGGAATACCAACTGGTAACCACGGGCGGTGATTTCCGGGCTGGTGGAAGCCGCGGTGATCATCAGAATGCCTTCATCTTCATAGATGTCGGAAGCCGGCTGAGTGGAGCTGGAGCACAGGTGGCCAACGACGAATTTCACTTCGTCGTTAACGATTTTGTTGGCCACGGCCACGGCTTGTTTCGGGTCGCAAGCGTCGTCGTAGACCACGCCTTCGAGTTGCTGGCCGTTAACGCCGCCAGCCTTGTTGATTTGTTCGATGGCCATTTTGGCACCGATGAACTGCATCTCGCCGTATTGAGCGACCGCGCCGGTAACCGGGCCTGCCAGGCCGATCTTGATGGTGTCAGCTGCTAGTGAAATAGCCATGGCAGCAAACAGTTGCTTAGTAGCCTTGTTCATAGTGCTCCACTCTTATGTTTTTCGTTTTTTATAAGATCCACTTGCGCGTGTAGCGCAGATGGTTCGTTGCCCTGTTGGTCGAAGCTGCAGAACCCGTGCAAACCCCCGGCCACAAGTTCCATGGGTGCATTAAGCCCTGGCAACTTTAGCCGCGGAGTTTAGAGTGCCGATTTGTACCTTGAAAAGCGGCGACTGATCGCGCGTGCGCGCGATGTCGCTAAATCGAAATAAACGTATAGAAAAACGGCGTGATGCACGTGGCCATCTGTCTGTCAGGGGATGCTTGTTTCGTCGTCAGCCGCCGCTATTATGGCGGCCCCCAGCGCTGGGGTCGCCTTTTACATTTTGTCGAACAAAGAGCTGCCGATGACCGAAGCCATCAACCCCCTGCACGCCAACCCGCTGTACATCAATCTGCTTGCTGAAACGGCCGCTATCACGTGGCAGGAGCTGCAGCCCTTCTTTGCCCGTGGGGCCTTGCTGTGGGTGACGCCGGGTATGGATCTGGTGGAAGTAGCCCTGGCTGTGGCTGAAGACAATGGTGCGCAAGTAGGGAAGTGGCTAACGGAAGGCCTGATCAGCAAGGTCGACGCACCGCTGGCTGAGGACTTGCTGGCCCGTGATCCGCAGCTTTGGGCCGTGGTGGTCGCGCCTTGGGTGATGATTCAGGAACGCGGGTAATTGATTGCGAGCGGTGATCAGCGCGCTGCAATGGCGAGCTGATTGATTTGATGCTGAAGCGCCGTTAGTTCATCCAGGATGCGCTCCATGGGATACAGATGGCCGTTGAGCATGCCGGCGTCCTGCATATGCTTGTAGTCCTCGGCCAATTTCAGTCGATTTTCTGCGTCCGGCACCAGCCTTAGTTCGCCGCTTAAGCAGAGCCCGTAATGCGTGGTAGCGCTGCGGTAGAACGTGTTTTTTAAGTCGATTACGTCCCCCAGCAATTTCAAATCAGTCACCGCGCGCTTGCCGGTTTCATGTTGGGCTAGCATTGCGAGGTCGTACCAGTGGCGCGAAACCCGCTCCCGGTCTTGGGCGATTGGCCGGTGGCACTGGGCGTGAATCAATGTCACTTTTTCCCAGAACGTACGTTCAGCTGCTAACACCACAACACCCTCCGCTTTGGGGAACGCTATGCCGGCAAACGCTTCGGCGATGTCCGGTTCGATGGTGTGAACCTCATGCGGCTCGACAATGTTCCGCCCACCGAACTCAATAAGCACGAATTCGCGCATATACCCGCTCGAGTTCGCCACGCCTGATGGGTAGAAAACGCGCAGTTCTTCGCCGTTATCACTTACGTTAACTGCACACCCCTTGGTGCAGCCAAGTTTGTCCACTGCCGTCTTTAGGTGCGGTTGGATTACGTTATGAGTGTAGTGAGAGACCCGCTCCTTGAGCTTTTCAGCAAGCGCAGCACGGTGGCGTCCCGAGAGATTTTTAAGTTCGGATAGGGGCGTTTCGCAGCCCAGCTCGCGGTAGTCAATGGTCACGTCCACGTCTTCGGAAAAACGCTTGATCACTGAATACACCTTCGATAACGACGTACCCCCTTTGAACGCCATGGCTTTGCGCTCGGGCGTGGTAAAGAGCTGCTGTAGGACAAAGCAGAGCCAAATATCTTTTTCGATCACATTGGGCGCGCGACCACTGCTGGAAGCTGCGCTGCCTAAGAGCTGACGTTGTTCGTCGGTGGGCAGATCGAAGTAGGAGGTTGGCACTCTATTTCCTGAGCGGTAAGGCTTAAAGCAGACCGCATCCATTCCGGCATTTTACTGGCTCGCAGCGTTACCAGTTCCTCGCTGCTCAGCGTTTTGGCTACCTGCGCGACAACCTCGGCCGACAGGTTTTGTTTGCCTACGTAGTGTAGGGCCGTGAGCGCAACCCCAACCGTGGTGCCGGCATGCTGCAAGCGATTGTTGCAGGCGTGCCGCAGGCGAATAACCGCATTGTCTACCTTGATCTCGCGGGTTGTTCCGCTGGTGTAGAAGGTTGGCAGCACCTGCATTTGCGTGCTCAGCCCCATACGTCGAACGGCTTCGGCACCGTGGATTTGGATGGTCTCACCGTTGGTTTTGGTGATGACTTCCATAACAGCTTGGGGATTGGGGCGAACCTTGCCGATGAAACTGCTTACCTTTGGCCGCATGTAAACGCCGCGCTTGATGCGTTCCAGCGAGCCGGCCTGTACCAGCCTGGAAAGTGCCTTATCAACCGACGTGCGCGGGCCTGCATCGGCGAACATTGCGCCAGCAAAGGGTTTGCCCTTGGGCATGTGCTTGATGCGATTAGAGATGGCTTCGGCTACGGACATCGACGGCTCCTTATGTCAGAAGAAACACCAATATTTACTGACAGATAAATTGACTATAAAGCCTATAAATTAAGCTTTCCAGAGAGACGACTGATTATCCAATTTGAATGACAGTTCAATAACTAATTCGGCTGCCATCAACCGGCTCCGGCGCCGTCTTTTAGGCGATGGTTAAGTGAGGAAACGGCCAAAAGCGCGTCTGTGGTTACGGCTCCACTGAAAGTTTGTTGAAAACCAAGCAAGCGCTCGGTATGGTCGGCCAAACCTCAGCGGGAGCCCGCCATGTCTGCTTGTCAGGAATACTTCGACGAATCGCACCAGTTAATTCGCGATTCAGTGCGCCGTTTTGTTGAGCGCGAGATCCTTCCCCATGTGGCCGATTGGGAGGAAGCCGAGAGCTTTCCCCGCGAGCTGTATCTCAAGGCCGGTGCCGCCGGCATTCTTGGTATTGGTTACCCGGAGCGTTTCGGCGGTAGCTATGAAGGCGATGTGTTTGCCAAGGTGGTGGCCAGCGAAGAGCTGATGCGTTGCGGTTCTGGCGGCTTGGTCGCGGGCTTGGGCTCGCTGGATATCGGCCTGCCGCCGATTCTGAAATGGGCGCAGCCGGCGGTGCGTGATCGCGTGGTGCCGCAGGTGCTAAGCGGCGAGAAGATTTGTGCGCTGGCGGTGACTGAGCCTAGCGGCGGCTCCGATGTGGCCAGCCTGAAAACCCGCGCGGTGCGCGATGGCGATTTTTATCGGGTTACCGGCAGCAAAACCTTTATTACCAGCGGCGTGCGTGCCGATTATTACACCGTGGCTGTGCGTACCGGTGGCGAAGGTTTTGGCGGTGTCAGCCTGTTGATGATCGAGAAGGGCACGCCGGGTTTTACCGTCGGCCGGCAGCTGAAAAAAATGGGCTGGTGGGCTTCTGATACGGCTGAGCTGTTTTTCGACGACTGCAAGGTGCCGGTCGGCAATTTGATAGGCGCCGAAAATATGGGCTTTGCCGGGATCATGGCCAACTTTCAGTCCGAGCGGTTGGCGTTGGCGATCATGGCCAATATGACGGCGGAGCTGGCATTGGAAGAGTCGCTAAGTTGGGCGCGCCAGCGTGAGGCGTTTGGTAAGCCGATTGGCAAGTTCCAGGTGCTAAAACACCGGTTGGCCGAGATGGCCACGCAGTTGGAAGTGTCGCGCGAGTTCACCTATCGCCAAGCGGCGAAGATGGCGGCGGGCAAGTCGGTGATTAAAGAGATTTCCATGGCCAAGAACTTTGCCACCGACGTGGCTGATCGCATTGTTTATGACGCCGTGCAGGTGGCCGGCGGCATGGGTTATATGCGTGAAAGCCTGGTGGAGCGGCTGTACCGCGACAACCGCATTCTGTCCATTGGCGGCGGCACGCGGGAAGTGATGAACGAGATCATCAGTAAGCAGATGGGCTTGTAGCTTTGGGGTTGTAGCGATGCGGTGGTTGCTGTTGGGCTTCGCTGCGCTCAACCCAACCTACGAAACTGTAGGTTGGGTTGAGCGCAGCGAAGCCCAACATGGCAAGCAACCTTAACCTGCGACCAACACCCGAATCGCCTCAAGGCGCAGCGCGGCTTTATCGAGCATGGCCAGGCCCTGTTCGCACTGGCTGCGCAGGGTTTCCAGTTCGCTGTCGCGTACGCTTGGGTTAACCGCCTGCAACGCGGTCAGGCGCGCCAGTTCTTCATGGGTATCGGCGGCCAAGCGGCGTTTGGCTTCTGCTACGCGCTCAACGTGGCGTGGGCTGATTTTGCTTTCGGCCGAGTTGATCAGCACGTTGAGGCTGTCGCGCTGGGCCTGGACGAATTTGTTGGCGCTAGCCCGTGGCACGGTTTCCAACTGGTCGTTGAGCTTCTCGAAACTCACCTTGGCAGCCAGGTCGTTGCCGTTGGCGTCGAGCAGGCAGCGCAGGGCGGCCGGTGGCAGGTAACGGCCCAGTTGCAGGGCGCGCGGGGCAACCACTTCGCTGACGTAAAGCAGTTCCAGCAATACGGTGCCGGGTTTCAGCGCTTTGTTTTTGATCAGCGCGACCGCGGTGTTGCCCATCGAGCCTGAGCGCACCAAGTCCATGCCGCCTTGCACCATGGGGTGTTCCCAGGTGAGGAATTGCATGTCTTCGCGCGACAGCGCCTGGTTGCGGTCGTAGGTGATGGTCACGCCTTCGTCGTCGCCGAGCGGGAAGCTGGCATCCAGCATTTTTTCGCTGGGGCGCAGGATCAGGGCGTTTTCCGAGTGGTCTTCGCTTTCAATGCCAAAGGCTTCAAACAGCTCTGCAGGGCGAATTCGTCGTCTTGTTCATGAATGGCTTCAACCAACGCTTCGCCTTCGCCAGCACCGCCTGAGTTCAGTTCCAACAAGCGGTCGCGGCCGCTGTGCAGTTCGCCTTCCAGGCGGATGCGCTCGGCTTTGGCTTCGTCGACCAGCACTTGCCAGTCACCATCGTCAGCCTCTTCCAGCATCGGCAGCAGGCGTGGGCCGAACTGATGTTGCAGGGCGTTGCCAGTCGGGCAGGTGGCCTGGAAGGCGTTAAGCGCCTGGTGGTACCACTGGAACAGACGCTCTTGCGGGGTGTTTTCCAGATACGGAACGTGCAGCTGAATGGTGTGCTTCTGACCGATACGGTCGAGACGGCCGATGCGTTGTTCCAGCAAGTCCGGGTGCGCTGGCAGATCGAACAGCACCAGGTGATGGGAGAACTGGAAGTTACGCCCTTCGCTGCCGATTTCGGAGCAGATCAGCACCTGGGCGCCGAATTCTTCGTCGGCAAAATAAGCCGCCGCGCGGTCGCGTTCGAGAATATTCATACCCTCGTGGAACACCGTGGCCGGAATGCCGGAGCGCACGCGCAGGGCGTCTTCCAGGTCCATAGCGGTTTCGGCGTGGGCGCAGATGACCAATACCTTGACGCGCTTGAGCATTTTCAGGGTGTCGATCAGCCAGTCGACGCGCGGGTCGAATTTCCACCAGCGTTCTTCTTCGTTGGCGTCCGGCGAGGCTTGGTAACTGACTTCTGGGTACAGGTCGGCGTGTTCGCCCACCGGCAACTCCAGGTACAGGTCCGGGCAGGAAAGCGGGTAGGGGTGCAGTTCGCGCTCGGGGAAACCCTGCACGGCGGCACGGGTGTTGCGGAACAACAGGCGGCCGGTGCCATGGCGGTCGAGCAGTTCACGCACCAAGCGCGCCGAGGCTTCAACGTCGCCATCGGTGACCGCGGCCAGCAAGGCTTCGCCTTCGGCGCCGAGGAAATCGTGGATGGTTTTGTGTGCGGCCGGCGACAAACGACCTTGGTCGAGCAGTTCCTGCACGGCTTCGGCAATCGGCTTGTAGTTGGCACTTTCGGCGCGGAAGGCTTCCAGGTCGTGGAAGCGCGCCGGGTCAAGCAGGCGCAAGCGGGCGAAGTGGCTGTCTTGGCCAAGTTGCTCCGGCGTGGCGGTGAGCAGCAATACGCCGGGAATCACTTCGGCCAGTTGCTCAACCAGTTGGTATTGCGGGCTGGCTTGTTCCGGGTGCCAGACCAAGTGGTGCGCTTCGTCGACTACCAACAGGTCCCAGCCGGCGGCGAACAGGGCGTCTTGCGCCTTGTCGTCTTCACACAGCCATTCCAGGGCGACCAGCGCCAACTGGCAATCTTCGAACGGGTTGCTGGCGTCGCTTTCGATAAAACGTTCGGCGTCGAACAGCGCCACTTCCAGGTTGAAGCGGCGGCGCATTTCCACCAGCCATTGGTGCTGGAGGTTTTCTGGCACCAGGATCAGCACGCGATTGGCGCGGCCGGAGAGCAGCTGACGATGAATCACCAGACCGGCTTCGATGGTTTTACCCAGGCCTACTTCGTCGGCCAGCAATACGCGCGGGGCGATGCGGTCGGCCACTTCACGGGCAATGTGCAGTTGGTGCGCAATCGGCTGCGCCCGCACGCCACCCAGGCCCCAGAGCGAAGATTGCAACTGGCGGCTGGTGTGTTCGAGGGTGTGGTAACGCAGGGCAAACCAGGGCAACGGGTCGATCTGGCCGGCGAACAGGCGGTCGCTGGCCAGACGGAATTGAATAAAGTTGGACAGCTGAGTTTCCGGCAGCGTTACCGATTGGTTCTGCGCGTTCAGGCCGTGGTACACCAGCAGGCCGTCAACATCGTCGACTTCCTGAACGGTCAGCTTCCAGCCTTCGAAGTGGGTAATTTCATCGCCCGGCGAGAAGCGCACGCGGGTCAGCGGCGCATTGCGGGTGGCGTATTGGCGGGTTTCACCAGTGGCCGGGTAAAGCATGGTGAGCATGCGGCCGTCCTGTACCAGGACTGTGCCCAAGCCCAACTCCGCTTCGCTGTCACTAATCCAGCGTTGCCCCGGTTCATACTGCTGCGCCATGCCTGTCTCCCGCGTTGAAAAAGCCGGCTATGGTAACGCAAGCCGCCGCCTTGGCCAAAGGCGAAGAACATCAATTGCTTACTGGCCTTTTGCCCAGACGCGGGTTTGCCGCGTCAAAAAGGGTTAAAGGGCCGGCTCATATGCTAAAAGTGTAGCGATGCGCGGCTAAAGTCGGCGATTTGCGCGCCGACAGCCCTATCATAGAAGTGTTTTTCAACCTTAGCCGGCTGCGGGTCGGCACATGTAAGCGAGGACGATTGGATGTTGCCGCCCATCCCTCATTCGTTGGCGCCGGTCACCACCCAGCAGGACCCGATTAAACCGGTGCCTGCGGTGCCTGTGGTTGCGCCGATAGAAAGCAGCGCGCAAGAAAGCCCCGTAGCCCTCGATAAGCGTCACCCGCAGGACGCCGAGGAATTGCTCTGGGAAGAGCAGCGCCGCCGTCGCCAACGGCGCGGGTATAGCGCCGCCGAGTTGGCCGAAGGCGAAGTGGCTGAGGAAGACCAGGAGTTGATCGAACAGTTGCCACGCCAGGGGCTGTGGGTGGATGTCGAGGTTTAGCCGGCGCCCAGCGCGGTGTAGGTCACGCTCAAGGCCAATTCGCATGATTGGCCCTTTTCCAACAAACGCAGCCCTGGCCGCCCCGGTAGGTGGTGCGCGTTGACTGGGTGGCTCACCGGCTCAATGCAGAAAAATGGTTTATCCAACGGACAGAACAGCAGGAAAAACTCGCTGCCCGTGGCGGCAAGTTCCAGCTGATAACCAGCATCCTCCTGGGTAATCACGGCGCGCCCATCCCAGCCGGTAAAACCGTTATCCACCAACTCGCTCGGCAACGGCGCTGATTGGCGAAAATTCCATTCAGTGGGCAGCTCACTGAGCGCGGTGGGCAAACGGCCCTCATCGCAGAGCCACACCTGTTCGGCATGCGCATGCAAGCGCGTTGCGCCGGTGCGCGGAAAGTACGGGTGCAAACCCAGGCCATGCCAGCTCGGCTGGTCCGCCAGGTGGGTGACTTTCAGCTCAATCTTCAACCGACCCTGTTCCAGGCTGATGCGTTGTTCGGCGCGGTAGGCAAACGGCTCCTGGCTGTCCAGTTGCAGGAGCAAACTCGATGCGTCGTGGGCCACCACCTGCCAGGCCTGCAGCCAGGCGCTGCCATGAATCGGCAGCGGATCATTGCTGGCGTTGGGGCTTAACGCCAACCAGCCCAGCGGGTTATCGAAGCCGCCATTGGCGATGCGGTTCGACCATGGCGCCAGTGGGTAACAGGCTAATTGCCGTGGCCCCTCGGCGTTGGCTGGGCTTGGCCGCAGCAGGTCGAGGCCGTCGCTAATGCGGGTCCAGGCCACCAGGCTGCCGCCAATCGCGGGGGCCACGGTGAGGTGGGTGAGGTCGTCGCTGATGCTGACAACGGCGGTATCGCTCATAAGCAGTTCAACCTTTAGCAAGTGGCGCGCGAAGAGGCGCAACAAAGTGTCGTTATGCCGCAGTTTGGCTGCGCGTCTAGGGGTGTCATCGTACAACCGCTGGGATATGATGGCCGCCTGCCCGTTAGCCGAGAATGAACGTCGCCATGGAAATCCCAAGCCCCCAACCACGAGTGCGCCGCAAGCATCGCAGCCTGGCCCAGGAGTTGGTGACTGAACTGTCGCAGCAGATTCGCGACGGCCAGATCAAGCGTGGTGAAAAGCTGCCCACCGAGTCGGCGATCATGGAAGCGCAGGGCGTCAGCCGTACCGTGGTGCGTGAAGCGTTGTCGCGGTTGCAGGCCTCGGGCCTGGTGGAAACCCGTCATGGTATCGGCACCTTTGTGTTGGATACGCCAAGCCCCAGCGGCTTTCGGATTGACCCGGCAACCATCGTCACCTTGCGTGATGTGTTGGCCATTCTCGAATTTCGTATCAGCCTGGAAGTGGAGTCTGCCGGCCTTGCCGCGCAGCGCCGTACTGACGCGCAGTTGCAGGCGATGCGAGAGGTGCTCGATTCGCTGCGTGAGAGCGCCGCGCATTCTGGCGATGCGGTGGTCTCGGACTTCCAGTTCCATCTGCTGATTGCCGAAGCCACCGGCAACCGCTATTTCACCGACATCATGAGCCACTTGGGCACCAGCATTATTCCGCGTACGCGGCTTAATTCGGCGCGCATTGCCCATGATGACCAACGCCATTACATGGCCCGCCTGGAACGTGAGCATGAGCCGCCCGCCAGGATTCCGATGCGGCGCGCGCGGCTGTGCGCTTACACCTGACCAATAGCCGCGAGCGTCTGCGCCAAGCCCACGAGGCCGCGCAGGTCGCCAACCAAGGCTGAAGGCTAGGCACGTTTGCGGTACGTCAGCAGCACAATGCCGCTGACCACAATCAGCCCGCCGATAATTTGCCCGGCGCTCAGCAGTTGCCCAAGAATCAGCCAGCCAAACACCAGGCTGGCCACCGGTTCGACATTCATCACCGGCGCATTGCGGGCCATATCCAGGCGCGTCATGCAGATAAACAGCAGCGAAAACGCCACGCCGTAAAGCACCACCAGGCAGGCGAGGGCGACCCAGCCCGCAGTCGCCGTTGGCAGGCCCAGGCCGCCTGGCATTACGCCAGTGCTACCGGCAATGGCGATGCTGGAAAACACGATGAGCATGGTCAACATGCTGCGCACCGTGCCGACCATGCCGGACAGTTTGTTGTCGGTAATCCATAACGCCACGGCAAATACCGACGCCGCGCCCAGGCCAAATAGCACGCCTTCAAACCACTCAATGCCATCGTCAACGCCATTCAGGCGCGCGGGCACATCGAGGGCGAACACCAAGCCAAACAAGATCACACCCATCAGCACCAATGCCCGTGGTGTCGGCTTGGCGCCGCCCAGCGCCCAAGTCAGCAGCACCAACAGAATCGGCGCGATATTGACGATCAGCAGCGCCAACGCCACCGGAATACGCGCCACGGTGGAGTACACGCAAAAGCTTTGCGTGGCGATCAGCAAGCCCAACGCCAACTGCCAAGGCCAGGCGCCGCGCGGCAAATTCAACGAATCACGCCGCCACCACACCAGGCCCGCCAGCACCAACGTAGTCACGCCTGAGCGACAGAGAATCGCCAGCAGCAAGCCGGTGTCATGGTCGAAGGCAATGCGCGCAGCGATATGGTTGCCGGCAAAACAGCTGGCCAGAAAGGCCAGCAGCAGTACAGCGATATGGCGGGGGAAAAGGGCGGAGCTAGACATAACCATCCTTGAAAAAAATGCCGCACCCGCGTTAACCGGTGCGGCCAATGCTGCTTATACAAAACAACGCGCTTGGCGCGCTAAATCAATAGGGGGGAGCGGCGTAGGTTGGGTTGAGCAAAGCGAAGCCCAACAAGCCGGCCATAGGCCGGCGCTTATCGGTCCCTCGCCCCCGCGTTCACACGAAGATTCGCACGCGGGAGCCCGCTGGGCTCCTTGTTGGGCTTCGCTGCGCTCACCGAACGCGGACCGACCCAACCTACGGAGCGTCGTTTGCTTACAGAACCACGCTCGGCAGCCACAGGGAGATTGCTGGGATATAGGTCACGGCCATCAGCACGGCGAACAGTGCCACGTAGAACGGCAGCAGGGCTTTAACAGTTGCTTCGATTGTTACCTTACCCACCGCCGCGCCAACAAACAGCACGGCACCTACGGGCGGTGTTATCAGCCCAATACCCAGGTTCACCAGCATGATCATGCCAAAATGCACCGGGTCGACGCCGATACCGGTTACCACGGGCAGCAGAATCGGGGTGAGGATCAGGATCAGCGGCGCCATGTCCATCACGGTGCCCAGCAGAAGTAGCATGGCGTTGATGCACATCAGGATCACGTAACGGTTATCCGACAGGGTCAGAAATGCGGTGGTGATCTTCGCCGGAATTTCCATCAAGGTGAGGATGTAGCCAAAGCTGGCGGCAAAGCCGATGAGGATCATCACGATGGAAATCGTTCGCCCGGCACGGTGCATCAGCTTGGGCAAGTCGCGCCATTTGTAGTCGCGGTAGATAAACATGGTGACGAAGAACGACCACAGCACGGCAATCGCGGCCGACTCGGTGGCAGTAAACACCCCCGACAGAATGCCGCCCAGAATGATCACCATGGCCATCAGCCCCCACAGCGCTTCAATGGCGATTTTCAGCGCCTGACGCAGCGGAATTACTTCGCCTTTGGGGTAGTTGCGCGTGCGGGCGAAGATCATGCACAGCACCATCATCACGGCGCTGAGCAGCAGGCCCGGGCCGATGCCAGCGATGAACAGCGAACCGATTGATACCGTGCCGCCGGCAGCCAGCGAGTACAAAACCGAGTTATGGCTCGGCGGGGTCAGCAGCGCTTGCACCGAGCCGCTGACGGTTACGGCAGTGGAGAACTCACGCGGGTAGCCGGCTTTTTCCATTTCCGGGATCAGTACCGAGCCCACCGAGGCGGTGTCGGCCACCGAGGAGCCAGAGATGGCGCCAAAGAAGGTCGAGGCCATGATATTGACCAGTGACAGGCCGCCGCGCACAAAGCCTACG
>LNAP01004522.1_pt1 | contig 12810 bp, 15 predicted proteins | sample 602601 | NCBI WGS metagenome assembly LNAP01 (sample SAMN02440304, study PRJNA202911) | soil metagenome | biome: Subtropical and temperate rainforests or woodlands; isolation source: soil samples (1 kg each in a 20% v/v slurry with milli Q water) were... ...
CAAATCGGATTGTCTTACAAGGCGCACCCGTCATGTCCATCATGCCTGAGGCGAAAGAAGAATAAAAAAGAAGAATAAGAATAATGATGGGCCAGAAGCATGATTGCAATTATTGTAAAAGGAATGCTGTAATTGTACTTATCTGTGGAAGTGATTTCACATGCACGCCACTTTTACATTAAAACAACAAAAACGTACCTTCGTAGGCCCAGCCTGACTTGATCGCCTCATAGGACCCACAGAGCTTGCTGAAAGCCTTCTCCAATAACATCACCCACAACTCGTTGCCGTTGGAGCGGGAATAAATCGGACCCGCACCGGGGAAACAAGGGAAGAAATCATCCACTCGTACGGACTGCCACCATCCATTCTTGCAGAATCGCACCCGGTACACGCCGTGCTCGTTGACCTCTTTGGTCTCAATCAAGTCCAGCACGAGCTGGGGGAACTCAGTGAGCGCGGCGATGGCACAGAGAAACCAGCAGTCACCCAATGCACCTAAGTGTGTGTGAAACAACAAAACGATGGAGCAAATTAAGATATTGCAGCGTTTACGCTCATAAACACCTCGCCCAGAACGTAAATAAGTACAAAAATATATTTACAATTAACAGAAGAAAGTATAAACAATGAATTCCATACCTTGACGGATATCACCGGGCTCAATGCCTCCTTGGAAGACATCGTACTTTCCCTCCATGAAGCCCGCAGCTCTCTTCCATTCAATGGCCGAGCGCTTGGTCACCGACATGCCGCTCATCTCGCCCGGAGACAGCTTGGTGTCTGCCTTGAACAGCGAGGTGATCGTGGGAGGAAAGTCCTTGTCGATAAACTTCTTGCCATAGTTGTGGCAGATTTGAGCAACCTTCTCGTCAGAGGGATCTGCTTCTGGCGGGGGGAAAGGGATCGTTTGGGCTTCATTCAGAATAGGCTGCATCTGCAACACGTGGGCCTGGATGTACGCAGCAGTTTCTTCCATGGAAGGCTCGGTCATTGTCCACTCGCATCCCATCTTTAAACTGGCTCTCTTGTCGTCACTAATCAGGTAAATCTTACCAACTTTGACACGGGAAAAGGGGCGCACTAAAGCGGTAAGTTTCATACCCTTTTGGCCTTCAATTGCAAAATTCTCAGAGCCTTCGAAATTCAGAGTGATGTTGACAGCTTTGAAGGTGGTGCATTCCACCTCGTAAGAGAATGTGATTGGATCATCTTCTCTGGTCGTGAAGAGCAAAAGAACCTCCGATAGCTCGGATCTCGTTTTCGCCTTAGTTGATGCCATGCTGAGAATTGCTAATGAAGCTTCCGAAAAGATCACGCAGACTCAACGATGCAATTGACTGAGAGACAAGGACAGCTCAGCAGCAGAGTCAGTGCAGCAGTTGCATGATTGCGAAATTTTAAGCGGGTTGTATGACGCTTTATGTCTTATTTCAACGATTGTTAGCGTATATTGTTTGATACAATCCACTCATACGTATTTGCTAATTCGGTCAATTCCAACATTCAATTAACTAATTCAATCTTCGCAAGGTTCACCTGGTTCATTGTGCCATGGATAGTGTTGTACAGGAAGAAGAGAGAAAAGAAGACCATGAGAATGTCCTTCGAAGTTATGGTTCACCCCAAACGCTAGAAGGCCACTGGAGTATTGTTCGGTCTGTTATTGAATTGAAAGGTGCGTACGCTGGATTACTATGCAGCACCTCTAACGACAAGACCATCAGAATATGGCTCGATCCAAGCAAGAAAGAGAAAGCCTTTCATCCTGAGCAGATCTTGCGGGGTCATTTGAAAAGTATTACTACCGCTGTTCAGCTGGCTGATGACAGAATATGTACTGGATCAGATGACGGTTTGTTGAAGATTTGGGACCCTACAAAGAACTGGACGACGGGCCAATGTGACAAAACAATGCGAGGACATACAGACGCGGTAAATATTATTATTTTGCTTCGAGATAAGAAAAGGCTGTGCAGTGGTTCTGCTGACAGGACGTTGATGATCTGGGACCTGGAACTTCTCCGCAGCACACACATCTTGAGGGGTCACGAAGGACCCATTTACTCTATTGTAGAGACTCGTGAGGGCAAGTTGTGCAGCGCTTCGGAGGACTGTACACTGAAACTGTGGAACGAAGAGCCAGAAAAGGCAGTCCCGAAAGCAAATGCGCCATCCAGTTCTTCGCGAAACCGTTACGCCTCTCCTTCTGCGCGACAAGTTAACGCTTCTCCGAGTCGCACACGAGGTCCGCTGGGCCGCAGCGAAAAGCCTGGGATCCTGTCAGAGGAGCATCATAGTACGCGAAAAGAAGCACCTACGTTGACAGTGGCGAGCTTGCTGATCAACGGTTCGAGAAAGAATCCCATTTTCCGGGTGGAAGATGGCTTTCACATAGAAAGCACCCTGCTGACGAGGGGCCACAAAGCACCCGTCTACAGCGTGATTCAGCTGAATGATGGACGCGCCTGCAGTGCTTCGGCCGATAGCACGATCAAATTGTGGGATTTGGTGAACTATGTGTGCGTCAAGACCCTAGAAGGCCACTGGACCGCCGTCAATTGCGTGATACAGCTCAAAGACGGCCGGCTGTGCTCCTGCTCAGACGACCGCACGATTAAGTTTTGGGAGGCGGATAAGTTTGTGAAAAGAAACATGTCTACTCCTGATGATCACTGTGTAGGAACGATAGCAGACGCGCATAGAGAAGGGATAAGAGGAGTACTAGAGTTATCAACAGGTCAGCTGTGCAGCTGGTCAGAAGACACCACATTGCGGATATGGTCATAACTTTAGTATTGTAATACATTTTAAAATCTACAGTGCTGTTGGCTCTCTATCCCGTTATTGCCATTACTATAGTGACAGGAATTTACGATTGTACTTGTATTTTAGCCCTCTCCGCGAAGTTCAACTCACTTCGTTTTCGCAGACGAGCAATCGATTCAACCACCCACTTGTTCTTTCCAAGTGCCAATGTCGGAAATTGTGGAGGATCCTTTTCTGAAGCTCCCTGAGGAGTTGTCTGGGTCAGTTTTAATGGACTGGTTGCCGATTCGCGCGCTGATGGCCATCGACTCGGCTTATTGCAGTATTTCAAAGCGACCACTTTTGTTGAATTCTGTTTTCAGTTCTTCAGTGTGCCTTTACCGAATGGTGCCTCCAAAATGTATCGCTAATGAGTTCATGAACTGGGTGTACCTGAGAGGGATTCGTCGCAAAGATCTTGTTCTGCACAATGGAACGAACGTAAATCGGTTTGAAGAATACGTCATCAAGAGCGGCGAACACGTACAAAGAATGAAAATAAAGGATGTGGACGACATTGACGTCATTGCATCGGAAGTGATATCCATCGCTGCATTGTACTGTCAGAACCTGGTATCTTTGGTCATCAGCAAATGCTTCATATCTGAGAGTATCATGGACATTCTGTTCTACTGTTCCGATCTCCGAGAACTTAGAATTTTGAATTGCGACGAATCATTGCGATCCACCTTGAATCTGCAAAACTTGCAGCACCATACTTACTCGCACATGTCTAGCGTAGCTCTTCACTGCACAGAGTCTCAGTGGCTGGCCGAAGCAGTGTTGCAGGTGAACGATCCTGCGTCTTTGGTGCAACTGAGCGTGCGTTGCGATGACATTCCCGTGATTCACATGCTTCAGCAGCAGCAGCTTCCGCAGGCTTTGCACTTGTGTTCACTTGGTCTACCGTGCTCTCGCGCACTTAGCGACTGTTTTATGACAGAGATCGTGACATATTGCTCTTCTGTGACTCACATGGACATCTCAGGCTGCATGGAGCTCACAGACATCAGCGGCATCGCTCTCGCCCAGCATCTCGTGCAGCTCACCACGCTCAACATCAGCTTCTGCTTGTTTTCGAACGAAGTGTTGGTTGCACTGGCCGAACACCGCAGTGCCACACTGACTGGTCTGTATGCACACAGCTGTGGCAAGCTGACCGGTGAGGGGCTCAACCAGTTTCTCCAAGACTGTCCAAATCTACGCATCTTTGGGTTCAGTTGCTGCGACATGTATGCACCTGGCCTGGACTTTGCGCGGATGGATGCACTTACTACGCTGGTGGTGGACGATATACTCCCGGAGGATGAGCAAGAAGTGTTTGAGCTGGTCTGTGAGCACTGCACGCAGCTGCAGCACCTGCGCCTGTGCTTCGAGGAAGGGTACGAAACTTTTCAGTTTACGCTCTTCACTGAGGAGAATCTACCGCACCTGCAGTCATTGGGGGTCTACTACCCCGTCAACCGCTACCAGCACGTGCAGCCCACCGCAAATACAAATATGGTCACCGAGGCGCTCAACTGGTTTGATCAGCAAGCAGCACTCACGGCCAATCCTAACATTGGCGGTCCTGTTGACTCTGACTCTGACGCTGACGATGCCAATCAAGCCACTGCGGCTCCAGCCAATAACGATGCAGAGCCTACTGATGTTGCGATCCCAACAGTCAACGACAATAATAGCAACCACGCCGCAACTACCACCCCCGCTGCCAACAATGAAGCAAACACTACGATCACTGATCCTAACCCTAACACTGACACCAACGTGAACACCCCCTTGCACAACACTAATACCAACGATAACACTTCCCACGGACAAACTACTCCTACTAGCAATAATAATAAAGTGAAGTTAGACGTAGCGGATGTGACTACACAGCAGTTACGCGCATTGCAAGTCGCGCGGCCCACGCTGGTGGTGAGACACGGGAGAGAAGCATTTGAGTACAGTCTGCTAGACCAGGAGGTGTAGAGAAGGAGGAAAACGATTTGGTTTTGAGAACACGAAATGTTCTTGTTATGTTTTCTTTTTTCCTCCTGCGTATTTTTGAAATTAATGTAAGAAATAAGGGATGGTGAATAGCGATAGCTTATTTATAGAGCAAAGGCATGCACACATTGACATTCCTAGTTACTAAGAATTAAAGTCAGGATCGACATAGAACTTAACGGTACCATCATAGCTCCCAGCTGCTAATTGTGGGAACAAAGGGTTAAAAGCCACACACTTCACCACATCTCGTTGTCCCGTGAGCCGGCTCAGGGCGCGCCCGGTGCGAATATCGTAAATAACCGCCGCTTTGTCCTCCGAGCCCGTGGCGACATAGCGCATACAGGGAGAAACATCACATGTTATATGTTCGCGTGTGTTCAGATGGGCCTGGTGGAATCGACTCACGGCACTGGGGGCGCGCAGGTCCCAGAGATAGATGTTATTATCCTTGGCGGAGGTGAGGAAGCAGTTATACGCATCGGGAGACAGCGCGGTGTGCACTGAGGGTCGGGGCAAAGCGATACAGTGAATGCTGCGGGTGTGCGGGGAAGCCACTACACGAGCGATGCCACCTGTACTGGCATCCAATACGTTCAGGTATCTACATATGACAGTGTAGAAATTAATTCAGTTTCAATTACAATAACAATTAGTGTGCGTACTTGTCTGTGGTGGCGGCAAAGACGAGTGGACTGTGCGCAGAATTCATGGAATTTAACGCACACACATTCTGCGCCAAGGGTGATAGATCCCAGTGCGCGGCCCGCTGGTAGGTGCCGGTGGACAGTGTGCGCTTTAAGTCGTCACTGGCGTCCTCGCTGTGCACATTGTAGCGGTACAGGTAGACACTCGACTTCACAGACTGTGTTGAGGAAAGAATGAAAAAAGCAGAGACAATTAGAAGGTGTTAAACACTGTATTCATAATACTAATTTGATCTACAAATATACTGCAAATGTACCCTTACCATCAAAGCAAATTTATCCATGTAAAAATAGCTCGCATGCGAGACAGCATCCCCAAAGGGACGATTTCTCGCACTCTTCGCACCCGAAATATTGCTATTATTGGCACCACTGGTACCGCCAGCAGGATTGTACGTACTCACGCCCACATTACCCACAACGCTTGTATTGACACCACTTTTGACACCACTTTGTGCAACGCGCTTGGAGTTACCAATATACGCGACATTTGTACCCGCCTTCTGGGTAGTGTAAGAGGATAAATCTGTCCCGCTGATAGATTGTTTTACGTGGCTGAACACCACTGCAGCACTGTCAGTACAGCCATGGCGCCACATACGTGCGGTGCCATCCGCTGAGCTAGATAACAACTGATAATGCAACTGAGAGTACTGCGGCAGGATACGGGGGTTCTTACTATTCATAGTAGGAGCCATAGGTGTACCGCCACAATTGTGATAGGTGTAGCGACTATGCGAGAAACTGACGTTGTTTATGCGCGATGTGTGGCCCATATACGATACCACCGCTGCAAAAGGAAATTATAGTGTGGTAAAACAGTTAAAACAGCACAGAAATATAGATAAAACACAGAATTATATACAATTGATGACTATGTTACCTTCTGTTCCATATTTATTCACCGGTAGTTTGACCACCACCACAGCACAGTCCGCAGAAGAGACGCCCAGCAACGAGCCGTCCCCACTGTAACTGATCTGATGAATAGGATAGGCACTCGCGTTGATAGCTCGGCTGCCACCTGTCTGAGCACCGACATCATTCGAACTAATAACCGTACAGCACGGTGTGATGTCGTTACTCGGCTGGTGAACGCTCATGGCAGCGCAATCTAAAGGATACTGCCGAATACGTGGACCGGTTACCCCATCCATACTACTATTATTTCCGTTAGTTCCATTTTTCAGTCCGCTGCTGTTGGCAGAAAGGGAACGCTGTAGCACCTGCGCTGCGGCTCGCTGCTTTTTCAGTGCGTCCTGCTGCTGGAAGTATTTCTTTTTCTCATACAAATCTTGTGGGATTTGACCATAGCCTGAAGATTTAATACGTCGCTGGAAAGTTATCGGTTGATCCAATAATTTTCCTGTTTTGTCCTTTTTTGGTACTTCCCAGCTGTTAGAAGGTGCGGTGGTAGCAGAGGTAGCGCGTGCACGGCTGCTTTTAATGGCATTACTTACGTTATTGTTAGTGTTTGGAGAGTCAAACAGGATAGATCGTCGCGCGGTGCTGGAAGCAGTGTCCGCATCGTCATAATCGGAATTATTGGGTCGCATGCTAGAGTGCAGAAAATACGAAAGGGGTATACTTTCATCCTCGTAGACACTGCTGCCTCTGACTTGTTTCAAGTCTTGTCGTCGTTGGGCATTAATTGCCTCTTCACTGGCGCCGTTTGACAAAGAGATGTCTGCAATACCAATATCGATGTCTCCATAGCTAGGCACTAAATTCTTGTTAGTATGAAGCGTAGTGGAGCGGGGTACAGTACTAGAACTAACGGTAGTGGTGGGATTGGGAAAGGGTTGTGTATGGTGCGTATAGACTACGATATTGTCTGCAAATGCGTTATGTAGGGCTATGTGCAAAGAAGGTGCATCCTCTTCTTCAGTACTACCGGTAGTGTCGTTTACAGAAGTAGTGCCGCAGCTCGCAGACGTGATCAAACCTATTTGTAGTTGGTCCAAAGACACAGCTTGAATTAGCTTGCCGTCCTAGTTTGAAGAAAATTAGAACAACATTTAAGATACAAAAATATAGATGGAAACATAAAGTTTATGATATCTGAAAGATGACCTTCGTCATCAGAGACCATTCCCTTACATGCTATTTGCAATAAAGTACCAAATTCACTTCTCAATGCAAATCACATGCTAGACATATAACTTACCTTCGCAGATAGAAGGACCACACCAGAAGGAATAACGATACACAGCTGCTCGTGCAAGTATGAGGCAGGATACAGAAAAGTGCACAGTGGAATAACCGTTAATTCCTTGGCGACGCCGTCCTCCGTACGGCTGTTCATTCCTGTTATAAATTGGGGGTGCATGAAATGAAATGAAACGGAAATGATAAACACTGAAAAAGGATCGTTAAAAGTAGTGGAGGGTTTAGAAGATACCAAGACGGTAGTGCAACATTGGCAGTTGCGGGCGACTGTCAAGATGCATTTAATTCACGCATGAAAACGTACCTGCAAACCGCAGTGTCCGTCGTAGATCAACGGAATGTCTTTCCCGTGGATCAAACTGCTTTCCTTCACTACCACGACTTGGAAGCATCTGCAGAAGAATGGAATGTATGCCATAATAAATCAAAACAACGTTTGTACAATCTGAGGCTAAGTACAGTTTCATGCGAACGAAGTTGCAGCAAGCATAAATAGTTGTGGTTTAACACACAATACACTGACATCGTAGTACTTCACACATCCATCTTCCATGCCTATACACAGTGCCAGGCCAGCCGGATCGCTGGGCAAGGCAATGAAAGTGCACGGAGCCGCTGGTGCATTAGTCAGACTGGCGCTAAGACAACTGAAACTGAAGATCACATCTCCGGTGATAGCATCCCAACCCTGCGATGTAAATGAAAATTATCGTTATGGTAGTACTCATGAGGTAAGATATAAAGAACACAGAGTCTTTACTCGCCCTACATACCGTATACGAATCCAAAGTAACAGGTAATATAGTGAACACACAAGACAGTACTTACCACCACAAAGCCAGAAGAATAACACACCGCTACATACTGTTCACTTTCTCCTGTAAAAAGCAGCCCCACCAACGTACTAGATACAGTGCCCAAACCGCTGTATATCTCCAGATTTCGAAGCTTCTTCAGGTTGGCACTCCAGAGTATGACCGCTCCTTGTCTCCTGGAGTTGAGCTTGTTGAACGTGGCAATCAAGGTGCAGCTTGCGTTGGTGGTGATATTGTCAATGGGTACTTCGGTCTCACTTTCAGTCATTTCAGTGTCGATTACCCGACGCTCCTGTCCAGAGTAGAACAAGTTGTACCGGCACAACGATGCTTCCACTGCGCCGAGAACAACGATGGACATATCACCACTTTCCGAATCTGCCAAAGAGTATTGCTGTACACTTAAGCAAGACGGCTTTGCGGCTACGGGGATAATAATCTGAGCATCACTCGCAAACAACGACTTCGTCTTGGCCGACTTGTCTGCTGGTGGCTTGCCCAGGAGCCAGATTCTGATCGTGTGTGCATTGTCACGTCGATCAGAGCAGACAGCACCTACTAAGCTTTGACTTGAAACCACCAGATCTATCGAAACAGCGTTCATGGTCCTTGTCCTTGAACAACAAACAAAGATCTAACTAATAAGTGAGACACAAAATGAAGTCTGCACGCATACGGTAACTGCTAGGATTGCACCATTAAAGCGGCTATTTCGGCACGAATTTCTTTCATTCTGGTATTATTAGGAATGATACAACAAACAACAGTACACTGTTAAAGACGACCACCACCTAATTCCTTAGCGCAAAGTCACTTTTAGCTTGGACTCCAGTTGGTCGCGCACCTTTTGCTGGATCTCATTCACTTCTTCGTTCGTTAACGACCGGTCCATGTGTCTGGGGTTTAGAATTAAAATACGTTAAACAAAGATAAGTCAACAGATGAGCATAACAAAAGAATGCGCATATGTGTCTCGAAATCAGGTGAAAAAGCACACACTGCATAACCTCACATAAGATACAACATAAGGTGCAACATTACGTACCTGTACTCGATTCTATAAGCATGGGAAGTGCGACCGGTCTTTTTGTTGTCAAACTGGTCGAAAAGAGCGACTTTCTCCACAATGTCACCCGCAATATCACGAATGAGCTGTAGTTTATTAAACAGAAAGCGTTTGGTTTGCTGTGAAAATGAGCGATCAACGACTGTGCGCATAAAAACTCTATCACTGTGTACAAGAATGGAAGAAAAACATTCCAAAACAAAAAAAAAAAACAAAAGAACATAAGGCAATGCGCAAAAACAAGGTGACTTACCTCGTATACATCGTTCTGATGGAAGGCCTGGTCCTCCACCTTCGGGAGCCAAAAACTCACGTCTTTGTAGCACATCGGGTACTTGCTGTAGGGTACAAATTTGTTGATTTTACCATCCTGGAACTGGGAGGTAAAACGCACGTCTTCGCTCCAGAACAAGCGAATGTCGGGAATGTCAAACAACACCATCGCGAGGCGCTCCAGGCCTAACCCAAAGGCCCAGCCGTGTTTGTGACCCATGTGAGCGTTCTGCATGACCTCCTGGTGGATGACGCCACAGCCGAGTACCTCCATCCATTCACCCTAGGGGAACATAAAAGAAAAGAGCAGACAGCAAAGTTACACTAGGCGTAGGATACAATGGACAAAAAATAAATAATCACATTCAAGTGCAGATAGAGATTAAAGAATTACGTAACATTTAATGCAAACACAAGACTTCATTGAGCGACACCGCATGAAACAACACAAAAAAAAAGAAATCATAACAGTAAAAACTCTACCTTGAAGAACACATCGAGCTCAAAAGACGGCTCTGTGAAAGGGAAGAAATCGTCTCTCCATCGCATCTCCACATCACCGAACAAATGTCTGGCCAGACCGGTCAACAGGCACTTCAGGTCAGTTTCGATCACCTATTGTGCAGGTAAATGGTAAATAAGTGGAAAACAACACACAAGAATAATGGTCTCGCTCTTCCAAGATTAAGATTTATTCCTCATTGTAATTATCACAGCAAAAGTACAAAGAGAAAAAAAAGAGAAAATTAACGACAAAATACCTTTTTGATAGCTTCAGGACTGGCGGCAGTGTTGGTAGTACTTAGTGCTGTGTTCATCTCATCATTCTCGTAGATACGCACACCTTCCATCTGTAGCCAAAACAACGAATATATCAATATACTAATGCATATATGTTGCATCACTAAATGGAGGCTCGTTGAAATGCAACAAAGGGTCAACTATAATAAATAAAAAAGCAATATTTTACCTGATGGAAGACAGGGTAATGCGAGGCATCGATTTCATCTCTTCGGTAGACGTCGCCCACACACAGGAACGCAGGAACCCCCTGCTCGATGAACTCACACTGGTGCGCCGAGGTGTGGGTACGCAATACCTAGCATACAGCGTTGTGTTAGTGAAGCAAGATAGTTATAAAAGAAGTGTCAGATTTGAAGTGTTAGGTACTCAGGAAATGACCACCAGCCGCACGTTTCATTACAGTTCTCACACAACAGTCTTACCGTGTCTTCATTGAGATAATATGTGTCCGTGACTTGTCTGGATACATGCTCGGGTCCCACACGGAGCTTGTCAAAACAGTTCACAGTGTTTACAATGGGCACCAGGTTGTCGTACACGTTGAACGCCGGATGCTTGTTCTCCTTTGCATGTGTCGCACAATAATCCACAATCCTGAGAAAAGAAGATATCTGTTAAATAGACCATTGTCTACTAGAAGGTTGATGAAGAAGAAGCAAGCCTTACTTCGTTTTAATGATGTTTAGTGGATGGTGTTTGGTCAGGTGCAAGCGCTTGTCCAGCTTGTTTAGTATACCCTCAGGAACGTTGTTCTTGGGGTGTCGGTTCACCAAATAAGGTTCTAGCGCACTCTTAAGCACGGGATCAGTAATAACTGGTGTGCTACTAAGGCTTGCTTTGGCAATGTTGAGACCAAGTCCCATGCGTTTCCCAACAATAGGCAATCGAGTTGCATGGAAACTACGCATCATCCGTACAGACATCATCACTACTCCCCCTATGAAAATAATCAACTGGGGCGATGCTACAAACACTTTGAAGTGTAGAACAAAGCAGCAACCCTGCAGCAAAGCAATGAAATCAGTGACTCAACCTCCTTCTGCATTTTGGTGAATCAGCAGGTGACGAAAAATTATGTTTTTTGTATGCAAAGAGAAACGCCTTTCTCGCACAATTGAAACGGCTGGTTGCCCGGCAACAGTTCTCCTGCCCAAATATTTCAAAAGCTCCATCCGTCTATTTTATTTCTACATACAAATGTTAGCTACAAACGCTCCTATCTGTATCAACGACCAGATCATGAAAACTGGTTGTTATTGCTTAAATGAGTCCGCCCCGAATCAGCACGTTCACTTGTTCTGTGGAGACCATACTCTAGGTGTTCGAAGTGACTCTGACGAGCAGCTCATCGTTCACGTGACTTTTCAACAGACATTTAAGCTTAGTAGCATCTCTTTTGGAGTTCCTGGTGACGGAAGCTGCCCTGCAACAGTAAAACTTTTTTGCAACGCCAACAACCTCGGCTTTTCAAACATCGACGGTAGGCTCTTTCTATGTCTGAGTTCAATTTGATTAATTAGTAATAGATTTCTTTATTTTATTTATAGATGCGGTGGTTACGCAGGTAGTGCAGCTGGCACCTTTGGTGGGTGCGCACAGCTACTTTACAGTCAATTTGCAAGCGTACAAATGGACCCGCGCTGATTCTGGTGAGAGAACCTGCGATGCGTCGATTTACTCACCAACATGTCCATTTTACTCTTGTAACTTGCTTCTTACTTGCTCTACCTTTTAAATTGCAGTGACAATTTTCATTGAAAGCAACCATGGAGCCGAGAAAACTTTCTTGCACGGTTTGCAAATATTCGGTACCCCTATACACGGTACGGACGTGACCAGAATTAGACGTACAGGACGTATTCGGCTGTAAACCACTAATTACAAGAGTTAGTGGTGTTTCTCCGATGTTTGCACATACACGTTTGCTCGTTGTTTATTTTGTGCACAAGGCGTTGAGAAAAGTAAAGATGTGCTCTCTTTAGGCTATGTTGAAGAGAAAAAAAGTGACACCATCTTCACTACTATATCAAAAAATTGCACTTTGTGAAACAATGAAAGCTGTACCATCAGCATTGACGATAAATTAATTTTGAGTAATCCGTACAAGTAATCCGTAATACAGTCCGTAATTTTTAATACCAGTTTTTTTTTTTTTTTTTTTTTTTTTTTTTTTTTT
>LNAP01004523.1_pt1 | contig 12810 bp, 6 predicted proteins | sample 602601 | NCBI WGS metagenome assembly LNAP01 (sample SAMN02440304, study PRJNA202911) | soil metagenome | biome: Subtropical and temperate rainforests or woodlands; isolation source: soil samples (1 kg each in a 20% v/v slurry with milli Q water) were... ...
TCTTTCGCGATAAGTTGACTCTTTTCGTTGTGACTCTTGATGTCAATCGCCAGCTGCGCGTCACGTGATTTGTGATAGTCCAGCCCGCGTTGTACGTACTCCCGCAGCATATCGGTTTGCTGTTGTTTGTAATCGATCGTGAGCAGGTTTAGCAGGTATTTCTGCACGACATCGCCGACGATGTTTCGTGGCAAATGCTCGATCGTGTCGTACATGGGCAGGTGCTTCAGCTTGAAGTCTGTGTTCTTCTCGAAGAACGTGGTGAGATAGTGAGGCACGTACTCGCGCTTGTAGTTTGGCACGAACAACATCACTATGCTGCTGTTGCGAATGTTCAGATTGTAATCATTCAGCGTATCCCTACCGCGTAATATGGACATGAGCAAATCTGTTTCCGTCTCAATCTGACAGTGCAGCTCGAACATACCCACAATGGTTGGAATCAGCAGCATACCACTGTGACAGTTGCCGTATGAGCTGTGGCTACGGTACATGTTGTACATATTGAACAACGTGTCACTGCTGTCCACTACAAACTTCTTGATATATCCGGTAGGGATCAGTTTCACATACACCGTTTGTAACTTCTGCACTAGATTGCGGTAGTCACGTAGGGCTTTGTAGGTGGTCAGGTTTGTGTGCAAAGTGAGCGTCGGCTCGGCGGCATTCTCATAGCTCTCACGCTTGCTCAGTGTGTGTGCGTCGTGCACACCCGAGTAGAAACTCAAATTGCTGCTTTCGCTTTCCTCATCACTGTCGTGCTCGGCGCTCAACGAACCCAGCGAGCCGGCTTCATAGACACCGGTCACTGCGTCGAGCTTCATTTTCGCCATGCGACGGGTCCGCTTGGCCGCCGCAGCGATCTCCGCACGCTCCTTCGCACGAGCTTTCTCCCGCTCCAGGTCGGGATTGAATGAAAACTCCTCCGCGGTGGAGGGGAAACCAGCACTTTTCCCAGTGCGATGGGCCGGGTACATAAAGCACCGAGGACAACCAGGCACACCGTCCGCACACACCAAACATTTGCCCAACACGTGCGCATTGCTGTCCCACCGCCAGGGATTCGGTTTGGCCTTTTTGTTGGTTGTTTTGGTGGTTATTTCACTCACCAGGCCCTTTGGGGTGGGTTTTTTACACAGCGTGAAGCCTCGGAACATGGGATGAATGAACCGACTTTCGTCCTCCGGGTTGCCCCGAAAGTGCGTGCGGAATCCGAAGAAGGCAGGATGCACCAGCTGCTGGGTATCGTACTCGTGAGCGATGTCACGATACTTCTGACGCACGGCGCCTGGTGGAAAGAAAGAGTTCAAAACAATGGAAACCAGTCAATATAACTTCAAAGCGTGGATTAAAAATGAAGGCTGCCACCGCCACCACACAGGAATCCCTTAAGCAAAAAAGCCTTAGACAAAAATTAAAACAATGAGTAAAAACGCACCTGTACTGATGGGCACAATTGGGTAGGCGGTCCAGTGCTCCGCTCTATGCTGGTCCCAGTGCTCCGCCGACTTTTTACTGCGCACAAACGTGTTCACACTGATATCCACGTGCACCCTCGCCACGCCTCCTAACTTGCCGCCTCCGTACTCATTAGCCACGGTGAACTCCACAAACAAACTCACCACGTCGGTATGTGTGTGCATGTATTTGTTAATGATGGTTTCGTAAGACAGGCGTCCCTTGGCGAAGATCAGACCAGAACCGGCGTCGTGTAAGTCGAACACTAAAAATTGACCCAATCGCAGGACAAACTTCTCCCATTTGTACTTGCTGTGCAAATCGTACCTGCAAGTTAAATGAAAATACACTTCTTAAAAAATAGTGCAAAAAATAATACGCAGCAAGAACGTGTATTTCCAACGTTGGTACAATGTTTAGACACCTACAAACGCTTAGCAAATAAACACACAACATAAAAATAGTACGTACCAGTTCAAGATGAGGTCAGTTTCTGCGAGGTTGTCGAGGCTTTTGAAAAAGGCTGGTGTCTCTGCTGCCCAGTTACCGTACGGCTGTGGACAGAAGAAAATGGATAAAACATTGTAAATGTAACACTGTAAAATGTGTGCGACGAAACACATACGTTGTGTGCGCCAAGAAACGCCCAACTACACATCAATGTGAAAAAACGGTAAAAGAGTGAGAATCACATCATTTACCTTGCATACAGTGAGATAGGGTCGTTTGGGCATGATTCTGCGGTCGATAAACCCCAAATCAATTCCCAAAATATCCTGAAAGGTAATCCTAGACTTCTGAGGCGCCTCTGGCTCTCCTTTTCGTTTCAGCCCTCCGCCGCCTTCGGACTCACTGTCAGAATATTGGTTGTTTGGGTCCTTTGGCTTGGTCAAAATAAGTGAGTTTTGGCCCGTGAGGGTGATGCCTGCACGTTTCTTGAAGTTAGCATCTGCGTAGGGATTACGCAGGATTGGCGAACTAGGAGAAGGAGCAACTGTGGTGAGTTGTTGTTGGTTCTCAGCAGAAACATCAGCATGAGGGACAGACAACCTTCTCTGTAGGATGTTGGTACCTGCTGATTTCACGATCAGCCTTACCAGCTTGAAAGACAAATCCTCAATGATGGCACGTCGCGTGGTAGCGTACGAGGTAATAGTGGTATTGTTTACTGCCACAGGATTGAAATCTGTGTTGGTTTGCATTGCCACAAAGCTACCGACTACATTGTTCAGCACACTACTCACAAATTGTGTGGATATGAAGTGTGCGACTTGACCATATGGGGTGCGAGGGTGCAGCCAGTGCAATTGAGACACATCAAATGCCACATTCGGAGGCATTCTAACATTCTCAGAATTAGCAGCAACGCCATTAGTGCTGCTGACGTTAACAACGTTAGTGGTGACAGGATTGACTGAGCGTAGCGGGAGTGGTGGCAACATGTTGTTTCTCACCAGAGCCTGACTGCTCATAACCGAATTGTTGTAAGTATTCTGCACGGTGTTGCTATGCATATAATCTTTAGCACCACTGGCACCGTTGGGAACGACATTATTAGAACCACTGGGCCGTTCAGAATACTCCGTATGCGGGGTACCAAATTCGGAATAATCCGAATATTCTGATCGGGAATCTGAGTAATAATCCGAATATTTTGAACGCGGCGTGTGGTTTGTGTATTCCGTTGGGTCAGTCAGGACGCTTTGGTAGGACGAGGTGGACCGATAACTACTATTACTGCGGCTGGTATAAGCACCATAGTGCTCACCATTTGCGTCTAGATTGTGGGTGTAGCTGGAGTAAATCGAATGGGCATGGGTGGACGGGCTGTCACTGAAAACACTCTGGGAAGCACTATGTACGCTTTGTGAGTCGTCTTGAGACCGCGCAGAAGACTTCGTGTTCATGTTGATGTCCGTGTTAGTGTTGGTAGATTGACGCCAGACGGGCTGAATGGCCATACCAGAAAGGCCTGTATTTAGTTCACTCCTGCTGCCACTCACGTCGCTTCTTGTGCTCTGTGCGTCACTTTCACTGTAGTGACTGCTGCTTGCGCCGGTTCCCGTGCCAGTATAGGTGCTGGCGCCGACACTGCCAGTGTACTTACTTTGTACACTGTGCTTCTCGTATCGACTAGCGCTGCCTACAGACCCCTCGTCACGTGTTTCCCGAGTATTCCTGCTGCTGCGAGTGTATTGCGACGTGTGGTCGATATGACTGGCCGAGTGCGTCGAGTGCAAGGAATAAGCATCAGGGTCAGGCTGTTGGGACAACCCTTCACCACTCAAAACACTCCCGGTTAGGGCACTCATCGTTTCAAACCGATTGGTACTGTGCGTGTTGGCGCTGGCAACGCTGCGATCATTATCACTCTGCGACAATCCCCAGGCCTGCTTCGGTGTGAGACTACCGGGCGACACAATATTGCCCAAACTGTTGCTGCGGATGCTGTTGCTAAAGACACTCCTGCTCTGAACACTGGATCCATCATCATCGTAATGAATCGACGACTGCATTGAATTTGACGCGCTGAAGATAGACGCCTCATAGGAACTGTGACTATCTACGTGAGACACCGTGGAGTCAAATTTAGTACTACTGTCCACACTCATACTTCCACCGAGGTTGCTTTTAAAACCCACAGTACTCTTGGTTCCATGATTTGTGTTGCTTATCGTGTGCAAAGTACGGTTTTTGTGATCGCTGAGGTTGCTGCGGTCAACATAACTGCTATGGGCGCTGTCGTTGTAGAAGGTACTGGGTAGCGTCTGACTGTCCTGGTACGACTGAATCGAATGCTGAGTAGTTGGTGCTATATCTCCACTCACTACACTGTTCGTAGCTGTGCTAACGACAAGGCTAACACCGCCACCGCTACTGCCTGTGCCTTCGATGTGGTCTGCAATAGTACGAGAAGTCTTAGGACGGCTTCCGACACTACTGTTGAGAATACTGGTGCTGGTGACACTGGTTGTACCAAGATCATTAAGACCCATCAACGGACGTGGCGGTGAGGCAATAGACTGTTGGGTTTTTGAATACTGAGAAGCATCTCTGGTGTAATCAGAATACCCACTGGAGCGAGTGTAGTCACTGTATCCGGTACGGTCTGAATACGTAGAGTGGCTGTAATCGGAGAAATCACTATGCGAGCTCTGGATACTTGTCTGCAAGCTAACGGTAGGACCGAAGCTGCGGCTGTCAAGACTGGACTGTGACTGAAGCGAGGCAGCTTCGTCGGACGAGAGATGTCGCTGGTACTCGTGAATATTCGCGAACAAATGACTCGCCGCTGTCTTGGTGGGTGTCATAATGCTGTCATCCACAGAGACGGTATCGTCCATAGCGCCTGTCATCGCTCCAGCGCGGCTGGTATCGCTGTGTACACTGGACGCATCAGCTGTGTAGTATGGATTCGCAGGGATGTTCAAGATACTAAAAACCGGAGCACCTGCAATGGTGCTGACATTATTGGGTGTAGCAGCGTTGGATAGTAGATTATCACTATTCGTCGTGCGTTCACATTTGATCATCAGCGTCAGCACCCCCATAAACTCTCCTTGCTTCATCAGATCACAGCTAATATACGTATCCGTACCATTGGCCTTAATACCCTCGTTCTTATCACTACCGCCACTGCCGTCTACGATGCCATTACTACTGAATTTATCCAAAATACTACTAACAGCGACGGTGCCGCTCCCGATCTGTGCGCTGCCAGACGTCAACACAATCCTGAGCTTTCCTGGGTTTCTCGTAAACAACGCAGAATCATTATGGGAAAACGTCCACAAAAGATCCGGCCACTCCACTTTGGCACCAGCGTACGGGATTACATTGGACTGAAATTTCATGCCTTTATACTCGATCTTTACACACGGGTTGTTCTTTCCGACTTTGTGAACTTGCTTGAGGGACTTCGCAGCGATGGATTGAATGGTCAATGTGGTAATAGTCTCAGTGTTATTTTCAGCAACATTTTGCACACCCGTAGCTTTGTTTGTACCATTATTTGCGTCTTTTGTATCCGTAACACGCACGAGTTTGCACATCATACTGACTTTTCCTTTGTACGTGAGTCCGTCCACCAGGTCACCATACACCACGGCAAATCCATTGTTGTCCACGGGGGTGTTCAGAATGTTACTACTCGTCACCACAAAGCTACCGATAATAACATTGTGAGGGCGCTTCGTGGCTGTGTTGACCTCGTTCACACTTGTCACACTGCTGGCGTCAAAGACACTGCCACTATCAAGAACCGCGCCAGGAGCACTGGAACTAACCGTAAACACCACATTGCTCCGCTCCAACAGGTTAATATCATTCCAACCCAAACTTCCCCAGACCGCATTTCCGTTGCAATTTTTGGTTTTCAGATCGTTCTTCACAAAGTCACCCACAGAGAAGTCCAGGATTAAGTTGGAGTACATCGGAGACACATCGATGACGCTAATCAGATCAATTTGCAAGGTAGCGATACTGGGCTGAGCGGACAACTGCTGCTGCAATTCAGCTTGTGTTTGCTGCGTGTAGACTTCTTTCTGTTCGGAAGTGAGATACGGTGACAGCAGCATGCAGACTTGGATCTTGCATACCGTTGTATTGAGTAGCTTCACAGCACGTACTATTTCCGTGTACCCCTGAGAGGTGCGCGGGGCAGATAACAGCTCAGCAATGGAGATGCTGATCTCACCGACATATAAGATGTTACTCTGGATGGAGAACACAAGCGGCGAAGCGGTGCTGTCCGCCTTGGCAAGAATCGGAACATCGTAATTGAGGTTTTCCCACTCCACAAAGCGATCAGTGTTGTACACATCGTAGCTTTTGAGTAAGATTTCATCGTGTTTCACGCAGACACAGAGCTTGTTGGCGTTGTTAATCGCGCTCTTGCTCAGCTCCATACAAGCCACACTCACGATGTGCACATTAATCGGCAACTGCAGCATGAACTTATTACTACTTACGACGGCGTTCACCGCGGTGTCGGGCACCGTACGCTGGTTGCCTGTACGAATAACACTGTTACTTATGCTGGGTTTCTTGTAGATCGGGTAGTAGCTGGCGACGCTGGGCTCACCGAAGCTGTTGGTGGCAAGACTTGGCATCAGCAGCTCCTGAGGAAAGAGAGAAAAAAACGAAAAAAAATTGGTAAAATAATGAGATAAAGTGTGAATATACAACGCAAAATACTCGAAGGACAAATGGCCATAGATAGATAGAAAATAAAAGAAGAAAGTATTACCTGCGGCACTGGTTGAACTTTCTCCATACTAAATGCCAGATTCATCACAAGTCGCACTTTTCCCGTAATTTCCAAATTGTGCTCCAAATCTCTCATCACCACGGTCAACCCCTGGGCATCTCTAGGAACCACAATCAACTCTCTGGTGTTTATACACACACTGCCGACCAGGGTGGACCCATTGGAATACACACTAATCTTCACAAAAGTCGCCGCACGCATAGTGATTTCCCAGGAAGAATGTTTGCGCAAAATCCAGTTTGCAGAGGCGCCTGCAAAGCGTGCTGTGTTGGTTTTATTGGTAAATGCATCACAGGTAACCACCACATGTGGGGAATTGCGAAATATCGCAGAGACCGATTTGCAGTTGAAAATGGAGATTCCTAGGATACTACAGAGAGTGATATCGGGTGTCGGCGTAGATAAGGACAGATCCTGCACAGAATTGTGGTTTTGGCTTGCAACACTGTGGTGTGTGTCCGCAGAATTGAGATTTACAATGCGAGGAAGAGTCTCGTGCAGGGCGGAACTGTTGCTGGTGCTGCTGTTCAAAAGTGGTACGTTCGGACTGGCAATTTCCGCTGGTGCAATATCGGTAGGAACCAAACTCCGGCTGTTACGCAATGTATTCAGCACTGTCTCTCCGTCCATCACGTTTAGTTCACCAGTCTCAGGACTGTGAGAATCGTCTGAAATCCAGGATTTTTGTGCACCCACTCCTGTGTCAAGAATGCTCGTATTTTCCTGCACACTACCGTCATTGTGTACGTGGTCATCTTCAGAGGGTACGATGTTGTTATACAACATGTATTCGGCGCTGTTCAACAAGGTTGGAATGACACACATGCTGAACCGCCCTTTGATCACCATGCCATCCAAAATATCGCCCTCCACATACACATTCTCCTCACTTTTATACCCATTCAATTCCAAAATTTCCAACGCGGAAATTTGGAAAATACCCAACGTTTCATTCCCACTGGTGATTTTGGCCAGGAAAACCGCATTTTCTAGGATTGGGATTCTTCCCCAGTTGGTAAATTCCCAGGTAAAGTCAGATCCAGCATCAATGGCGGTACTGGTGCTGCTACTCCAGGCACCAAAGTGAATGGAAACTTTCGGGGAATTAGGGAATAGTCCGTAGATCTGGTATAAATCGTTGACCGCGATGGATTTAATACGCAGTACACCCAGTGTGTTGGAATTGTCATTGTTATTGACAGTATCGTTGGTGATAGCGAGGGGATTATTATTATCATGGCTGAGGGTACTGGCATCGAGCTCAACGGTAGTGAGATTTCGAGGAGTCACATTCTCATTATTGGATAACATGTGTTCAGGACTCACATAGCTGCTGATGCTCATACAAACACGCACTTTTCCACACGGCACCACGCCTCGAAATACGTACAAAACTAACTCCACCAGGCCGCGCTTACTGGGCAGACACGTGGCACAGTCCCCTACAGAGAGGGTTAGCTCTCCGATGGTGAGGTGCTGGGAAAGCAGGGAAAAGTGGAAAATGCTGTTCGGGTTGGTGATGATAAATACCCAATCAGGATCCGCCCATTCTGCGAGCACCGGGGTGGTTACCACAGTAGTGTTTGCATTTGCATTTGTATTTGCATTGTTAATAGTGGCGTTGCTGGTGTCCAGAGGAGTCGCGCAAGCTGGTGTGTGCTTGGACCAGTTGTCCAGCCTTATATTCAGCACCGCACTGACATTGCTAAACTCCGGCACTTCCTTGTTACCATCCAAAGTTAAGTGCTGCCTTAGATCAGGCGCCATGTCGAGACATTGTACACGTACAATCCGCAGCACAAACGGAATCGTAATAGGAGACACCGCGATGTTGTGTGTTTTGAAGTGTTTTGCATCTCGGTCAATGCTATCTGCACTGTCTGTGGCTCTTCTTTTCTTCGACGTGCCCTCACCAGGTACATCACCATCAGCGGTTTTTAAACGCAACGAGTGGTCTAAATCCGACGCGTGGAAGACATTTTCTGGGATAATATCCGACTCATTGAAACCGAACCGGTTCAACCGATCAATATGCAGTGTCAAGGTTACAGTGCCGTGGTTCACTTCGTTTGAGTAAACGGTGTGCGTAGTGGCAATATGTCCCTCAGGAGTAGGTGTGAGAGTGAGTAAGGATTTGATAGGAATGTGTACTGTGCCGATCTCTGTGGTGGAGGACAGAATCGTGAGAGTTATTATTGATTTGCGAGTGATGCTGAAGGAGATCAGCAGGTCGCTCCAGGAGGCAGTGCGGCCAGTCATGTATTGTGTCTAAAACAGATTAAAAAAGAAGTAACTTTAGACAATTTCAAATATATTTCAGCATTGACGTATGTAATGGATAGTGTAGCATGACAACGTGACAAACAAGATAAACAAATCGAATTGTTAAAATATGAAGTGTAAAACTCACTGTGGTGGCAGCGCGGTAATCGTCGCATTTGAGCTTGCAAAATGGTGAGTTCTGCGTCACCGTGTGTACACTGTACAAGTCCTGGCATTCTATCGACAACACATGAATGTGGCCGATGCTTTTGGCTACACCACTTGCAGAGGTGGTGCTCATGCTATTATGTAAGGTGGTGTTGTACATGTTATCCAGATTCTTATCTTCCTGCTCGGATTCAGAACTGTCGCTGTGTACGTCTGTATCATGAATATGAGCTTCGTAGGAGTACATTAAACGTACTTGACCCGCTTCAAACTTTTTGCCGGCGCTGTCTACCAGCTGCCCGGTAAACTCACACATACCCTTGTTGTTGCTATTCACACTCATAATCACCTCCGCTGACACACTGAGGGTACCTATCACAATAGTACCACTTTGTACCACCAGGTCGATCGTGCTGCTATTGCTGTACATGACGAATTCATAGCCTAAATCCATCCATTTCGCATTCTTCCCACCGTAATCTACAATGCTTGTAGCGGTTTTATAGCTATCACACGCCAATTTCACGAACGGGCTGTTGTTCCCATAACGATGTACCTGTCTCAGATTGATCACGGAGATAGTGTGCACAATCACCAACAGCGGAGGCTCTAGCCCTTTGCGAATCTGGGTACTGTCAAATGGCGCCGGCGGCACCACATAATTGCTCACGCGCTCCAGCACAAAATTAATCTTCAACTTGCCAGCCGTTTTCTGATCTTCATTCAGGATCGTGAAGTATAATTCCCTGTTTCCCGATAAATCCGGAGCGGAATCGAGAATTTTCGAATCTTCCAACACTGCGTATCCGATGCACACATTTTTGCTGAACACACTAAAGCGCACGGAGGTACGGAGCTGCACGAATAGAATGCATTCTTGGCCAGCCCAAATCGCACTGGCACCTAATAAAAATACATCGAGTTAAGTTGTTGAAAAAAAGAAAAAAAAATGAAAATATGATGGGTGGTATAATTGGTACTCGAGATACTAGTCAAGTGCACCAACGATTCTATGCTAATTACACGGTTACGACGTACTATACATAACTTAAAAATTGAAATTTACCTGCATTGGGGATGGTGCTGGTGGTGGTATGCACAGTACCAGCCACAATTCTCACACAAGGAGAATTTTTCACCAACACATGGGCCGACCGCAGATCGTTAGCTGGGAAAAAAGAACGTTTATGAGATAATTAATGCGGAACAAGGAATAAGCTAAGTACGCCATCACAAATGCCATGCAGTGTTTGAGATTACATATCATGTAAAGAACATAAAACCACAAACCATAAATATACAAACTTACCGATGATATCTGTAACGGTCATGCGTAATGGATAATCAGCTTCTGCCACCTCCCTACTATCCCCCATCACCACACTCCCAGGTACCCCCTGGTAAGTACTATTATCATTCACACTCTCGTTGATACTCGCGATGGTATTGCCTAAGGGCAGACTAGAATAGCCAGAAATGAGGGGTTCTTGCAGCACTGCCCGGGCGAGTTTCTCAATGTTTTTGCCCACCGTGTAAGACCGGCCCTCGAGGGTGTAGGACAACACGAGGCGTATCTTACCGCACACATCGCTACCATTGTGCAGATCTTTGTAGATTGTCTGCAGGCCGCGCTGGTCACGAGATAAGGCTACTAACTCCATCGCACGTAGCACAATACTGCCCACATATTCATAACTACTGTACACTTTAATCTCTATGTGACACTTGTCAAAGACCGGAAAAAGCCAGTTTTGCATCTTTTTCCATGCGGCCTTGCTACCTGCGTGTGGGACCGGAATGGTAGTGTTGGAGTAATGCCCACAGGTGAGAATACACTGTGGGGAATTTACTTTAAACTTGTTAATTTTCACCAGTTCGGCCAGCTCAATAGAGTGTACTTCACACATTGCGGGTAGGGCAACATTTCCGTAGATAGTTTTGTTAGGATTGTTGTTGATAGCAGAAGTGGCGGAATTATTGAGGTTACTAAGCTGAGTAGTATTGTGCGTGCTGGTGTTGGTGGTCTTATTTACCGCTGTGTCCAGTGTTGCATTAAACGCAGCATTCGTGCCAGAATTCACCACATTGGTGTTGTTTAACGGAGAAGGAGAGTTGAATAGCGTCGACATGGAGGTCTGAACACTCGCTAAATCCGAATAATTCTCCTGCACACTGCCAATATCCGTGATACTCGTGTTGAAATTGTCCAGATACAATTTCACCAACAGTGTGATTTTGCCGGTGTAGTCGGACCCCAACATGATATCCCCAGTCACCTCTGCATAATTCGATTTGTTACGCTGTAAGGCAATTAAACTCGCGCCGTTCACAATGAACCGTCCAATGGTCACACGTTCGGAACGAATGACAAAGATCAGATTTGCGTTTTCCGACACAAGTGTAAATTCCCAGCTCAATTCGTACACGGCACTGTCGACCACATTATTCTGCACATCCGTGCTGAAATTACTGTTACCACAGCTCAATTCCACGTAAGGACGGTTGTTTTTAAACATGTGTACACTTTTTAGGTCGAAAAGGGTCAGTTTTACAATCTTAATACTGAGCGGAAACTCGATTCTTTCGGCGGGACCGGTGTAAATGCCGGAAAGTTTCTTTTTCAGTTGATTTTTCCGATGAATTCGGTCTTGTTCGCGTTTGTATTGCAACACATGCCAGTCCCACTCATTCCCCACTTCCACATAGACATTTAACTCAATTTTGCCCGTACGTGATTCCTGCAACACCTTGTTCCGCGCCTTGTTGCTTAGCGCATTTTCTGGGTTCATACCAGCCGTAGTAGTCACTTTTTGACTGGTTTTACTCGATTTATTGCCTAGGCTGGACTTGAGTGCAGATTTGATCGTACCAGGCAATTCGGTGTTTTCATAGATAAACGCGGATAGTTTCATATATCCCTGCGAATCAATTGGGCTGGCTAGGAAATCCTGCGAGGATATTTCGTAGGTACCTGTGGATAGAATGAAATGAAATGAAAAGTAAAGTTAGTAATACATGGTAAGGAACAAGCACATTTATTGAACAAATAGCGCTGAGTGATGGATAAATGGTGCCACAGCAGCTTTCCCAGTCCAGCGCTCATTTGAATGTAATAAACTAATAAATTATATAACATCGCTACTGTATTTTCTTACCGACACAGGTGTGGTTGCTACTAGAGCCAGAATACACCAAAAGTTGAATTTTGTCGGCATGGTGCAGGCGGAATACCCAATTTAGATCATCCCAGATCGACAAATTGCCTAATAAAAGGAAGAATATGTTATGAGCAATAAGTGAGGAAAATGTGAATTCATACAGTGCTAAAGAGTGTAGTATGGTACAAAGACTGATAACCATACCACCAAAATACCAAAAATTTGTCTTTTACACATACCTGCCAGGGCATTGATCTCTGTGGTAAACCGCCAGTTGCCACAGACCAGAGTCACAAACGGCGAATTATTCTCCACAATGTGAATACTGTTCAATTCTGACACATGCACACTTTGTACAGTCACTCTGGCCATGACCGAATCGTCCTTAATCGGATCCTTGTAATCGATCAAAAACCGCACTTTTTCGGGCTTGAGGTTTTTGTTGGGTATTTTCTCGTACTCGGGCACGTCGAAAATGCGTTTTAAATTTCGTGC
>LNAP01005197.1_pt1 | contig 12809 bp, 7 predicted proteins | sample 602601 | NCBI WGS metagenome assembly LNAP01 (sample SAMN02440304, study PRJNA202911) | soil metagenome | biome: Subtropical and temperate rainforests or woodlands; isolation source: soil samples (1 kg each in a 20% v/v slurry with milli Q water) were... ...
ATAAGTCGGGTTTGGCCTCCACGTATCCCAATGACCAACCAGCAGCATCAGCTGAAGGCACCCAGGTCATCGTGTCGACACGTGTGTGGATTTAGGCTTCCCGGGACATCCCCGGAAAGCGGCGCATTTTATATCACAAGACAGGGCAAAACGGAACCCGGATTCTGAAATCCTGGCGAGCGCTTTGCTCCACCCCTTGGAATCCGCCAAGAATGCACCATTCTATAGAGAGAAGCGATGCACACAGCCGCAGATTTGCGCTGATCGTCTGGTAGAATCGTATTTTTCAGGGCTGCGAAGTTCGATCGCGCGCTGCCCTTTCCGTTTAGAAAGCGCCGCCTGGCGCAGAGAGAGCCTGTATGACCGTCACCCTCAAAACCCCCGAGGATATCGCCAAAATGCGTATCGCCGGCAAACTGGCCGCCGATGTGCTGGAAATGATTGCCGAATACGTCAAGCCGGGCGTTACCACCGATCAACTGAACCAGATCTGCCACGACTACATCGTCAATGAGCAGAAAGCCATCCCTGCCCCGCTCAATTACAAGGGCTATCCAAAGTCGATCTGCACGTCGATCAACCATGTGGTCTGCCATGGCATTCCAAACGACAAGCCGCTTAAAGATGGCGACACCCTGAACATCGACGTCACCGTCATCAAGGACGGTTACCACGGTGACACCAGCCGGATGTTCCACGTCGGCAACGTACCGGTCTGGGCCGAGCGCCTGTCCCAGGTGACCCAGGAATGCATGTACAAGGCGATCGAGATCGTCAAACCCGGCTGCCGCCTGGGCGACATCGGCGAAATCATCCAGAAGCATGCGGAGAAGAACGGCTTCTCGGTGGTTCGCGAATTCTGCGGCCATGGTATCGGCAAGGTGTTTCACGAGGAGCCGCAGATCCTGCACTACGGCCGCGCTGGCACCGGCATGGAACTCAAGGCTGGCATGACCTTCACCATCGAGCCGATGATCAACCAGGGCCGCGCCGACACCAAGGTGCTGGGTGATGGCTGGACCGCGATCACCAAGGACCGCAAGCTCTCGGCACAGTGGGAACACACCCTGCTGGTGACCGAAACCGGTTACGAGATCTTCACCTTGCGCAGCGATGACACCATCCCACGCGTTTCGGCCTGATCCCGCGACCGTATATCGCCTATAGAAAGGAAAGCCAATCGATGCCGCAGGTGGATCCCGAACTCTTCGACCGCGGCCAGTTCCAGGCTGAACTGGCCCTGAAGGCAAGCCCGAAAGAAGGCGATCCGCCAGGCTCGCGAAGTGCTCGACACGCGTTTTCGCAATGGCCGGGACATTCGCCGGCTGATCGAGGATCGCGCCTGGTTCGTCGATAACATCCTGCAAAAGGCCTGGGAGCAGTTCAGCTGGAGCGAGGACGCCGACATCGCGCTGGTCGCGGTCGGCGGCTACGGCCGTGGCGAATTGCACCCTTATTCCGATATCGACTTGCTGATCCTTCTCGATAGCGCCGACCACGAGGTTTTCCGCGATTCCATCGAGCGTTTTCTGACGCTGTTGTGGGACATCGGCCTGGAGGTCGGTCAGAGCGTTCGCTCGGTCGAAGAATGCGCCGTCGAGGCCCGCGCCGACCTGACGGTCGTCACCAACCTGATGGAAAGCCGCACCATCGCCGGCCCTGAGCGTTTGCGCCAGCGCATGCTGGATGTCACCAGCACCGGGCACATGTGGCCGAGCAAGGACTTCTTCCTGGCCAAGCATGCCGAACAAAAGGCTCGCCACCACAAGTACAACGACACCGAGTACAACCTGGAACCCAACGTCAAAGGCTCACCCGGCGGCCTGCGGGATATCCAGACGATTCTGTGGGTGGCCCGTCGCGAGTACGGCACACTGAACCTGCGGGCACTGGCAGGCGAAGGATTTCTGGTAGAGAGCGAAAACGCCCTGCTCGCCTCCTCCCAGGAGTTCCTGTGGAAGGTTCGCTATGCCCTGCACATGCTGGCTGGCCGCGCCGAAGACCGCTTGCTGTTCGATCACCAGCGCACCATTGCCGGGCTGCTGGGCTTCAAAGGCGACGACGCCAAGCAAGCCATCGAAAATTTCATGCAACAGTATTATCGGGTGGTCATGAGCATCGCCCAACTCAGCGACCTGATCATCCAGCACTTCGAGGAAGTCATCCTCGCACCGGAAGACGAAGCGCCACCGCAGCCGATCAACTCGCGTTTCCAGTTGCATGACGGTTACATCGAGGCACGCAACGACAACGTCTTTCGCCGCACGCCATTCGCCATGCTCGAAATCTTCGTGCTGATGGCCCAGCAACCCGAAATCAAGGGCGTGCGCGCCGACACCATTCGCCTGCTGCGGGAATACCGCCACCTGATCGACGACGACTTCCGCAACGATATTCGCAACACCAGCCTGTTTATCGAGTTGTTCAAATGCAAGATCGGCATCCACCGCAACCTGCGGCGAATGAACCGTTACGGCATCCTTGGGCGTTATCTGCCCGAATTCGGCTTTATCGTCGGGCAGATGCAACACGACCTGTTCCACATCTATACGGTCGATGCCCACACCCTGAACCTGATCAAACACCTGCGTAAGTTGCAGTACACCCAGGTGTCGGAAAAATTCCCGCTGGCCAGCAAAGTCATGGGCAAGCTGCCCAAGCCCGAGCTGATCTACATGGCCGGCCTGTACCACGACATCGGCAAAGGCCGGCATGGCGATCATTCGGACATCGGCGCCGTGGATGCCGAGGCCTTTTGCCAGCGTCATCAACTGCCCACGTGGGACAGTCGCCTGATCGTGTGGCTGGTGCAAAACCACCTGGTGATGTCGACCACCGCCCAGCGCAAGGACTTGTCCGACCCGCAGGTGATCCACGATTTCGCCCAGATCGTTGGCGACGAAACCCGCCTCGACTACCTGTACGTGCTGACTGTCGCCGACATCAACGCCACCAACCCGACCCTGTGGAACTCCTGGCGCGCCAGCCTGCTGCGCCAGCTCTACACCGAGACCAAGCGCGCCCTGCGCCGTGGCCTGGAGAACCCGGTGGATCGCGAAGAGCAGATCCGCCAGACCCAGAGCGCCGCCCTGGATATCCTGGTGCGCGGTGGCACCGACCCGGACGATGTCGAGCAGTTGTGGGCGCAGTTGGGTGATGACTATTTCCTGCGCCACACCGCCGGCGACGTGGCCTGGCACAGCGACGCGATACTCCAGCAACCGGCCGACGGCGGACCACTGGTGCTGATCAAGGAAACCACCCAGCGCGAGTTCGAAGGTGGCACGCAGATCTTCATCTATGCCCCGGACCAGCACGACTTCTTTGCCGTGACCGTGGCAACGATGGACCAGCTCAACCTGAACATTCACGACGCCCGGGTCATCACCTCCAGCAGCCAGTTCACCCTCGACACCTATATCGTGCTCGACACCGACGGCGACTCGATTGGCGATAATCCGGCGCGGGTCAAACAGATCCGCGAGGGTCTGACCGAAGCCCTGCGCAACCCGGACAACTACCCGACCATCATCCAGCGCCGGGTGCCACGTCAGCTCAAGCATTTCGCCTTTGCACCACAAGTGACGATCCACAACGACGCCCAGCGCCCGGTGACGGTACTGGAACTCACCGCGCCCGACCGCCCGGGCCTGCTGGCGCGGATCGGCACGATCTTCCTGGAGTTCGATCTGTCGTTGCAGAACGCCAAGATCGCCACCCTCGGCGAACGCGTGGAAGACGTGTTCTTCATCACCGACGCCAACAATCAGCCGTTGTCCGACCCGCTGCTGTGCAGCCGCCTGCAGGATGCGATCGTCGAACAACTGAGCGTCAACCAGGAACCCGATATCAAACTGTCGCGCATCAGCATCTGACTTAACAACGGCCCGCCTTTTGTAGGAGCGAGCTTGCTCGCGATGAACTCAAATACGCCGCGTTATTCTGGTAAGAACGCGTTATCGTTGACGACCATCGCGAGCAAGCTCGCTCCTACAGGGACCAGCGCCGCTCCAACACCGAACGAGATTTATCGATGAACAACGCCCTGTCCCAGCTCCAGCCCTACCCGTTCGAGAAACTCCGCGCCCTGCTCGGCAGCGTGACGCCCAATCCGGACAAACGTCCGATCGCGCTGTCCATCGGCGAGCCGAAACACCGTTCACCAAGCTTTGTCGCCGAGGCCCTGGCCAGCAATCTGGAAAAAATGGCTGTGTACCCGACCACACTCGGTATCCCGGAGCTGCGTGAAGCCATCGCGGCATGGTGTGAGCGTCGCTTCGATGTACCCAAGGGCTGGATCGACCCGGCGCGCAACGTGCTGCCGGTCAACGGTACCCGCGAAGCCCTGTTCGCCTTCACCCAGACCGTGGTCAACCGTGGCGATGATGCGCTGGTGGTCAGCCCGAACCCCTTCTACCAGATCTACGAAGGCGCGGCGTTCCTCGCCGGGGCCAAGCCGCATTATCTGCCATGCCTGGACGAAAACGGCTTCAACCCGGATTTCGACGCCGTATCGCCGGACATCTGGAAACGCTGCCAGATCCTGTTCCTGTGCTCGCCAGGCAACCCGACCGGCGCTTTGATCCCGGTCGAGACCCTGAAAAAGCTGATCGCCCTGGCCGACGAATACGACTTCGTCATTGCCGCCGATGAGTGCTACAGCGAGCTGTACTTCGACGAACAAACGCCGCCGCCAGGCCTGCTCAGCGCTTGCGCGGAACTGGGTCGCAAGGACTTCAAGCGTTGCGTGGTGTTCCACAGCCTGTCCAAGCGTTCGAACCTGCCAGGCCTGCGCTCGGGCTTTGTGGCCGGTGATGCCGACGTCCTCAAGGGCTTCCTGCTCTATCGCACCTACCATGGCTGTGCGATGCCGGTTCAAACCCAACTGGCCAGCGTAGCCGCGTGGAATGACGAAGTGCACGTGCGCGCCAACCGGGCGCTGTATCGCGAGAAGTTCGATGCGGTGCTGGAAATCCTCAGCCCGGTGCTGGACGTACAGCGTCCGGATGGCAGTTTCTACCTGTGGCCGAATGTCGCCGGTGACGACGCTGCGTTCTGCCGAGACCTGTTCGAGCAGGAGCACGTGACCGTGGTGCCGGGTTCTTACCTGTCGCGGGACGTCGATGGCGTCAATCCAGGGGCCGGGCGTGTGCGCATGGCGCTGGTTGCGCCATTGGCAGAGTGCGTTGAAGCCGCCGAGCGGATTCGCGATTTCATCCAGCGCCGCAAATAACCCCCCCACGGGGGGCAGGTGTTACTTCACCTGACCGAGTTTCGCCTCGCTCAGGTCCAACTCCCCCAACACCTCACGCAACACGTCATCACCAATCTGGTGATGACGACTGAGGCTGTACAACTCCAGGCGCTGCGCCCGCAGCGCCTTCAAGCGCAAGCGCCGCTCCAGCAAGTCCATCTGAAACGCCAGGGCTTGCGCCTCAGCGGAGTCGTTGAACACCTCCAACTGATGTCGGTACTCGGACATGATCCGCGCCTTGAGCTCGACGGCCAGTGCGGACTGGGCGGCGTCCTGCGGATTGACCTCTTCTGTCTCAAGCGCATGAATGGCCGCCTCGGCGGTCTTGCGCCAGGCGTCGCGCACTTCGTTGCGCCGCTTGTCATCCGGACTGGCTTCGATGCCACGCAACAACAGTGGCAGCGCGATGCAGGCCGCAATCAACGAAAGCAGAATCACCCCGGCGGCGATGAAAATCAGCAGATCGCGCTCGGGAAATGCGCTCCCTCCCATGAGCATCGGCACCGACATCACACCCGCCAGCGTCACGGCCCCGCGCACGCCGCCCACGGTCAGCAACCAACAGGATCGCGCCGTCGGCACCCGGGTCACTTCACCCTTGCCGCGCAATCGCCGCAGCAGTACCGACAATCGCCAGATGCTTTGCACCCAGACGAACCGCAAAACCAGCAGCACCAGGAAAATTGCCACCACGTCGAGCCCGCGATACAACAACGTCGGCCATAGCGAAGTTTCGTGACTGGCCACCGCCTTGATGATGTCCGGCAACTGCAAACCCAACAGCAGGAAGATCAAACCGTTGAACGCGAACTCCAGCAGCGACCAGACACTTCGGTTGAGCAAGCGCGTGTTGGTCTGGCGCGGCAGAAGGTCGAGCCAGCTCTGCATCATTCCCGCCGCCACCGCCGAGAGGATGCCCGACACTTCCATGCGCTCGGCCAGCACGTAGGCCGCAAACGGCAGCAGCAACATGAACACCACATGCGTCGCCGGATCATCCCAGCCCCGCTCGATCATCCACGCCCGCAGACGGCCGACCAGCCAGCTCAAGGCCACCCCGACCGCCAGACCACCGACAGCGACCAGCACGAACGTCAGACTGGCATTGGCCAGCGAGAACACACCGGTCACCGCCGCCACCAGGGCAAACTTGAATGTCACCAGGCCCGAGGCATCATTCATCAGCGCCTCGCCCTGCAAGATGTGCATCAACGGGGTCGGCAGTCGATTGCGGGAAATGGCCGACACCGCCACCGCATCCGTCGGTGACAGCACCGCTGCCAGGGCGAACGCCACCGGCAACGGTACACCGGGCAGCAACCAGTGAATGAAATACCCGGCGCCGACCACGGTGAACAACACCAAGCCCACTGCCAGGGTCAGGATCGGGCCGCGCAAGTGCCAGAATTCGCGCTTGGGCATGCGCCAGCCGTCGGAGAACAACAGTGGTGGCAGGAACAGAAACAGGAACAGCTCGGGATCGAGGGCTACATGCAGGCCGAGCGTCGGCCAGGCGAGCAAGGCCCCAGCGGCAATCTGCACCAACGGCAACGGCAGCGGAACCACCCGTCCGATCAGGCGCGAAACGCCAACCAGCATCAACAGGATCAGGACGGTATAAGCGGTTTGCATAAAGCGTGGTTCCCGGACGATCAACAGCATTGAAGTGCCATATTAGCCGCTTAGACTTCGGGCGACCCTTGCACCTATGTCGCACGCAGGTCACCGAAGCACCGTATTCCCGCAGGATTTGCGCTTCCATGGCATAATCCGTCACCTTTTATTTACGGCACCTGCAAAGGGGGCAATTCCTTGACCGTTTCAAGCAAAACGTTGCACCTTTTCGGCATCAAAGCCTGGGATGCCGCATAGGAATCGCCAAAGGCTTTTATAATCAAGGCCTTGAGCTATAAATTAGCCCAAAAAACCAGCACCTTTTGCGACTCTTTAGAGCCCAATAAACATTGGTCCAAACGGTTGCGTTTTGGGGAAGAATTTCCCGCAGAAAAATCCCACCTACGGCGTCCTGCCGACCGAACATAACCAATCCTCCCTGCGCTACCACGACTGCTTCGTTCTGGTTGAGCTACTCCTCCTATAATTTTTCCCCGTGCAAGCATTGGCCAGGCTGATGAGACAGAATGATCAACCACCATTGCGCCTGGATGGGTATATAGCGGTCAGTTTTAAATCCGGCATACACCCGGCGGCTCCAGGAAACTGATGTAAAATCCTTGGGCCGTGGCGTGATTTTTCGACGACTTCGCATCGGTTAAGGAAGCCCCTGAACCAATCTCCATGCTGCTCTTTGCAAGCTTTTAACAAACATTTGGGATGTGATACTATCTTACCAATATCGATGAACCCCTTACCAAGGAAGAACTAGTGCGCTCTCGTATAAAGAAAATAGTTAAACGCATTCCTCTGTCAGCACAAACACACCTGCTCCTCCTCAGAGTTTCACATAGTATAAATAAAGCGATAAAGATAAAAACACTTAAGAGCAAGCAAGGCAGACCATTTGAGTCCAATCCAGAATCCAACCTAATAGTTAGCCTAACAAGCTTCCCGGCAAGAATAGACGATGTATGGATTACAATTGAAACAATTTTTCAACAAAATTACAAGCCGTGGAAGGTTATTCTAGTCCTTGCAGAAAATGAATTTCCTGATAAAAAAATACCTGAGAGTCTTGTCCAGCAGGTGAATCGCGGACTAGAAATAATCTGGACAGATCGCAACACCAAGAGCTATAAAAAACTGTTACCAACTAGAAATGCTTACCCAGACTCGCACATTGTCACGGTTGATGATGATGTATTTTATGAGCCTTGGCGGCTATCGGGATTCATCTCAGCCATAAAAACGCATCCCGACTCTATCATCGGATACAGAGGCTGGGAAGTATCTATAGACAATGGAAAGCTAAACCCATATTCCACTTGGAAACCAGCAACCGAGAGCACAGCCAAAAACAAAACATTCCTTACTGGTGTGGGTGGCGTCCTGTACCCTCCAGGAATTCTAAATAGCGAAATGCTTTTTGATATAGATGCTGCACTAGAGCTATCGCCAAGCGCAGATGATATTTGGTTCTGGGCAGTAGCACTTTCAAGTGGCGTTCCGGTCCATTGTATTGGCTATGATAAACATTTGCAGATTTCACCTTGGGAAACTGAAAACGCCTTATGCACACTAAATGTACTCGGCGGAAGAAACGACATTCAATTGTCATCAGTAATAAAAACGTATGATCTTGCCAAGCTTTTGATCTGATAGTTTTTAATTAAATCCACTACAAAATTTGGGCAATAAGACTTTGGCGGATCACTCTCTAATCCAAGGCGACACCGCCATCTCTCATGCGAGCAATAAGTGATACGTATTCAGGGCACATCCTTGAAAAACACGTGACGACCGAGCTTAAGCGTCTGCTTGGCGCCCTTCGCCCAAACTGGCGGCTTCGGCATGGTCGTCGCGTAATAGTGGGTCGCGCCGCCGGTGGGATCTGGCACTTTGCCGGCCATCACCTGGTCAGCAGCGATCTGTGCTTGAGCAAATTCACGGAATGGGATCGGCTTCGCGCCGCTCAGGTAAACGAAGTTCGGGTCGTTCTTGTTCCAGCAGCTGAACTGGTAGGGCTTCTGGCACACACCGGCATAGCCCTCGCCCCACCACGACTTGTCCTTGCCGTCGTTCACCCGGTTGCGGATGGTCCAGGCCACGGCGATCTGGCCGGCCAAGGATTCGCCGCGGGCCTCACCCCACAACGTGCGGGCGAGGATGTCGCGGCCTTTCTCGGATACAGTCATAATTTTCTCCAGGCAAAAAAAATCCCGCTCGATGGCGGGCTGTGGAATTTTGTGTGCTGATACAATTATTAATTGTAAGACTTCACGCGGGGAAGGACATGCGCGATACAAGTAAGCACGGATGGGCGTGGTCCTACCGGAAACTGCGAGGGTTGCACTGCTCTCGCCCAACAGCCTTCTACAGATCGACTCTGTATTTCATCCTGGGCGATACGGGGGTTATTTCACGTTGACCGCAGCTGGAAGAAGGTCCGCCTTCGACGCTAACCGCCGGGAATGACGCAGGGAACTGGCAATATTCTGCGGCGCAAGCACTTAGGATTATTATAAATCATAAACATTCGAACAAGGATTTCGCAGTTGGAAAAGACCGAATTTGACAATATACAGGTTATGCGCGCCATAGCCGCACTAATGGTTGTTGCAAACCATATGTTCGAAGAATCCATTGGAGGAATCTTCAAATACATAGGAGGGCTTGGTGTAGATATTTTCTTCGTTTTGAGTGGATTCCTTATGGTTCACACTCAATCAGAGAGAAGAGGAGCCCAGAAATTCTTTTTAGATCGAATAAAAAGAATATACCCAACCTATATAATCACATCTCTCCCTTTGATCATAATAATCTGCATCATCAAACAACAAGATGTCACGTTATTCCTCGGCAACATTTTCTTGCTGCCCGGACTTAATTTCGACAACTATAAAATGGTAAACCCGCCAGCGTGGACTCTAGTGTATGAGATGATTTTTTACATATTTTTCTCTTTAGCATTAATACTTAGCAGAAAAAAGGCGGTTACGGCAACAATAACTTGCACGATCATAATAGCTATATTGCTAGGTTCTGCAGCGCTAGGAACCAGCCCAGAAAGAAAAGGATGGGTTAATCTAGAATATATACTAAATGACACACTAATGCTAAATTTTGCATTTGGATGCCTATATGCTATCGCATTCGACCACATAAAGACCAAACTAACAATCAGCTTCAAAGCATTTTTTATCATAGTTCTTGCGCTAATATTTACAGCTCTTATCCCACTACATGGCAGCATTCGATTAGTGTGCTTCGGAATACCATCACTGATTATCGTCATGGTGGCAACTCTATCAAAACCATCATCTGGCTCATCGTATAAATTCATTCACGGCATTGGAGATTCGTCATACAGCCTATACCTCAGCCATATATACTTTGTCTTTATAGCGATTGCAATAAACAAAAGCTTACACCCATCCAACAACACCATGCTTGCACTATCACTGCTGTTTTTTCTGGCATCTATTTACTGCGGACTGCGTATAAACAAACACATAGAAAAACCGATTATAAGATATTTCAAAAGAAGCAAGCCCTTCGGCCCAGCCCAGCCTTCCAAGTATCGAGGCTCTGATATAACCGACAAATATTGATAACTTCCAATAATCTTAACAAAGGTGAATTTGTAAGGTTCGCCTAAAAGCTGAACCTTACAAAGCAGCCACCACTGGTATGGACGGGTGCAACTGACTATGAAATCCGGCTGCGCAAAAAGGCGCATTCCAGAGCCAATGCTTCTTCATACCGCACGCCGTAGCGATTGCCTGCCGCTCGGTATTCCTGGGTTACCGCGCCGACCTCGTCGATAACTTCAAGCTGCTCTTCCCATTCGTCATAACACAACAGCCCGTATTCGAAAGCGTCCAAACCTTCACTGGCAAAAGCTTCCTGTACTTGCTGGGCAATCACCCCGAAGTGCCAGCGCGCCCCATCACCCTTAAGCGCCACCGCATCGTTGAGCTTGTACTGTTTGTAATCGATCTTCGCCCAAGCCCGCAAAGCAGCCTCATTAATCGAGGTGATCTGCTGCTTTGACTCTTCATCCGACAAGACAACAACCGCCGTCTGGCTAACTATATTGGCCCACGGGAGAGGGGTCGTACCGAGGAATGAGGCTGCCGAAGCCAAAGGCGTCAACTGGATACTGGCTCCGTCTGTGCCAGCACGCACGCCATTACTAGGGTAGGCATCAAAAGCCACGTTAAAGCTGGCGGTATCCGAAAGGATGTTACCCGGGGTAATTCTCATCCGACGCGCAATGCCGCCAGATCCGGTGCGAACCGACAGACCTCCGGGAACGAATGACCCGGTGTCATTTGAAAGCGCCTGTGTGTAGCCGGATGCGATGGTGTTGCCGACGTAGGCCCCCAACTGAACACCACCGGCGATCGCATTCGGCGAAGCGTTGGTCACGTTCGCTGCGTTAGATGGCCCCGTAGACCACCATAGCGTGGCGTGGCTTACGTCAGTAGGAATGCCTGTTATCGGTAGGCTGATTACAGGCCCCGCCTTAACACTGACCGCAGGGCCAAACACCGGGTCTGAGTCAAGATTAGGCACGACGCCGTGGATGCGCCCACCGATAACCTTTGATCCTTCTCCGAGGATAATGCCGGGGGTGTAGATAAAGGTACGACTCACGATGCAATCCGTTAAGAAAACGGCGTGCCCAGGAAGAACCATGTACTTAGATGCGTTAAGGGTGGCGAAATCGCAGCCGTTGAACCGCCAACCCATGGCCGTGAATTCGCCTGAAAAACTGGCGGTACTTCCGATAAAGGCCGGGATTGCCGCCAGTTTTAAGGCGGGTGTTGCAGCAACGCCGTCAGGGACCAAATCAGCGTAAGCCTTGTACCCTACATCGACGAAGGTGCCGCCTATAAAGGCGTTGGCCGGTCCGCTATACCCAAGGTCGATGGGGGGAAGCGATGAGTGTCCCGCAGCAGCAACCGAATCTGCGAACATCTCGAAATGCGGGGCGATAAACTTCTGGGCGAACCCATTGATCCGAGCCACAAAACGGCAATGCTCAATGTGTAATCGGAAGAAGGATTGCAGGTTGGTGGTAACACCAGGGTCAGGGAAGTTCGTGTAGTGGGGACCGTTATCCAGGGCGTAATACGCGGTCTCGCCAATGAGGCCACCACAGCCAAGAATCTTCAACCCAATATGGTCGGCGTCATTAAACGAATAAGTAAGAAGCCCGGTTTTCGAGAACCCTGTAATAGTGAGGTTGCGGGTTGCAAAGTTCCAACCAATATCATCGAAATGAACACCGTAGTTATTAGTTACATCGCGCCGCCCCAGTATCGTAAAGTCTTCGAGCACACCGCAAGTGTTTACGCCTGGCACCACACCACTGGTCAACCTGAAAAAGAAGCTTGCACTATTCGGTCGACGGTCTTCGATATACGAACCATCTGACACCCTGCCTGCTTGATATGCGCCCCCACCCACGCCGACGATCTTAGGCGGCCGGTCGAAGACGATATCGCGGTAGCATTCATACACCCCAGCACCCAGTAGCAGCGCTGGGTGAATTCCGGCCGACAGCATGTTGGCGTAAGCCGTGAACGCAGGGCCATTGTCGAACCCTGGAACAGCTTTACCGCCAAGCAGCTCAATCGGTATTTGAGCACCCAACACGCTCTTCAGGGCGAAGCCTGCCGTGAGCGGAGCATATGCAAGTGTGCGGTCGAAACCTGCCATACCCAGACCCTTGCTGGGGTCCAAATAATTGGCGAGGAACTGACGAAGCGAGTCGTCACCGACCAGCTTTAGCTTCGCCTCGTCAGTCGCCCAGTTGCTGGTCGTCATCGGGATGAACGAGCCTTTCGCTCGATACTCGTTACCGAGATAGGAAACTGTCTTGGTCGTGCGATCAAGCAAGATGCCGGACGCATACGGAATTGGCGGCTCG
>LNAP01004524.1_pt1 | contig 12808 bp, 14 predicted proteins | sample 602601 | NCBI WGS metagenome assembly LNAP01 (sample SAMN02440304, study PRJNA202911) | soil metagenome | biome: Subtropical and temperate rainforests or woodlands; isolation source: soil samples (1 kg each in a 20% v/v slurry with milli Q water) were... ...
TGCCAGGGTGGCTGGACCGAGCACGCTTACAACTACGTGAAGAAGGCTGGCGGCATTCAGACCGAGTCCACCTACCCTTACTCCTCTTACCAGGGCGTCACTGGTACCTGCAAGGCCAACAAGTCTCAGTTTGTGATTGGCGTGTCCTCCTACACCACTCTTCAGGGCGAGTCGTCCATGGCCTCTTATATGCAGTCAACCGGACCTCTGTCTGTCTGCGTGGATGCTTCCAGTTGGAACTCCTACAAGGGCGGCATCATGACCAACTGTGGCAAGAGAGTGGATCACTGCGTGCAGGCCGTCGGTGTCGACGCTTCCTCCAGTGGCTACTGGAAGGTCCGCAACTCCTGGGGCACTTCCTGGGGTGAGTCCGGCTACATCCGCCTGGCTTACGGCCAGAACACCTGTGCCATCACCAGTGACCCTACCTGGGTCACTGTGAAGAAGGCTTAAGTGTCTCGTTTTGACACATTTGTTAAGGGGTTTGAATGCTTCACTATACACGCCCATCTGCTCAGGGTTACATCCGTTATTTTTTTATCCACACACAATAGATTTGTATGTATATTGTGTTGGTACATCGTATTTGATCAACATGGATTTGTCATTTAAGTGCTAAATTACGTCTGTGTTGTTAACGTCTCTTCTATATTTTATTGGCAAGTCTCTTTGGATCTGTGACATATGTCATATGTACGAGTGCCGGTACAACTTGGGTTTTATTGAATTGCAGCCAAATCCTGGCGGTGTGTGAAAAGACGAAGTTCACCCCCTACGCATCAACGTTTCTTCAATTATACGCGTCTGCGTACATCGCTGGTATTATTATAGTGCGTATTTTTCTGACACGCGACCCTTGAAGATGCGCCACTTTCACTTCATCCAAGCCAGGTGGTGCACTTGCAGTTTGTTCGTAAGGAGTGGTTGCTCACAATTTATTACTCTCATCCTATTTTGAACATGATTTACCAAACCATCGTTGCTCTTGCTGTTGTTGCTGGCGCTTCTGCCAAGCTCTTCCAGGAGGACCACTCTCACCAGAAGTACATGTGGGAGTCCTTCAAGAACGAGCACTCAAGAAACTACGCCACCATGGAGGAGGAGACCCAGAGATTTGCCATCTTTTTGGAGAACCTCAAGGTCGCAGACATGCGTAACGCGGCGGAGGAGAAGAACAAGGGCGGTGCCATCCACGGTATCACAAAGTTCTCTGACCTCTCCCAGGCTGAGTTCGAGTCGAGATTCCTAACCGCCGATGCAAGTTTCAGAACCAATGACAGCGTTGCTGTGGAATTGGATACCAAGCCTGATACTACCGCTGCATTGAAGGACTGGAGTGGTGTGCTCACGACACCTGTGAAGAACCAGGGTTACTGTGGTTCGTGCTGGGCTTTCTCTGCTGTCGAGCAGATCGAGTCTGACTCCATGCGCACCCTGAAGACTTCCTACATCCTTTCTCCTGAGCAGATGGTAGAGTGTGACACTGTTTCTCACGGATGCCAGGGCGGCTGGACTGAGGCTGCTTACAACTACGTCAAGAAGGCTGGCGGCATCCAGACCGAGTCCACCTATCCTTACTCCTCCACCCAAGGTACCAGCGGAAGCTGCAAGGCCAACAAGAACAACTTCGTGATCGGTGTCACAGGCTACACCACTCTCAAGGGTGAGTCCTCCATGGCCTCTTACATGCAGTCCACGGGTCCTCTCTCCGTGTGCATTGACGCATCGAGTTGGAACTCTTACAAGGGAGGTATTATGACCACTTGTGGCAAGAGAGTAGACCACTGCGTGCAGGCCGTCGGCGTGGACGCTTCCTCCAATGGCTACTGGAAGGTCCGCAACTCCTGGGGCACTTCCTGGGGTGAGTCCGGCTACATCCGCCTGGCTTACGGCCAGAACACCTGTGCCATCACTAGTGACCCTACTTATGTCACTGTGAAGAAGGTTTAAACACTCCTCTGGAGCTATTACAAACGCATTGTGTTGTATTGGTACACATGTTGAGGGATACATGCGATTATCTCGCTCATTTATGTTCTTTTATCCACACACTAGACTTGCAAGTATATTGTGTTGGTACATTGGTGTCATAGATTTTCATTAAATTACGCCCTATGTAAAGTCATTGCATCAGTTTCACTTCTTTCTGATTACGAAGTACAGTACGGCATAATATCCTACCGAACCTGTTATTTTGAGAACATGGGCGTGGGCAAAAAGGCGAAGTTTAGCTACTGTTTGAGCGGGCAGTCGATGCTGGCACGTTTCTGAAGTATATTTCAACAACCGCGCCTCAGCTATGACCAGTATTACTGATTACTGGAATGTCAACGTTCCCAAAGAAGATCAGACAGAAGATTGTCCAGATTTTTTGAAGAATGTTGACGCTAGTGACCAGAAAATATTGTCGACACAAGACGCTGACTATCGCCTCATTGCATGGTCAGAAGTCAAGGAGATCATCAATGATGGACGGATAGGTGATTTTAAACGCAAACCCTCAAATTTGCGACGATACTTTGCGTTTCTACATGACGTGAGGAATCAGCACGGCTCTGTTATGAACTTTGTTCTGTCACAAAGGTTAAAGTGGACAGAACCCACTGGAGCACGTGGGCTGCCCTTCGCCGACCCGTCTGACTTAAAGATTCTGTATAATGATTGGCCGTATGGACTAGAAGCTGGGATAGTTCACCTTGTTGTTTGGACTAAGTTTGATTTACCCGACGATCCCCACACTGGCGAGCTGGCTGACGCAACAAGGAACATGATTGACCAATATGTGGCCGAAACATTCTGCACGCACATTCCGACAGACCAGGTAATAACATTAACAAGTATGTACACTTCATCGATGATGTTTTTTTGACAACCAGTACCCAACGTATTTTTCCTTAGGTGATATGGTTCAAGAATACAGTGGCGCTAAAATCCGTTCATTGCGTGGAACATTTCCACGTGATGATCAACAAACCAGATCCTGAGTTCCTAGCCAGGATAACAAATAACGACGTTCCTTTGAGTGTACGCTTATCTTAACACTGTTATATCATTCTTTACACTGTCCAGGTTGTGTAATTTAAACAATATTGACTCATTTCCCAATTCAGCCAGAAACCTTTTTTTTGTCTTCCTTTTTTTGAAGTGACCTAACCAATACGAAGCAGAATGTGAATTTCTGCCGGATAAAGCACATTGAACACGATAGTGGTACCCTCGTTCCGAGCGTGACAATTAACAGCAAAACAATTTCTCGTGCACAACGATTGGCGAATATCCTTTTGGTAAAGTAAATAATTTAACCACCCAATTACACAACACTTCCAAATTTTACGACTGCTGCTCACGGATGATTCCGAAGGCCGTGTTAAACATGCCAGTGTACATATCATGCAAATCACTTGCCGTAATGGCGATGCCTTCGTTGTTTTCGGCACTCAACGCCGCCGCAGTGTTGACACAGTCCGGAAGGCCAACACTGTCGGATGCAGGAAGCGTGGGCAGAGACAGATTGTGGGAAACGAGATAATCCTGAACCCATTCAATGGCGCCGTCGGTCTGCTGCCACAGAGGCAGATCGGCTACCACAAATAAATGGAAAATAAAAGTGCAACAACGAAAAGGTGAGTGAGGAGAAACAATATTCAACCGAAACCGAAACTATGGAAAATAAATGTTGGCCACAAATTATTCATATTCGAACAAAAAAGATTGTGAATATATCAAGAGCATATACCTTCGTAGAAGACGAGCGAGTCCTCGATCGTCTGCGCGGGCACGTGGGGCAGTACTTCCTTGTCGCACAATAAAGTAGTGCGGGACACCACCTCCTTGAATATAGCGTGGTGCGCGATGACCCACAAAGTATATGGATTCAGCTTGTAGGCTGTGATATGATCGGAAAGGGAAGCAGAGATGTTGGGTAAGGAAACACAGTTCAGCCATTGACTTCGAGAAAAAAAAATGTCACACAACGGCTCGACAGAATAAGAATTTGAACAATGCAGCTTCCACAACGTAAAACATTGCAAAAGAGAATCAAACCTTCAGCAAGCAACTTGTCCCGAACTTCTTCCTGCGCACCAGGCTCCTCCAATAGCAACGAAATATGCTCAATAAACGCACGATTGTAAATGCAACACGACCGTTTGTCCTTAACATCCACCACCGAGACCGCGCTGGGCAGCACTGGGGCCACCGCCAAGGCTCCCTCGCTAGTGTCCTTGCTGTGCTTGGTTTTGATCTTCTTGAGACGCAGGGTCTTCTCAGGAACCGGCATAAGGGCACTCAAGTTGCCACCGGTGGTCATAATGTCCAGCAGCTCGCGCGCACGGAGGCCGTCGCCACTGTCCAAGAAGCATCTCAGCAGGCGGTGACGAATCAGCTGAATTATCAGTAAAAGTTGATAGTTTAGTGGATGGAATTCTTAATAACAGAAACGTTATCGCGTGATACATTAGATATGCTATTCGCGAGATGAATCCAAAGTGCATATGCAACACCAATTATTCTGCGACAGGTCAACTCACCAAATGGTCTTCTGGATCCATTTCAATCGTTTCCTGAAACGTTCTTATCGCATCCTTGGGCCGACTGCCAGTGTTGTGAAGGCAAAGACCAAGATCCAGCATGGCGCGCAGAAGGTTTTGTCCTTCCTCATGTTCCCACATTCTCCCCTTGTATTCAATCAACAAATTTCTGGCTTCAACGGGAGCAACCCATCCAGGCGGACGATAAAACTCTTGTGCAACACGCGCCGCTCCTTTTAGCTCAAATGTTGGGTCTACAGTTGCGAGTTACGGAAATCAGGACCAGTTACGTTCATAATAAGTATCAGCAGCAAAACTCACCAGGTTTCTGCTTCAAGCGCTGCTCGGCAGGGACATAGTTGAACATATTGTTACGAATCTTGTCAACGTATCCTTGATACCTCCGTATCGCAATTGCCTGCATGTTACTCATCTTCCTCTCATTACTTTCTCTCGCCTTGGGGTTATACGTGTGCACATGCTCATACCCGCCAATTTTTCTCTTGCCGTGCTTTCCCATTGCTATTTTGAGCCTTGTTAAACCAGATAAAAGGCTGTATGAGACTGTTTGCGTTGAAGTTATGTTTACTTCAGCAATGAATCACACTTCGTCCATTCATCGCACCCAAGACAAGTCCTGACCTTCGGGAAACCGGGAACTACGTAATTTACGACGTGCCTTTCAAAATACCGGTAGACTTTCAATTAGTTGTACCCTCACGCCCAGTATATAAACATGTTTGTGATAAACCGACCATATTTATGCAGTATTGCGGACCATATTTTCCAATTTAGGTTCAATGAAATAGGTAATTGACGAAACATTTGTATTGTTTCCTATCTTGGAATGAACACCGTGCAAGAAAAGTAGTAGCAATCCCCAAAATATATATTATGTACAACAACAGACAACGCGAAATCACTTTCATGTTGACCAAAACCCAGCTAAAAATAGTGCTGATACATCGCTTGGACGTTATTTGAGCTTCTGTGCTGCTCGGCTGGCTTTGTAAGGAAGACCTATGTTCTCACAGTGCTCAATCACGTCGTCAGGCAGTTCCCCGATCATTTCAATAGCATAAAGTCCAGGTTGATATTGTGCTGCAGAGTGAAAGTGTAAGATCAAAAAGAGTTACAAAGGGTGGAATAAACGAAACGAAGTCACAGCACGATGTACCGATTCTTTGCCACTTGGCAACCCAGCTACCCTGAGGCTCAACCAAAGCAATTGCACCTTCAAAATAGGACGTAGTGCACTGCGAATTTCAAAGACAGCGTTGTTTACAGTTTTAGCACGAAGCTGAGTGTTGAAAATAATATTATGTCAGCAATTCAATACCTCTTCTATTCTACCCTTGTTGCCTTCCAGATCAATGAATTCACAGTTCTCACATCCCTTATCATTAAACTACAAAAAGGTGTGGAATTTCAATGTAATTAATCAAGTGAATGGCAAGGTTCAGCAAAGTAAAGTACCTGCTCAAAAGTTTTGATCAGACTGCATCTTAGACATGCTCGAAGGCCTTTGAACTCATCGGGAATATCCGCAGTGATATATTCTTCCTCGTCCATCATATTGAATGCTCTTTTAGTGTGAAAGTATCGACAAGTTAGTGAATTTCAATCGATCGCGATCTCCTCATGCCAAACCTGCGTGCGAGAAAATATACGTTAATGTACAGGCACCAGAGGGTAAAATGGCTCATTTAGGGCGCGTTTATGAAACGTTCGTTGACTTTTCATTGCGCGATCATCCTGAACTACAATTTGACCAACTTTGCATCGCATTGCCAGATACCATAGTGACGATGATGTATAGCAGTGGTATGTCTGATTACAGCTCGGTGATGAGGAACACCGTTGTCACAACCACAGAGATGCTCGAGCTGATAGAGCAAGACTTAGCGGAATCAAGACTTTTGATTCGTGCAAGAAACAATGACGACGAAATTGCGATGCAGTTGGTAGCTTCGTTGCAAGAAGATAATGGATTGCTAAGGGTAAGACTGATTTGCCTGTCATTAACTTCCGTATTCTACAGTCCATGCTAAATCCAATCATCACTACTTTTCTAGTCACGAGTAGAGACTTTGGAAGCAGACTTGGCGTATATGCACGAGTATTCAGCTCAGTCCAACGAGACCCTCTTTAAAGAATTTGAAGAGAAAATCCTTGCATGCAACGGAGAGATCGAGCGGGTCATTTCGCAATGCAACGATGCCATTGTAAGTTCCTTCTTTATGGCGTAGCAAATTTACAATGCGTTGACCGAAACCTTTGCATGACCGTCAAACATTACATGTTACAGAGCGACCGAGATGACTTCGAAACGCAGTTGCGGCAGATGGAAGTGACGTGTGCTGTTTACTCAGAAGAACTTGAGCAGGCCAAGCTCCGCCTCAGCCAGTCAACAGCGCATGACGATAATCTTTCCAGAGAGGTACACTTCTTATTATTCACAGATCAAGTGTCTTAACCTGATCAATACGATTACAGGAAACTTTGAATAATGTTCAATTGGTTATTATTCCGCTATTAACAAATTCCTTCGTATTTAAACAGAATGCACACCTGAAAGAAGAGCTACTGCGGATGGCCCACAACCAGTACTCTCTGCAAGAACAGCTTGCGCAAATCACTGCTTCCAACGCAGCCACTCAGAACAACTCTATAAGTGCTAATAATCACGCTGAACTGACATCGCTGCGCGGCCCGCAGAGTAACAGTGGGACTAGCACAGGAACAAGCAACTTATATGAGGATGAAGATATTGCTGCTTTATTGCAACGGTAAGATTGTATCTGATGCATGTTACTTCTCCATCTCGAGTGAGCTTTCGAATTGATTGAGCTTCCGAATTAATGTAATACTTTTACCTATTATTGCATTCATATACAGGGTAAAACAGCTGGAAGAACAGAACCGTCTGCTATCAAAACAAACTAGCAACAGCCTTGCACCCACTTCTCCTCACGCTAGGTCTTCGGTGTATAAAGAACCCGTACCTGTCCTTCCCACAACATCGTTATCCATACCATTATCACCAGTTCAACTGTCGCCACAGCTTCTGACTCAGGTTCAACATTCACCGCGATTGTTGCCAGCGCCACAAGCTTCGCCAGGATTTTCTCATCCCATTCAGGGAAATCACAGCTCCGCACCACCCGTGCAGAATGATCACCTCCAGTACACACAAGCGGGATTTGTGACTAGTCCTAACAGTGCACATTCCCAGACGATGTCCAAACAGGCAGCATACAATGTTTCCGGACAACGTGCACAGTCAAGTGGTGCGGCGGTTAGCTCCTGTGAGTATTCCAGCCACGACGACAGTGTTAGGTTTGAGCAGTACCCGGTAGAGAGGATTAACTCTGCAGAGCAGATTCCTCAGCAAGTCTATTTGTCCCAGCAACTACAGCAGCCTCAGCAGCAGCCTCAGCAACTACAGCAGCAGCAGCTGTCTGTATCGCAACAATATAATACTTCTGTCCAACAAACCTTTAGTCCTCAGCCCAACCACGTACCTGCTGATTCTGTCCATAGCACCCATCCTTACATGCATACTTCTCCACAGCAGTATGCGCAGTTGGTGCACCAGACTACTGCATCCCCGGCTGTGTCGCCCAAACACCACGTAGCTGTGCAGCACTATACAACCTATACTACAACTAACCCTAACCCTGTATCGCACAGTCCCGCCCACTTTCCGCGCCAGCTGCCACTGAACCCTACTTCTTATATGACAAGTCCACAAAACACAAACATGAGTCATGCATACGGTACGAATGCCACAAACCATCCTACCAATAACTATTCAAACACTACCACTTCTTCGGGTATGTTTGAGCGCCAGCTTGCCAGCCCAGAGAGTGACGGTGGAAACCCTTTCGAGCTGGATGATTCATACGTACAAAATAACAGTTTCCACTACAACAATCTAAGCCACCACGGTCACCACAGTGCAACACACCCTACACTCGCTACCGACAACACTGCGTTCCATGACCATGTCACACAAGCGCAGCAAAACAGGGTTCGTTTCGGCCCTCCCGAGTACCTCAGAGAGGAAGTAAATCCTACTCATTTTGCATCCTCAGACGCCGAGGATGCTAATAGTAACAATCCTGACATGTCTGATCCTTCTGAGCCTCTTCACGTCCACGTTAACGGAGAACGAGGTGAGGACCGTATTCGAGATTTGAGTGCTGAATACAACGACTTGTACAATGCGGAATTGTACGATATAATTGCGTACAGTGAGTCACAACTGTCGGCGTCACAGCGAAACATCCGACAGCGCAGCCCGCAGAGGTTTTACGAAGAGAGTCACCTCACAGGCCGACAGACACGTACAGAGAACGCATATAGTAGTACACAATCGCGTTCTGGCGATTCTTTGAGCAATCTCAGTTATGTGTCTGAATCTGAAGATAGCGGCGATCGAACCACTACTAATAATCCTACTTCCGTCGCTGTACACACGAACGACACTAACTATACCATCAACACAACCACTACTACGGATACGCTTACGAATAGTACGAACGATGCGGATAATGACTATCCGGATGACTTTGAAAGCTACACTTATGAAGATGATATGAGTGGGTATCTCGATGATCAGAGAACTGGCACAGAAATGAACAGCGCTGGAGCAGATCGATTGAACAGGAATGAAGATCAGAGCAACGCCATGTATCAAGGAGAGGACAGTCACAATAATGAAGAAGATTGCTATAATAATACTTACAATGCGTACGCAGGAAATGACAACGATGGCCAAGATCGCTCCCGCAGTGACTCTGTAGAAGACACAGGATTTGACAATGTGTTTATGTATGACGGTAGCAGTGCGAGTGCCCTTGCACCTGTGGAGTATGATCCAAGTATGCATGATGACTATTTCAATGGCACCATTGGGCTGGATGAGCTGTCAAGACTGTCTTTGTAATGCTCTGCAATAAATGTAAATTGTGTAAACAAAAGAAAGAATGAATTTGGAAGAATGATTTTGGAAGAATGAATTTTGGCAGGTGAGTTCAGAATTAAGTAAGAATGTTATTTTACCCGCGAACTTGAAGCACATCCAATGTGGAGATGCTCGAAGGATAAGTCACGATGGCATCAACTGAAGAAGGCGCGTTTGCAACGGACAAGTTCCCTTCCTGGGTGGGAATGTGGAGGAATGGCGCATCAGACTGGTCGAGCGGTGCGCTTGAGTGGCCAGCTCATTTTATGTTCGACAACTGGAACTTCCCGTATATGTGTGGAATCTGCAAGAGGGGAGAGATATGCAACGTCCCGCTTCAGAGATGTATCAAGTGCAAAATAGCACATTATTGTTCTCGTGAACACCAGCTGAAGGCCTGGCCCGTTCACAAAACTTCCTGTAAGCATATCGCTCGCTTGTTCAAAGATTTCACCAGCGTAAATCAGATCAACAGCGCCACCAAATGGAAGTCGTTTATCGTTAAAAGTCAGGAACTGTTACGTGCGTATTCACCATCTGAAGATCCACTGAAGCACCGCATGAACAGTGATGAATGGTTCTCGCAGCGACACTGTCAAGTTTGCTACTTCAACCCTGCAGGTCCTGCGACCGATCGCAAGCTGGTTGAATGTCCCACTTGCCATTGTGCGGCGCACTGCTCAGCACCCGACTGCACTTCTTCATTTCAGCAGTTGCATACAGCGGAAGCGTGTGAAAAGTATCTAATTGGTCTGGCCTCTTTGATCATCTCTGTTCAAGGGGGAGGCCAAGCCGTGCAAACCTCTCAGACCCGTGAACGATCGCTGAAACTGCCAGTTAATTGGGCGGATTACTTTGCACGCAAGATTGAAGATATGGGATGTCATCCTGCTTTCATGCGCTTTCCACCAATGATGGTAAGTACTGTCTGATGTTAACATAATAATGCTCATCATGTAATGTCGACGTCTTTTAGGCGATGATCTCAGACTCCGTGTCCTTGCCCATGACCATACTGTACGATTTACAAGTCGCACACGGGGCTGCTGTCTTGTCCACCATGAAACGAGTTGAAGTGCACGTCGTCGGTGCGGAAAGCGCCGAAAAGTACATGGCAATCGAGCGTCTCCACGAAATCCTGCACTGGCTTCCGGCCTGTCGAGAACTTGTAGTGTACCTCGTCGCCCCGGTGAGCAACTTTCACGAGCCCGGTGCCGTGGATCGTTCGTACTCTTCGAATCCTGATCCTGTGTGTGCTGCGTGCACCAAGGTGGGAGCAAAGATGTACGTACGCTGTGTGCACGGACTGTACCACGAAGTAGTCGCCCCGCGCGGCACTTTGCCCCGTGACAACGTCACTAGAAAGTTACTACTGGATCAGGTGTCATTGGTGATTGCGTGCAATGCTGGGTTGCATGATGATGCCCCTAATCCCAACCGTCCAGACTACGCGTCCACCTGGCATCCAACATTGCAATTCTTGCTCCACGCCGAAGTGCCGTGTGTATTTACCAGTTACAACGCAGAGGAGATTGTTCAAGACCAGGCCGTACTGGTTGCATTAGGCGCTCAGGTGATACTAGGCGCTCAGGTGAATCCGTTTCGTGGGTTGCGTCCGTTTCCGGAGATAGGCGAAGACAACGCCTTTTACTATACGAATCAAAGCTTGGTGATGGTGCGGGGAAAGGTGTAAACAAAGACTGAACACTTTCATGTATATATTAATGTAGATGCAAAAGTAAATTTCGGTTTGGCTTGTTGCGGCTTGTAAATATATGAAAACTCTTTTGTTAACAAAACGTATAAACTTTATGAGTAAGATCAACTGTACGTCGTAATTTTTACTCATCATCATCGTCCTTGACTTCGGCACCACCCACACCCATCAATTTCGACAACTCCTTCATGGGATCCCCACTGCCCTGGGATTTCTTCAATTCCTGAAGATCTTCGGGAGACAAACCCGCCAACATATTGGGGAAGGCCACAATCATCACGAGGGCGAACAACATCATTATTATCATCGGATTGCCAGTGATGAGACCGATAATGGAGATCGGGGGACGGGTTTGGAAGTATTTGTTGGGCATGATGGCAGTGATCACGATGGGATACGCCGCAGGCGCTCGTTTGGCACCCAAATATTTGTACTCCACCACGGTGACAGTGCCGTTTTCAGCGGAAAGCTTGATCTTCATCTGCGGATAGGTGGCTCTGATATCACTAACATCCAACAGATACACACCTAAAATCATCAAAAGCATAGATATTCGTTATATAGTTGCACCTATAATTTTCAGGTTCCGACACGACTTACCAGTCGGGACATCATAAAATGTAAATGATCCGTCGATTTTTGTCAGAGTGGAATATTGGTCTCCGTTCAGCGTTATCTCCTGATTACCCACAGGAATACTGTTACCGGGAACCTGAATACGGCCCTCAACCGGCAAAGTTAGCGCTTTTGCACCAGCAGCGACACTAGAAAGTTAAGAATGTAAAAGAGATGACCGTTAACACCAAATTCACGTTCCGCCTTCCATCGTAAAACTTACCTTATCCAACAGGCAATAAAGACAAAAACAAAAGGAAAACACGGTGCGAACATATGAAACAAAGGGATAAACAAGGCGTTCGAAATAAGCTGGATGGTGTCGATCGTGATCGTCTGTATGGTTAGTTAACGACTAAGCATTTACGGCTGAACCACTTTATTATTACTTAAGATTCGGGTTCATTCTCAACTCTCAACCACTTATCGCACAAGTTACTATTGCAACTGGGAGATATTGACCATGTCAGCAGATAAGTTTTAAAATAAATTTCTCATGTTCATAAAGTGAATCTGATAAAAGATACACATAATTACAAGCACCGCAAAATACTTTGCGGTACGAGTACATTGAGTTTGATAGCTCCACCAAACTGAAAGTCCTGTATCGTCAGCTCAATACAACTGTATTAACATATTGGGTGGAGGTCGATTATTGTGTACGAGTATCTTTTATCAGAATAAGGAGCAGTTTCTTTTCGGTGCGAGTGCAAGATCATCAAACACTATTTCCTGGGAATCCCCTCTGCAACCGGTTGAACCGTTCAGCCTCTAGGACCTCCAAAACATCCAAAAAAAATCTCCGAAGTTTCGAGGTAGAGAAGTCAAACAAAGCAGTTCCTTAGTATTCTGACGTGGTAATAAGCTTTCTGGCTGCAAAATTATTTTCGCGGCAAAAATGCCGAAACGCCGCGCTGTCCAGAGGACTCCATGTTCAAATTCATCGATAACCACCTGGAAGAAATGCTGTTGGTGTTT
>LNAP01007617.1_pt1 | contig 12808 bp, 13 predicted proteins | sample 602601 | NCBI WGS metagenome assembly LNAP01 (sample SAMN02440304, study PRJNA202911) | soil metagenome | biome: Subtropical and temperate rainforests or woodlands; isolation source: soil samples (1 kg each in a 20% v/v slurry with milli Q water) were... ...
CAGCAGGCGCCCGAAGGCGGCTCGAACGGCCCGCGCAACCTGCGCGACGAATTGCCGCCGCATTACTGATTCCGTTTCCAAACCATGCAATACCGCAACCTTGGCAAAAGCAATCTCCAGGTCTCCCGTCTGTGCCTGGGCACCATGATGTTTGGTGACCAGACCCCGCGTGACGAAGCTGCCGCCATCGTGGCCGATGCCCACGCCCAGGGGGTGAACTACATCGACACGGCCGATGTGTACACCAAGGGCGCTTCCGAGACCATGCTGGGTGAGTTGCTGCGCGGCCAGCGCCATGATTGGGTGCTGGCCACCAAGCTGGGCAACAAGATGTCGGACCGAGTGAACGAGGCGCACTATTCGCGCAGCTGGATGCTGCGCGAGGTCGAAGCCAGCCTGGGGCGGCTACAGACCGACCATGTGGACATTCTGTATCTGCACCGCGACTACAACGGCATGAACCTGGAGGAGCCCCTGCAGGCGCTCGATGCCATGTTGCGCGCGGGCAAGATCCGCTACTGGGGTGTTTCCAATTTCCGGGGCTGGCGTATTACCGAGCTGGTGCACCTGGCCCGGCAGATGGGCATGCCTGGGCCCGTGGTGTGCCAGCCTTACTACAACCTGCTCAACCGCATGCCCGAGGTTGAGATATTGCCGGCCTGCGCCCACCATGGCCTGGGGGTCACACCCTACAGCCCAGTGGCGCGCGGCGTGCTCACGGGCAAATACCTGCCGGGCCAGCCGCCCGTCGAAGGCTCGCGGGCCGCCCGGGGCGACAAGCGCATCACCCAGACCGAGTGGCGCGAAGAATCGTTGCAGATCGCCCAGACATTGCAGCGGCATGCGCAGCAGCGAGGGGTGACGCTGGCCCAATTTGCCACGGCCTGGGTGCTGGCCCACCGGTCGGTGAGTTCGGTGATTGCCGGGCCGCGAACGCTGGCGCAGTGGCAGGACTATGCGCCAGCGCTCGACTGCGCCATGACTGAAGAAGACGAGGCGTTGGTGGATTCGCTGGTGGCGCCGGGCCATCCGTCCACGCCGGGATACACCGATCCGGCCTACCCGCTGAATGGGCGGTAAGTCGTTTTGAAACCCCGCCGTGAGCGGGCGCGTTGACGGCCCGTTGGTGTGTTTCTTGGCCGATCGGTGGCCCGGTGTCGCGGGTGACCTGCAGGTGCTGATACCCAGCCGCACGACACCCGCTTTGCCCCTGGCCTGGGTGGTGGCGATGCCGCAGGCGGTACGATCGCCCATGAAAAAAACTTTCCAGCTCCACATCGAAGGCAAGAACAGCGACCGCGTTCTGGATGCCGTCAAGCATGAAATCCGCAAGTACATCAAGCGCGAACGCGGCCGCCCCGTGCCCGCCGGCGCGGATTTCTGGGACTTCGATTGCAAGTTCGGCCGCAGCGCCGAAACCGCCGAAGTTGCCCACCTGGCTACCCTGATCGGCCTGATTGATGGCGTGGCCCGCGAAGGTGGTGCGCAGTTTTATGTCGAAATTCTGGCCAAGGGTGGGCATCGCCAGGCACGTTCCGGCCAGGCTGGCGAAGAAGGCGGGGGCGGCGCCATCAGCGACGACAACGACGGCGAGGGCGGCGGCGACGGCGACTGATCGCCCGGCCTTATTCCTGCCCTGTTGCCGCCTGCGCTGCAGCGCGTAATTTGTCTTTCTTGCTGGGCCGCTTGCCCTTGATGCCGCCGGTGCTGGCTGCCGTGGCCTCGGTCGGTACTTCGGTGGGCTCAAAGCCGGGGACCTGTTCGCGCGGCAGGACAAGGTGCTGGCGTTTCTCGATCAGGCGGAAATGCGCTTCGGCATCGGCCGTCACAAAGCTCACCGCCACGCCGCTTTCGCCCGCGCGGCCCGTGCGGCCGATGCGGTGCACGTAGTCCACCGCAGACCGGGGCAGGTCGTAGTTCACCACCGCAGGCAGCTGGGCAATGTCGATGCCGCGCGCCGCCAGGTCGGTGGTCACCACCACTTGCCAGCGTTCGTCCTTGAACTCCTGCAGCACCTGCTTGCGCGCGCCCTGGCTCAGGCCGCCGTGGAAGGGGGTGGCAAAGATACCGGCCTTGTAGAGCTTCTCGGCGACATGCTCGGCGGCATATTGCGTGGCCACGAACACCAGCACGCGGCTCCATGCGTTCTCCTGCACCAGGTGGCGCAGCAACTGCGTGCGGCGGCTGGCGTCCACCGCAATGGCGCGCTGCGCGATGGACGGCGCGCTGGCAGGCGTGTCGGCCACGGCCACGCGCACGGGGTCGTTCAGCAGCCCGTTGGCCAGCGTCTGCACGGCTGCGGGGAATGTGGCCGAAAAGAACAGGTTCTGGCGCTGCTGTGGCAGCAGCGCCAGGGTGCGCTGCAGTTCCTCGGCAAACCCGAGGTCCAGCAGGCGGTCGGCCTCGTCCAGCACCAGCAGGTCCACGTTGCCCAGCTGCAATGCGTTGTGCTCCACCAGATCGAGCAGGCGGCCCGGCGTGGCGACCACCACATCGGCGCCACCGCGCAGGCCCATCATCTGGGGGTTGATGGAAACGCCGCCAAAGACCACGGCCACTTTCAGCGGCTGGGGCAGGTGCTGGGCCAGGCTGCGCACCACCTCGCCGACCTGGGCAGCCAGCTCGCGCGTGGGCACCAGAACCAGCGCGCGCACCCGCCGTGGTGTGTGGGGCGCACCGGTTTGCAGCCGTTGCAGCAGTGGCAAGGCGAATGCCGCTGTTTTGCCCGATCCCGTCTGGGCCGAGCCCACGACATCGGCGCCGCGCAGGATGGCCGGAATGGCTGCCTCCTGGATGGGCGTGGGCGCGGCAAAGCCCATCGCGGTGGCAGCCTGAACAAGGGCGGGAGAGAGACCGAGGGCAGCAAATGGCATGGTGTGAGACAAAAAATTCAGGCCAGCAACCCGGCGCCACAGCGCAGCAGGTCAGGGCCAGCAAAGAGATAACTGCGCGGCAGCCGGTGCGCACACGCCAACGCCGTGCCATCCATGAAAACGCCTGCCGCCGGGGCTGTGGTGGTGCCGGCAGCGCCGCGGGCGCAGTGCCAGGCGCCACGCAGCCTGCGGGCGTGCATTGTGCGCCACCCGCGCGGGTGGCGATAATCGCAGCCCGTCCGCGCCCCGCGCTGCACAGTCTTTTTGATGCCATGAACCTCGCATTTGATTCGTCCACCATCACCCACAGCATCCAGCTGTCCGTGGCCCCGGTGTTTCTGCTGACCGCCGTGGCCGGCATGATTGGTGCGGTGGCCGGGCGCCTGGCGCGCATCATCGACCGCGCCCGCGTGCTGGAAAACAGTGCCCGCCACAGCGATGACGCCGAATTTTTGGCGCGCGCGCTGCTGGAGCTCAGTTACCTGCGCACCCGCGGGCGCATGGCCAATGGCTGTATCGGCCTGCTCACCCTGTGCGGTTTTCTGATCGGCGTGACCATCATCTTGCTGTTTCTGGGCGAAACCACCGACTTTCGTGGCCACACCTTGGCGCTGGGTAGTTTTTTGAGCGGCGTGCTCTCGTTCCTGCTGGCCCTGGTGCTGTTTTTTGTGGAAACGGTGATGGCCACGCGCATCCTCAATTTCCACATGCTGCGCGCCCAGGGGCCTGCACCTGCTACAACGCCAGCGTCCACACCCGCCACCCCGCAGCCTTGAGGCCCGCACCATGAAATCCTTGCGTGATCTGGCAGGCCTGGGCGGCCTGGTCTATTCCACCGACCATGGCCGCATGTGCCCCGACTGTCGCCAGCCGCAGGCGCAGTGCGTGTGCAAGGCGGCGCCAGTGCCTGCAGGCGACGGCATCGTGCGCGTCTCGCGCGAAACCAAGGGGCGCGGGGGCAAGGCGGTCACGCTGGTCAAGGGCGTGGCGCTCGATGCCGATGCGCTGGCAGCGCTGGGCAAAGAACTCAAGGCCGCATGCGGCAGCGGCGGCACCGTCAAGGACGGTGTGATCGAGGTGCAGGGCGACCATGTGGAACGCGTGATGGAGGCGCTGAAAAAGCGCGGCCACCCGGTCAAGCGCGCGGGCGGTTGATGATGGACCCCACCCAACTGCAGCGCCTGGTCACCGTGACCATGCCCTATGGCAAATACAAGGGCCGCCTGCTGGCTGACTTGCCAGGCAACTATCTTCATTGGTTCGCCCGCGAGGGCTTTCCGCGCAGCGACCTGGGGCGCTTGCTGGCGCTCATGCACGAGATTGACCACAACGGCCTGTCGCCGCTGCTCGAACCGTTGCGCGCCTCAGCCGGCTTGCAGCAGCGCGCGCAAGACGGCTGAGGCCCGTTCTGCGCCGGTGCGGCTGCAAACCTATGTTGAAGGGCCTTGATAACATGGTTTTGAATGAAATAAGGCTCTAGCCCAATATCCATAAGCGCTAGCAGCTATCTATTTTGATGTGTTTGGTGGGTTATGCCCTCGCGGCGGGCGCCAGCCAATGGCGCGCGGCAGCCATCACGCAATGGGTCAGCCGCTCCAGGCCAGCCTGGGCAGAACGGGCATGCACCCAGTACAGCGGCATGTCCATGCCGGTGCCGGGCAGCAACTCCACCAGGGTGCCGGTGTCGAGCTGGCGCTGGATCAGCGACATCGGGTGCATGCCCCAGCCCATGCCCGCTTCGCAACCCCGCACGAAGCCGTCGTTGGACGGCAAAAAATGCTTGGGCGGGTTGCGACGCGAGGCCAGGCCCTGCCGCTGCAGCCACTGCTCCTGCAGGCGGTCCTTGCGGTCGAAGGTGATCATGGGTGCACGGGCGATGGCCTCGGCGCTGACCCCGCCCGCAAAATGCTGCGCCACAAACGCCGGGCTGGACGCCGCCACGTAGCGCACCGATCCCAGGGGCCAGGTGTTGCAGCCCGCGATGGTGCCCGCGCTGGCCGTCACGGCGGCCAGCACATCGCCCTCCTTGAGGCGCTGGGCCGTGTGGTCCTGGTCATCGATGCGGATGTCCAGCAGCTCGTTGCCGCCGGCCGTGAAGGCGGCCATGGCATCCATGAACCAGGTGGAAAGCGAATCGGCATTCACCGCCAGCTTCAACGTGGGGGGCGCGGCCTGGCCGTCGGGCATCAGGGTCGGGTTGGTGCGGCGCAGTTCGTTTTCGAGCAGCGCCACCTGCTCCACATGCAGGCACAGCCGCCGCCCGGCATCGGTGCCGGTGCAGGGCGTGCCGCGCAACACCAGCACCTGGCCCGTGCGTTCTTCCAGTTGCTTGATGCGCTGTGACACCGCCGAGGGCGTGACGTGCAGGCGGCGCGCGGCGCGTTCAAAGCTGCCTTCGCGCACCACGGCGGCAAGGGCCTGGAGCCCGGTGTAGTCGAGCATGAGAGTTGCTAACTTTGGTTCAGATGAATTAATTTTACTTAATGGCACGCACTGCCAAGAATCGGTGGCATGTGGACTGCCAATGTTTCTTCTTCGTGGCTCGCCGGTTTCACCGTCTGCCTGTCGCTCATCGTGTCGATCGGTGCCCAGAACCTGTATGTGCTGCGCCAGGCCGTGAGCGGCCAGCATGTGCGCGCCTGCGTGGCCTGGTGCGTGGCCAGCGATGCGCTGCTGATTGGCGTGGGCGTGGCCGGCATGGCGCAGTTACTGGGGCGCTCGCCTGCGCTGGCTTATTACCTGAGCGTGGGCGGCGCGGCCTTTTTGCTGGCCTATGGCCTGTTCGCCTGGTGGCGTGTGCTGACTGCGCCCGACGCCAGTCTCGGCACGGCCCACGGCGTGGCGCCGCGTGGCCTTCTCAGCGTGCTTGGCACCCTGGCGGTGATCACGCTGCTCAACCCCCATGTCTATCTGGACACCGTGGTGCTGGTGGGATCGATCGGTGCGCGCCAGGATGGCGGGCTCAAGTGGATCTTTGTGATGGGGGCTGCCTCGGCCAGTCTGGTGTGGTTCGCTGCCCTGGCACTGGCCGGGCGGCGGTTGCAGGGGCTGTTTGCCAACCCCCGCGCCTGGCGGGCACTGGACGCGCTGACCGGCTGCATGATGCTGGCGCTGGCGTGGTGGGTGTGGCAAGGGGTTGCCGACTGAAAGGGGCCGCCAAATCCGGCCGCAGCGGCGCATCGCAACGTGCGTCTTGCGCCACCGGCCAGTCACCAGTGACCAGTGACCAGTGACCAGTGACCAGTGACCAGTGACCAGTGACCAGTGGCGCGGAGGGCGAGATGGTCGAAGATACTGGAAGGCCCGTTTTTTGATGATTTGCTCCTGCGGGAGCGGCGCCACACGGCCCGCTACCATTACCCTTGCCATGGATCCACGCACCGTGAAACAGTATTTTCTCGCCCGCCACTCCTGGTTTGTCGTGGTGGGTGGCCTGGTGGTTGCCGCCTGCGCCCAAGCGGCAGATCCGGCCGCTGCGCCCACGCTGGTGCCCTCGGAGGATGGCGCCTCTGTCATCGATCTGCGGGCCCGGCTGGTCTGGCCGCGCTGCGTGGAGGGGATGCAATGGACCGGCAAGACCTGCACTGGCACCCCGCAGCGGCTGGACTATGCGCAGGCCACAGCCTTGGCCCATGCCCGCTGGAAGGCCGACGGCGTGCGCTGGCGGCTGCCGCGCGTCAACGAGCTCAAGCGGCTGGTGGACAAGACCGCCCGCCCGCCAGGGCCCAACCCGGTGCTTTTCCCGGCCACCCCGCCCGACTGGCACTGGTCGGGCACCGCCAATGTGCAGATGGGCTCGGGCAATCCGTACAACTATGGCAACGTCATGGAGAGCCGCGCCGCAGGGGGCGCTGGCGGCATGGCTTTTCGCCAGGGCTGGGCGGTGAACATGGCAACCGGGGAAAGCCGCGCAGACGTGGGCAAGGGCTCCCGGCTGCTGGTGCGGCTGGTGCGGCCCCACGAACCAGTCCCGGCGCCTGCCGAAGGTGCACGGTGACGGTGGTTTGCGGTGGCAGGACGGGCCTGGGCAGCGCTGGTCAGGGGCGCATTTTGGAATGTTTGCAAAATTTGCCCGCAGCGCAATCGGAGTAAGCGCCTTGTGCTATGAAAACAGGAGTTAAGTGGTCGGCTGATGATGCCCGTGCACAAGGGCTGTGAGGCTCTCCACGCTGGGCGTCTGGCGCGGCCCAGAGGGACTCAACTGCATGCACAGCCGGTTGAACCACAGCCACCAGCGGCAGCCGGTGCTGCCTCGAACTGGGGAAACAGCACGTTGTTTTCCAGGTGGATGTGGTTGATCAGGTCATCGCCAAATTGCGCAATGCCCGCGTACAGGGCGCGCCAGGTGTTGCACGCGCCTGCGGGGGGCGTGGCGTCATGGGTCAGTGCGTTCAACTGGTCGAGGGCCGTGCCATGGTCCACATGCTCGGCCCGCATCATGCCGATGGGCTGGCCCACGAACGGGTTGCCGCCCGACTTGAGCATGGGAAACAGAATGGCTTCTTCCTTTTGCATGTGCGAGAGCAGCTCTTGCTCTATTTCTTCCAGCAGATCGGCCAGCCCGGCGGGCACATCGGCGTTGTCGCGGTGCACGGCTTCCACCCGGCGGGCCATGCGAATCAGCTCGGGCAACTGCACGCGGTGCACGTCATGGTAGCGCGTGAGGATGTGGTCCACCAGTGCGCCCGGTTCACGCATTTCGGGAACGGCGCTGGGGCGTTGCAGGGCGGCCAGCTCGGACAGCACGGCGTTCACGTCCAGTCCTTTATCGGCAGCGGCCGTTGCCAGGGGCACCTGGCCGCCACAGCAAAAATCCAGCTTGAGGCGGCGAAAGACGGCGGTGGCGCCGGGCAGCTGCACCGCAATCTGGCCGATTTGCTGATCGGCACTCAGGGCAACTGTGGCGGGCGCGGTGGTTTCCAGACGGGCGTTCATGGTGTGGTCCTTTAAAGGTTCATTTGGTGTGAATATTTTATGGCATAAAATTCATGCCAACTATCTCTTTTAATTGATCTACGGCAATCGAATGCGTCTGACCCAATGGACCGACTACACGCTGCGCGTGCTGATGTATTGCGCGGCCAGCGAAGGGCGTGTACAGCCCGTCACCATCACCGAGGTGGCGGAGAGCCATGGTATTTCACGCAGCCACCTGACCAAGATTGTCCAGGAGCTGTCCGCCCAGGGTCTGCTGGAGACCACGCGCGGGCGCGGGGGCGGCATGCGCCTGATGAAGCCCGCGGGCGACATCAACATCGGTGCCGTGGTGCGCGCCACCGAAACCGATTTCAATCTGGTTGAATGTTTTGACCCAGCGCACAACCAGTGCCGGCTGAACAGCCACTGTCACCTCAAGGGGGTGCTTGGGCAGGCCATGCAGGCCTTCATCGCCGTGCTGGACAAGGTGACGCTGGCCGACCTGCTCACCGAGCCCCACAGCGTGGTGGCGATGCCCCAGTCGCGTCGGCTGGCTGCGGTGCGGATGGTGCCGGGGTTGCCAGATGCGGCCGCGTAGCTTGCGGCTGCAACGCGCTGCTGGCAGGGGATGTGGCCGGGTGTGCCAGTCCCCGTCCATCTTTGCGCCTTTCAGGGGCGTACCACTTCCAGAACGCGGTCCAGCCCACCCTGGTTGATGGCAATCCTGGCCTGCGCGCGCACGGCGGGCTTGGCGTGGTAGGCCACCGACAGGCCCGCGGCGCCCATCATGGGCAGATCATTGGCGCCGTCGCCGACGGCAATCGTTTGCGCGGGCGAGATGCCCATGAGCGAGGCCACCTCCAGCAGGGTGCGGCGCTTTTCGGCCCCGTCACAGATGTCGCCCCACGACTGGTCCACCATGCGGCCCGTGAGCAGGCCGTTTTCCACTTCGAGCATGTTGGATCGGGCAAAGTCGATGCCCAGGCCCGCCCGCACGCGGTCGGCGAAAAAGGTAAAGCCGCCCGACACCAGCAATGTGGTCAGGCCTGCAGCCTTGGCGGCGGTGATCAGTTCCTTGGCGCCGGGGTTAAAGCGCAGGCGTTCCGAGAACACCTGCTCCATGTGGCCTACGGTCACCCCCTTGAGCAGGGCCACGCGCTGGCGCAGGCTTTCCTTGTAGTCGGTGATCAGGCCCTGCATGGCGGCCTCGGTGATGGCCTTGCGGCCGGCGGCATCGGCAATTTCGTCCACGCACTCGATGTTGATGAGGGTGGAGTCCATGTCGAAGGCGATGAGCTTGAAGTCCCGCAGATTCAGCGGGGGCGTGAAGCCCTGGATCACGAGGCCGGGGGAGATTTCGGTGGGTTGCATGGGAATGTAAATACTATTGTTTTGATAGCTCATTGCGATTAAAGAGCAATGGCTACAGACTTATTTGATACTTGAAATCAGCTGAGCCAGCGATTCGCCATTGATCTTGGTCTGGTAATGGATTTGCACGCCTTTTTCCTTCAGCACGGGCAAATCCTGCAGCGCCTTGAAGAACTGTTTGGCGCTGTCAATCTTCCACTTTTCCTTCGTTGGAATATCGCTGCGGTTGTCGTAACCCTTGGTCTCCACCACCAGGTACAGCGCTTGTGCGCTGCCATCTTGTGTGATGGCATAGCCAAAGTCGGGGTTGTAATTGCCCGCCGGAGTGGGGATGTTGATTTTGGGCAGCTTGGCAAACACCGTGATCCGCGCCTGGTTGGACTCGTCCACGGTGTCGCGTTCAATTTTGCTGTCCACCGGCATGGCAGCATCCGCATACAGCGAGCGGGCCTGAATCTCTGAATTGTGAATGGCGTGCGTTTCCACCCCGCACAGCGAGACCGCAATCGTGCCGTACAGGTTGCCCTCTTTGTCGGTCAAGGACGTTTTCGCCCGAATTTCGCGCAACCCGTAAGTCACCTTGTTGACCAGCAATTCGTAAATGCAACCCAGCACCAGGTCGCGCAGCGCGGTCAGTGCGCGGTTTTCGTTGTGCCGAATTTGCGCAAACTTGTCAGCCGGCATGCGGCTCAAAATATTGCCCACCGTGTGGTAACTGAGCTTGGTCAGGTTGGCCAGTTCGCGCACAAACTCAGACAGTGTGTAAACCGACTGTGGCAGAACGTCGTAGCTGCTTTGCGCGCTTTTGGCCTGGTGCAGGCTTTCCACACCTTCCGTGCGTGTCACGCTGATCGTCAGCGGCCGCACCTGAAAATCAGAGGCAATGCTTGCCAATATCTTCTCGGTCAATGTGTCCGCATCCAGCTCGTAGTGCAGCACTGCATCGCGGTTCAGGTTTTCCCAGAGTTCCCTGAACTTCTGGTAGTTGCCAGGGTTGATGCGAATCGTCGGTCTGACTTTGTCTTCCTTGCGCTTTACTTGCCCATAGCCTTCGTAATAGGCATCCAGGTACGCCTGCATGGCGACCGCGTTGGTGTCTTCAATGCCATGGATGGCTTTGAGCTTTGCCAAAATTTCATCGCGCCGCGCCAGGTAGGCCGTGCGCTCCAGCAGCAAAGTGGCCTGGCCAGACAGATCGTCCAGCGCAATCACGCCCAGTGCCGCCAGCGCGTCTAGCACCCGGTTGGCCACGCGGGTGCTGGGCGCCACGCCAAATTCGGCCAGCACCGCATCGTCAAACACCCTGGATACGCGCTGCACGCTGTGCGCGGAAATCTCGCTTTGAATCGCCTCGACAAAATTGCCCTCGCTGGCGGGCACCACCACCACCAGTTCATTCACCTCGTCAAACGCCGGGTCGTCTGATTGCACCCGCTCCAGCTGCTGGTTTACCGCCAGGCGCAGGCCGCGTCCAATTTGCTGCAGCTTGGTGATTTTGGAGTTGCTGGGCGCCAGCTTGCACAGGGTGAAGATGTTGGGGTTGTCCCAGCCTTCCTGCAGCGCCCACATCGAGAAGATAAAACGCAAATCCGTGCCAAACGACAGCAGCTTTTCCTTTTCCTGCAAGATCAGCTGGATCGCCTCTTCCTCGCCTTTTTCGCTGTGCGAGCGGGCAAAGTAACCTTTGTGCACCCGGCCAATGTCCGCCGCGCTGCGTTCCAGATAGGCGCGGTAGCCAGGGTCCAGGTCGGGCTTTTCCAGCATTTGCGCCAGTTGGGCGCGGTAATGGCGCTCAAAGGCCACGCGGATTACCGCTGGCTTGCTGCCTTCGGGCAGGTACTTGGCCACCGAGTCAATGAAGAACAGGCTCAGCGCCTTGATGCCGCGTTTGAACAGCGCTTCCTCGCGCTCAAAGTGGTTGGCAATGCTGCGCTCAATGATCAGCGCCTGCATTTGCTCGGCCAGCATGCCGTAAGACGCGGGCTCGCCCAGCGACAGCGAAAAGTCGTTGGTAAACCGAACCTCTTTGGCGGTCACGCTTTCAATCACATGCCCGTCTAAAAAGCCAATGCCCGTTTTTTCGCCCAAACTGTCCTTGGCCTGCAGCGCAACCGTGGCGGTCTTGCCGGCCATCGTCTGGTAGCTCACATGCGCGCATCGCTCCTTGGCCGTGCCGCTGACGGCGTTGAAGCACAGCACCTGCGTCATGTCGGCCCCCGCGCCCACCGTGTCCACGGTAATGCCCTTGACCAGGCGCTGGCGAAACGCTTCCAGGCTGTCCAGCGTGTAGATCAGGTTTTTGTATTCGTCCTTTTTGAACGTTGCGCCAAAGCGGATGGTCAGCAACGGGTTGAACTTGGCCAAATACTCCTGCGTCTGCTTGCCCTCAAACCGGTGCGGCTCGTCAATGATGAGCACCGGGCGAATCACCGCCAGCGCTTCCATGAAGCTCTTGGCATGGCCAAACAGGTTCGCCTCCACGCCGCGTTTGTTGATGACCTTGCTGTCGCCCGCAAACGACTGGTAGGTGGCCACCAGCACCGAAATGCCGGCATTGGCCGCGTGAATAAACCCCTGCACGGTTTTGGCCGAATAGTTATAGACGCTGATTTTTTGGTCGTACTGCTTGCCAAAGTGCGTGGCAGTGGACTGCAGGCTTTTCAGCGTGCCCTGGCGAATCGCGTTGCTTGGCACCAGCACGATGAACTTGGAGAGTTTTTTGTCCTTGTGCAGCCGGTGAATGGTTTCGATGAAGGTAAAGGTCTTGCCCGTGCCGGTTTCCATCAGCACGTCCAGCGCCAGCGCTGGCGTGGTGGTCACGGGCACCTGCACCTCGCCCGCATGCACCAGGTTGCGCGCCCGGATGGCGGTGATGTTGCTGCGCAGCGTGGCCGCCGCCTCGCCCGGCACCATGGTCGGGTTGGCATGCACGTTGCCGGGCGCCACAAAGCGCACATCGGAAAACACCTCGGCGATGGATTGAACCGCCTGCGTCTGGTGCGCCAGCGTGGTGTATTGAAACTGAGCGTTCATCGCGTTCAGCCCCGCAGCCGCAGCTTGTCTTCGGAATAGCCCAGCGTCTCGGCCACCGTCTTGATGCCCAGCATGAAGTTGTCGTCGGCAATCCAGGGCGCATACACCGTCAGGTACACCGCTGGCGTGCCCTCGGCCTGCAGGGCGCGCAGGGAGTCGGTCAGCGTGTCGAGCGCCAGCGCCTGCACCACAAAAGCCACATCGGCAGCCAGGTACAGGTGCTGGTCGATCACCGTGCGCAGCGGCGTGGTCAAAGGCAAACCCTCGGCCAGCAGCAGGTTGTACAAAACACGCGGCAGCTGGCTGGGCTGGGGCGTGGCAATGCTGGCCTGCAGGGCCAGCACATCGGCCTGCGTGGCTTGTTGCAAGGGTTTTTGCAGGATGAGCGCGTCGGGGTCGTCCACCAGGTCGAAGACGCGAAAACCGGTGTCCACCGCAGCCGTTCGGGCTGAGCCCGTCGAAGCCTCTGGCGCAAAACCTTCAAGCTGGGCGGGCTGCACGGCGACGGCTTGCGCTTTGGCGGCCAGTTCGGCCTCAATCCTGGCCCCGGCGCGGCGCAGGCGCTCGGCGGTGATTTCGAAAATCGTCGCTTCGGGCTTGCCCAGGGTTTCTTT
>LNAP01001910.1_pt1 | contig 12800 bp, 7 predicted proteins | sample 602601 | NCBI WGS metagenome assembly LNAP01 (sample SAMN02440304, study PRJNA202911) | soil metagenome | biome: Subtropical and temperate rainforests or woodlands; isolation source: soil samples (1 kg each in a 20% v/v slurry with milli Q water) were... ...
CGCTTTAAGGCACAACCCGAAGGGCCGGGCCTGCTGTTGTGCAGGGCTGCGTTGCTCGAAGCTTATTTGGAATGACCAAACCACGCTTCTCGCGCCTTGGCCTGCACAACAGCAGACCCGGCGCGGCGGGGTAATTAGCTGAGAACGCCCCCTCTGTCCAGGCCGTTTTCATTTGTGCTTCAGTGTCTTAGATAAATCTCCTGTTACGTAAGCCGAAGGTAAATTGCCGGTAAAGGCGCTTTGCTTAATGCCCACCAGTGCTTATCGTTCAGCCTCCTGTAGAAAGAAGCTCACGCGCCCAATGGTTGATCATTCCATGCAATCCTCCGCTTCCCGTAATCCTCGTCGCTGGCTGCTCGGCCTGCTTGTCCTGTTGGTCATCGCTGGCCTGTGCTGGAAATTCTGGCCCGCCGGCACTGCCAATAAGGACGGAGCTGCGCCGAAAGCCGTGGCCGGCCACACCGGCAAGTCGGGGGGGATGCGTCCTGGCTTCGGCGGGGCGACCGGACCGATCCCGGTGCGCGTGGCGCCGGCGGTAAAGGGTGATTTTCCGCTGTACTACAAGGCACTGGGCACCGTTACCGCACTGAACACCATCAATGTGCGCAGTCGGGTTGGCGGCGAACTGATGAAGATTTCCTTCGAAGAAGGGCAGATGGTCAAGGCCGGCGACCTGCTGGCTGAAATCGATCCGCGCCCTTACCAGAACGCCTTGCTCCAGGCCGAAGGCACGCTGCTGCAGAACCAGGCACAACTGAAAAACGCGCAGGTCGACGTCGAGCGTTATCGCGGCCTGTTCAAGGAAGACAGCATCGCCAAGCAAACCCTGGACACCGCCGAAGCACTGGTCGCCCAGTACCAGGGCACGGTCAAGACCAATCAGGCGGCGGTCAACGACGCCAAGCTCAATCTCGAATTCACCAGGATCCGCGCCCCGATAACCGGGCGCGTGGGTCTGCGGCAGCTGGACGTCGGCAACCTGGTGGCGGCCAACGACACCACGGCGCTGGCGATCATCACCCAGACCCAACCGATCAGCGTCGCCTTCACCTTGCCGGAAAACAGCCTCGACATCGTCCTGGCACGCTACCGCACCGGCGCCAAATTGCCGGCCGAAGCCTGGGACCGTGGTGACACCAAGTTGCAGGCCACCGGTGTGTTGCAGAGCCTGGACAACCAGATCGACGTGACCACCGGCACCCTGAAATTCAAGGCACGCTACGATAACCGTGATCAGGCGCTGTTCCCCAATCAGTTCGTCAACGTCCACCTGCTCGCCGACACCTTGAAAGACGTGGTGCTCGCGCCATCGGCGGCGATTCAGTTCGGCACTAACGGCACCTTCGTCTACGCCTTGGACGGTGACAAGAAAGTCGCGATCCGCCAGTTGAAAGTCGGTGCCAGTGACGGTGAAAACACGGTGATTACCGAAGGCCTGGCGCCTGGGGACCGTGTGGTCCTCGAAGGCACCGACCGCCTGAAGGAAGGCAGCGAAGTGGAGGTGGTCAACGACACCAAGGACGTGCCGACCACCCCGACCGGGCACCTGCAAGGCAAGTCGGCAGCCAGCTCGGCTGAGCCGGCGACCACCGACAAGGCGAAAAAGGGCGGCGCATGAACATCTCGCGGCTGTTCATCCTTCGCCCGGTCGCCACCACGCTGAGCATGCTGGCCATTATCCTGGCCGGCGTGATTGCTTATCGGCTGCTGCCGGTGTCGGCATTGCCTCAGGTGGATTACCCGACCATCCGCGTCATGACGCTGTATCCCGGCGCCAGCCCGGATGTCATGACCAGCGCCGTGACCGCGCCGCTGGAGCGTCAGTTCGGGCAGATGCCCGGCCTGACTCAGATGGCGTCGACCAGTTCCGGTGGCGCGTCGGTGCTGACCCTGCGTTTCAGCCTCGACATCAACATGGACGTCGCCGAACAGCAGGTGCAGGCCGCGATCAACGCTGCGACCAATCTGCTGCCCAAGGACCTGCCGGCACCGCCGGTGTACAACAAGGTCAACCCGGCGGACACCCCGGTGCTGACCCTGGCCATCACCTCCAAAACCATGCTGTTGCCCAAGCTTAACGACTTGGTCGATACGCGCATGGCGCAGAAAATCGCCCAGATCAGCGGCGTCGGCATGGTCAGCATTGCCGGCGGCCAGCGCCAGGCGGTACGGATCAAGGTCAACCCGGAGGCGTTGGCGGCCAATGGCTTGAACCTGTCGGATGTGCGCACCCTGATCGGCGCGTCCAACGTCAACCAGCCCAAGGGCAACTTCGACGGCCCGACCCGGGTCTCGATGCTCGATGCCAACGACCAACTGACCTCGCCGAAGGACTATGCCAACCTGATTTTGGCCTACGCCAACGGCGCGCCGCTGCGCCTCAAGGACGTGGCCGAGATTGTCGACGGCGCCGAGAACGAACGCCTGGCGGCGTGGGCCAATGAAAACCAGGCGGTGTTGCTGAACATTCAGCGTCAGCCCGGCGCGAACGTTATCGAGGTGGTCGACCGTATCAAGGCCTTGCTGCCGAGCATCACCGACAACCTGCCGGCCGGCCTCGACGTCACGGTCCTCACCGACCGCACCCAGACCATCCGCGCCTCCGTCACCGACGTGCAGCACGAATTGCTGATCGCCATCGCGCTGGTGGTCATGGTCACGTTTCTGTTCCTGCGCCGGTTCAGCGCCACGATCATTCCGTCGGTGGCCGTACCGCTGTCGTTGATCGGCACATTCGGCGTGATGTACCTCGCCGGTTTCTCGGTCAACAACCTGACCTTGATGGCCCTGACCATCGCCACCGGTTTCGTGGTGGACGATGCGATCGTGATGCTGGAGAACATTTCCCGGTTTATCGAAGAAGGGGACAGTCCCCTTAATGCGGCGCTGAAGGGCGCCAAGCAGATCGGCTTTACCCTGATTTCCCTGACCCTGTCGTTGATCGCGGTACTGATCCCGCTGTTGTTCATGGCGGACGTGGTGGGGCGCTTGTTCCGCGAATTCGCCATCACCCTGGCGGTGGCGATCCTGATTTCCCTGGTCGTGTCGCTGACCCTGACGCCGATGATGTGCGCACGGTTGTTGAAACGTGAACCCAAGGAAGAAGAACAGGGCCGTTTCTACCGGGCCAGCGGCGCGACAATTGATTGGATGATCGCGGCTTACGGCCGCAAGTTAAAGTGGGTTCTCAAGCATCAACCGCTGACACTGATGGTAGCCATCGGCACCCTGGCGCTGACGGTGTTCCTGTATTTGATCGTGCCCAAGGGCTTTTTCCCGGTGCAGGACACGGGCGTTATCCAGGGCATTTCCGAGGCGCCGCAGTCGATTTCCTTTGCCGCGATGAGCGAGCGGCAGCAGGAACTGGCCAAGGTGATCCTGGCCGATCCGGCGGTGGAGAGCCTGTCGTCCTACATCGGTGTCGACGGCGACAACTCGACGCTCAACAGCGGTCGCCTGCTGATCAACCTCAAGTCCCACAGCAACCGCGACCTGAGCGCCACCGAAGTGATCGCCCGTCTGCAACCGGAACTGGACAAGCTGGTCGGCATTCGCCTGTTCATGCAGCCCGTGCAGGACTTGACCATTGAAGACCGTGTCAGCCGCACGCAATACCAGTTCAGCATGTCTTCGCCAGATTCCGAGTTGCTCAGCCTGTGGAGCGGTCGTCTGGTGGACGCACTGACGCAACGCCCGGAGTTGACCGACGTCGCCAGCGACTTGCAGGACAAGGGCTTGCAGGTCTATCTGGTGATTGACCGCGATGCAGCGTCGCGGGTCGGCGTATCGGTGTCGAACATCACCGATGCGCTGTACGACGCCTTCGGCCAGCGGCAGATTTCCACCATTTACACCCAGGCCAGTCAGTACCGCGTGGTGCTGCAATCGCAGTCCGGCGAGAAGATCGGCCCGGATGCGCTGAACCAGATTCACGTCAAGACCACCGACGGCGGGCAAGTGCGCCTGTCCAGCCTGGCGCGCATCGAGGAGCGTCAGGCGCAACTGGCGATCACTCACATCGGCCAATTCCCGGCCGTGATGATGTCCTTCAACCTCGCACCCGGCGTGGCGCTGGGGCACGCGGTGGAAATCATCGAACAAGTGCAGAAAGACATCGGCATGCCGATTGGCGTGCAGACCCAGTTCCAGGGCGCCGCCGAGGCATTCCAGGCATCGTTGTCGAGCACCTTGCTGCTGATTCTGGCGGCGGTGGTGACCATGTACATCGTGCTCGGCGTGCTCTACGAGAGCTACATCCACCCGATCACCATTCTCTCGACCTTGCCCTCGGCGGCGGTCGGCGCCTTGCTGGCGTTGTTGTTGAGCGGCAATGACCTGGGCATGATCGCGATCATCGGCATCATTTTGCTGATCGGCATCGTGAAAAAGAACGCGATCATGATGATCGACTTCGCCCTCGACGCCGAGCGCAATCAGGGCATGGACCCGGAAACCGCGATTTATCAAGCGGCGCTGCTGCGTTTCAGGCCCATCCTGATGACTACCCTGGCGGCATTGTTTGGTGCGGTGCCGTTGATGCTGGCCACCGGTTCCGGCGCTGAATTGCGCCAGCCGTTGGGCCTGGTGATGGTCGGCGGTTTGCTGCTGAGTCAGGTGCTGACGTTGTTCACCACGCCGGTGATCTACCTGTATTTCGACCGTCTCGGTCGGCGCTGGGGTCGCAAGTCTGAAGCCGCGGAAGCGGTAGAGCAGCCATGAACCTGTCCGGACCTTTCATCAAGCGGCCGGTCGCGACCATGCTGCTGAGCCTGGCGATCATGCTGCTGGGCGGCGTGAGCTTCGGCCTGTTGCCGGTGTCGCCGTTGCCGCAGATGGATTTCCCGGTGATCGTGGTCCAGGCCAGCTTGCCCGGTGCCAGCCCTGAGGTTATGGCTTCGACCGTGGCCACGCCGCTGGAACGCTCCTTCGGCGCCATCGCCGGCGTCAACACCATGAGCAGCCGCTCCAGCCAGGGCTCGACCCGGGTGATTTTGCAGTTCGACCTCGACCGCGACATCAACGGTGCGGCCCGGGAAGTGCAAGCGGCGATCAACGCCTCGCGCAACCTGCTGCCGAGCGGGATGCGCAGCATGCCGACCTACAAGAAGGTCAACCCGTCCCAGGCGCCGATCATGGTGCTGTCGCTGACCTCCGACGTGCTGGAAAAAGGCCAGCTCTATGATTTGGCCTCGACGATCCTGTCCCAGAGCCTGTCCCAGGTGCAGGGCGTCGGTGAGGTGCAGATCGGCGGCAGCTCCCTGCCGGCGGTGCGCATCGAACTCGAACCCCAGGCGCTCAACCAGTACGGCGTGGCCCTGGACGATGTGCGCAACACCATCGCCAATGCCAACGTGCGCCGGCCCAAGGGCTCGGTCGAAGACGGCCAGCGGCTGTGGCAGGTGCAGGCCAACGATCAACTGGAAAAGGCCAAGGATTACGAATCGCTGATCATCCACTACGCCGACGGCGCGGCATTGCGCCTGAAAGACGTGGCCAAGGTCAGCGATGGCGTCGAGGACCGTTACAACAGCGGCTTCTTCAACAATGACGCGGCGGTGCTGCTGGTGATCAACCGCCAGGCCGGTGCGAACATCATCGAGACGGTCAACGAAATCAAGGCTCAGCTGCCGGCGTTGCAGGCGGTGCTGCCGGCCAGCGTCAAGCTGAACCTGGCGATGGACCGCTCGCCGGTGATCAAGGCGACGTTGCACGAAGCGGAAATGACCCTGCTGATCGCCGTGGCGCTGGTGATTCTGGTGGTGTTCCTGTTCCTCGGTAACTTCCGCGCCTCGCTGATTCCGACCCTGGCGGTGCCGGTGTCGCTGGTCGGCACGTTTGCGGTGATGTACCTGTACGGGTTCTCCCTGAACAACCTGTCGCTGATGGCGCTGATCCTGGCCACCGGGCTGGTGGTGGACGACGCCATCGTGGTGTTGGAGAACATTTCCCGGCACATCGATGAAGGCGTGCCGCCGATGAAGGCCGCCTACCTGGGGGCTGAGGAAGTCGGCTTCACGTTACTGTCGATGAACGTCTCGCTGGTGGCGGTGTTCCTGTCGATCCTGTTCATGGGCGGGATTGTCGAAAGCCTGTTCCGCGAGTTTTCCATCACCTTGGCAGCGTCCATCGTGGTCTCGCTGGTGGTCTCGCTGACGCTGACGCCGATGCTCTGCGCCCGTTGGCTCAAGCCGCACACGCCGGGGCAGGAAAACCGTTTGCAGCGCTGGAGCCAGCGGGCCAACGAGTGGATGGTCGGCAAATACGCCACCAGCCTCGACTGGGTGCTGCGTCACCGCCGGCTGACCTTGCTCAGCCTGATCGTGACAGTCGGCGTTAACATTGCGTTGTATGTCGTTGTTCCTAAAACGTTTATGCCGCAACAAGACACCGGCCAGCTCATCGGTTTCGTGCGCGGCGACGACGGTCTGTCGTTCAGCGTCATGCAGCCGAAAATGGAAACGTTCCGCCGTGCCGTGCTCAAGGACGATGCGGTGCAAAGCGTCGCCGGGTTCATCGGCGGCACCAACGGCACCAACAACGCCTTCATGCTGGTGCGCTTGAAGCCGATCAAGGAACGCAACATTTCCGCGCAGAAAGTCATCGAGCGCCTGCGCAAGGAAATGCCCAAGGTCCCTGGTGCGCAGTTGATGCTGATGGCGGACCAGGACTTGCAGTTCGGCGGGGGGCGTGAACAGACCACGGCGCAGTATTCCTACATCTTGCAAAGCGGTGATCTGGGCGCATTGCGCCAGTGGTACCCGAAAGTCGTCGCCGCTTTGAAAGCGTTGCCAGAGCTGACGGCGATCGATGCCCGTGAAGGTCGGGGCGCCCAGCAAGTGACGCTGATCGTCGACCGCGATCAGGCGAAACGCTTGGGGGTCGACATGGACATGGTCACCTCGGTGTTGAACAACGCCTACAGCCAGCGGCAGATCTCGACGATTTACGACAGCCTCAACCAATACCAGGTGGTGATGGAGGTCAATCCGAAATACGCCCAGGACCCGATCACGCTCAAGCAGGTGCAAGTGATCACCGCTGACGGTGCGCGGATTCCGCTGTCGACCATCGCGCACTATGAAAACAGTCTGGAAGATGACCGGGTCAGCCATGAAGGCCAGTTCGCCTCCGAAAGCATTGCCTTCGACATGGCGGAAGGCGTCACGGTGGAGCAGGGCAGCGCCGCCATCGAGCGCGCAGTTGCCAAGGTGGGCCTGCCGGAGGATGTCATTGCGAAAATGGCCGGCACCGCCGATGCCTTCGCCGCCACCCAGAAGAGCCAGCCGTGGATGATTCTCGGCGCGCTGGTGGCGGTCTATCTGGTGCTGGGCGTGCTGTACGAAAGCTACATTCATCCGCTGACCATTTTGTCGACATTGCCGTCGGCCGGGGTTGGCGCGTTGCTGTCGATCTACGCGCTGGGCGGCGAGTTCAGCCTGATTTCGTTGCTCGGGCTGTTCCTGCTGATCGGCGTGGTCAAGAAAAACGCCATCCTGATGATCGACCTCGCGCTGCAACTGGAGCGCCAGCAGGGCCTGGCGCCGCTGGAGTCGATTCGCAGTGCCTGTCTGCAACGTCTGCGGCCGATTCTGATGACCACCCTGGCGGCGATCCTCGGCGCGTTGCCGTTGCTGTTGGGCCGTGCCGAAGGCGCGGAAATGCGTCAGCCGCTGGGCCTGACCATCATCGGCGGGCTGATTTTCAGCCAGGTGCTGACCCTTTACACCACCCCGGTGGTTTACCTCTATCTCGACAAACTGCGCCATCGCTTCAACAAATGGCGTGGCGTGCGTACCGATGCTGCTCTGGAAACTCCGCTATGACTGACCGTTCGCTTATCAATCTGGCCACGCCACTGGCAGCCGCCCGGGGCTCGCGTTTGTTGAGCCTGGCGCTGTGCGTGGCGATGCTCAGCGCTTGCGCTGTCGGCCCGGACTACCAGCGCCCGCCAGCCGCCGCGCCGGTGCAATACAAGGAAGCCGCCGGCTGGCGTCAGGCCAGCCCGAGTGATTCACTGGCCCGTGGTGCCTGGTGGGAGTTGTATGGCGATCAGCAGCTCAACGGCCTGATCGAAAAACTCAACCGCTCCAACCAGACTGTCGCCCAGTCTGAAGCCCAGTACCGTCAGGCCCAAGCCTTGGTGCGCAGTGCCCGGGGCGCGTTTTTTCCGACGGTGGACCTTACAGTCGGGAAAAATCGTTCCAGCCAGGGCACCGGCAGCAGCAGTTCGAGCCTGACCAGTTCCTCCAGCGGGATTCGCGACACCTACACCGCGCAGGCCGGGGTCAGTTGGGAGGCGGATATCTGGGGCAAATTGCGCCGAGGCCTGGAAGCCGACACCGCCAACGCCGAAGCCAGCTTCGCCGACCTGGCAGCGATGCGCCTGAGCCAGCAATCGGAGCTGGTGCAGAACTACCTGCAATTGCGGGTGATCGACGAACAGAAACGCCTGTTGGAAGCGACCGTCGAGGCCTATCAGCGCTCGCTGAAGATGACCGAAAACCAGTACCGCGCCGGTGTCTCCGGCAAGGACGCGGTGGCCCAGGCGCAGACTCAGCTTAAAAGCACCCAGGCGGACATGGTCGATCTGATCTGGCAGCGTGCCCAGTTCGAGAACGCCATCGCCGTGCTGATCGGGCTACCACCCGCCGAGTTCAGCCTGGCCGAAACCAAGACCATCCCGGCATTGCCTGAAGTGCCGCTGGGCCTGCCGTCGCAGCTGCTCGAGCGTCGCCCGGACATCGCTTCCGCCGAGCGTTCGGTGATGGCGGCCAACGCCAACATCGGCGTGGCCAAGGCCGCCTACTACCCGGACCTGACCCTGAGCCTGAACGGCGGTTACAGCAGCAGCACCTATGCCAACTGGATCAGCGTGCCGAACCGCTTCTGGTCGGTAGGGCCGCAACTGGCCATGACCCTGTTTGATGGCGGCCAGCGTTCGGCCGAGGTCGATCGCAGTGAAGCGGCCTACGACGAAACCGTCGCCAAGTACCGCCAGACCGTGCTCGATGGTTTCCGCGAGGTGGAAAACTATCTGGTGCAGCTCAAGGTGCTGGAAGACGAAGCCGGCGTGCGCCAGGAAGCACTGGATGCTGCGCGTGAATCCCTGCGGTTGACGCGAAATCAATACAAGGCCGGATTGATTGCTTACCTGGACGTGGTGGTGATCCAGGCCACGGCGTTGAATAACGAACGTAACGTTTTGAGTCTGTTACAGAGCCGCTTGATCGCCAGTGTGCAGTTGATTGCAGCGCTGGGCGGTGGTTGGGACGGGGCGCTTCAAGTCAGCGAAAACAAATAGCCCTGACACCCAACCCCTTTGTTGATCGTTCCCACGCAGAGCCTGGGAACGATCAACTTGAGCCTTTGGGGCGATCAAACAAGCGTTTCATCGGGTTGATGGCCATTTGATTACTTTGTCAGTGCGTTCTTTTGCGCAATCAGTACAATCGCCCGATTTGCCCTGCCGAGAACGGAAGCAGTACGGGGGGCGATCGCGAGAAGTCACATGCTCATCGGTAGCTATTCCCCCACGCTGGTTATCATTTCGCTCTGTGTAGCGATTCTCGCCTCCTATACCGCGCTCGACCTGACCGAACGCATTGCCACCGCCAAGGGCCGTGCCGTGTTCCTTTGGACCGCGGGCGGCGCCTTTGCCATGGGCGTGGGCGTGTGGTCGATGCACTTTATCGGCATGCTCGCGTTCACCTTGCCCATCGATCTGGGTTACGACTTCAGCCTTACGTCCCTGTCGCTGCTGACCGCGATCCTGTCCTGCGGTTTTGCCCTGTGGCTGGTCAGTCAGCCCCGGTTGCCGTCCTGGCAACTGGCGTTCGGCGCGCTGATCATGGGCGCCGGGATCAGTGCCATGCATTACACCGGCATGGCGGCCATGCGCATGCAGCCGGGCATCGATTACGACCCGACGCTGTTTGGTGCATCGCTGCTCATCGCCGTCGGTGCTTCCGGCGCCGCGTTATGGATCGCCTTCCGCCTGCGCCAGCACACGCCGTATGTGGGCCTGTTTCGCGCCGGTGCGGCGGTGATCATGGGCCTGGCCATCGTCGGCATGCATTACACCGGAATGGCGGCGGCACGCTTCCCGGACGGCAGTTTCTGTGGCGCCGCCCTCAGCGGCTTGAACGGCAAAGGCCTCGACAACCTGGTGCTGATCACCACGCTTGCGGTGTTGAGCATCGCCTTGTTGACCTCGGTTCTCGATGCGCGTCTGGAAGCCCGTACCGCGGATCTTGCGCGCTCGTTGACGCAAGCCAATCGCGAACTGACCCAACTGGCCCTGCACGACACCCTGACCGGGTTGCCCAATCGCATGTTGCTGGCCGACCGTATCGAACAGGCCATGTCCAAGGTTCAGGAGCAGGGCGGTTGCTTTGCGCTGATGTTTATCGACCTCGACGGCTTCAAACCGGTCAACGATGCCTTCGGCCACCACATGGGCGATCAGTTGCTGCGCGAGGTCGGTTTACGTCTGCGCGAAGACATGCGCAGTCAGGACACCTTGGCGCGGATCGGCGGCGATGAATTCGTCCTGCTGGTACGCCTCAGCGAGCCAAATGACGCGCTGAACGTCGCCGCGCGGCAGGTCGGGCTGATCGGCAGTTCGTTCCGGGTCGCCGAGCAAGACCTGCAGATTTCCGCCAGCCTTGGCATCGCGCTGTACCCGGGCAACGGCCAGACCGCCCAGGAATTGCTGATGAACGCCGACGCTGCGATGTACCACGCCAAGGGCGCCGGGAAAAACGGCTACAGCTTCTTCGACGCCTCGATGAACAGCAACGCGCGTAAACAGCTGCAACTGCTCCAGGATTTGCGCAATGCCCTCGATCAGCAGCAGTTCAGCCTCTATTACCAACCCAAGTTCGACGCCGGCAATGGTCGTCCGGTGGGTGCTGAGGCGTTGCTGCGTTGGGAGCATCCGACCCAGGGCATGCTGCTGCCGGACAAGTTTATCGAGCTGGCGGAAAGGACCGGGCTGATCATTCCCATTGGTGAATGGGTGCTGAACGAAGCCTGCCGCCAGATGCGCGAGTGGTACGTGCTCGGCTACACCGACTGGCGCATTGCGGTGAACCTCTCGGCGTTGCAGTTCTGCCATACGGGCCTGGTCAAGAGCGTCTCCAACGCCTTGGCCCGGCATCAGTTGCCGGCCAACAGCCTGACCCTTGAAATCACCGAAACCACCGCCATGAGCGATGCCGATGCGAGCATGACGGTGCTTCAGGAACTTTCGGACATGGGCGTCGATCTGTCCATCGATGACTTCGGCACGGGTTATTCGAGCTTGATGTACCTCAAGCGCCTGCCGGCCAATGAGCTGAAGATCGACCGCGGTTTTGTCCGCGATCTGGAACACGACAGTGACGACGCCGCCATCGTGTCCGCCATCGTCGCGCTCGGCCAGGCGCTGGGTTTGCGCATTGTCGCCGAAGGCGTCGAGACCGGTGTCCAGCAAGACTTCCTGACCAAACTCGGTTGCGATTCGTTGCAGGGCTACCTGCTCGGGCACCCGCTGCCGGCGGATCGCTTCATGGCCGACATCGTCCGTGGTGAACGATGGGTGCCTGTGGCCGCTGTCGAGCCTGCCTGATCGTGAGGGGGACGGCGTCTACAGAGACCCCAATGCACACAGCGTTGGCGAGTTCAGTTGATGTGAGTCCATGCAAAAGCCGGCAATGGAGGTTATTCTTGCCCCCGATTGCTTACGCGTGAAGGGGAAGTCAACATGGACAAAGTCATTGTCATCACCGGCGGCGGCCGTGGTATCGGCGCGGCAACCGCGCTGTTGGCTGCAGGGCTTGGTTATCGGGTCTGTATCAACTATCAGTCCGACGAATCGGCTGCACAAAGCGTCCTGGAGCAAGTTCGGGCTCTGGGCGCTCAAGCCATTCTCGTGCGTGCCGACGTCAGCATCGAAGACGAAGTGATCAGTCTGTTCCACCGCGTGGACACCGAACTGGGTCGCGTCACGGCGCTGGTGAACAACGCCGGCACCGTGGGTCAAAAATCCCGCGTCGACGAAATGTCCGAGTTCCGCATTCTCAAAACGCTCAAGACCAATGTCCTGGCACCGATCCTCTGCGCCAAGCACGCGATCATGCGCATGTCGCCCAAGCATGGCGGGCAGGGCGGCAGCATCGTCAATGTGTCCTCTGTAGCCTCGCGTCTGGGTTCACCCAACGAATACGTGGATTACGCAGCGTCAAAAGGCGCGCTGGACAGCTTCACCATCGGCCTGTCCAAGGAAGTGGCGGGCGAGGGCATTCGCGTCAACGCGGTGCGGCCAGGCTTTATTTACACCGACTTCCATGCGCTGAGCGGTGATCCGGATCGGGTCAGCAAGCTGGAATCGGCGATCCCGATGGCCCGCGGTGGACGGCCGGACGAAGTGGCCGAGGCGATTATCTGGTTGCTGTCGGACAAGGCTTCTTATGCGACCGGGACTTTTGTTGACCTGGGCGGTGGGCGTTAATCCTTAAGATTTGTATTGTCCGGCCCGGCTCCTTCGCGAGCAGGCTCGCTTCCACAGTGGATTGATGTGAACACAGTATTTGTGAACGACACTAAATTCCTGTGGGGGCGAGCCTGCTCGCGATGACGGTAGCCCAAACGACATCAACGCTTCAGAACGACCGCACTATCCGCCCCAACGTCTCCATCGCCTTCTCCGAATCCTCGGTCCACGGGCTGCCATAATTCAGCCGGATACAATTCCTGAACCGCTGCGTCGGTGAAAAGATCGGCCCCGGCGCGATGCTGATGCCTTGCGCCAGTGCCATCTG
>LNAP01013280.1_pt1 | contig 12800 bp, 13 predicted proteins | sample 602601 | NCBI WGS metagenome assembly LNAP01 (sample SAMN02440304, study PRJNA202911) | soil metagenome | biome: Subtropical and temperate rainforests or woodlands; isolation source: soil samples (1 kg each in a 20% v/v slurry with milli Q water) were... ...
CACATTGACTTGATCATAACCCCCCCTTTAGTTCAGCAGGCTCGGCCTGGAAGACTCTTCTGCAGGCGCGTCACCAACTCGAGTCACGATGTAGATTTCCGTCGCCTGACCTGGCTCGAGCATATTCCGAGGCCATGCGGCAGCCGCGGCCAATGACGGATGCGTACAGGAGGTTTCGTCGAACATAACCGGGACAGCCGAAGTGTTACGGGCTACTCCCACGACGGCTTTGAAGTTATGACCCAGAACAATTTGGGAGCGCGAAAAATCGAATGCGATGCCCTCCTGGTAACAGGCGGGGAGCGTATCGGTGCGACTCAATTTACCCATGGAGAATCCCTTTGGAATGCCGCCCAAAGCCAGTGATCGCATGATCCCTTTGATCGATTCCATATAGGGTTGCCCCTCCTCCCACTTTTTGGCCTGGCCCGAGTAACGGAAGGCGCCCATGCCACCAGGAGTAGCGCGACCACCAGACCCTGGCGCCTGTCCAAGGATCAAGTTGGCCTGAATAGGCGGCACCTTCCGCGGCGCCAGCGTCAGACTGATCGCTACCGACTCGTCGTCCTTCGGCGTGATGTACATGGCGATCGGCGCTTGATCCTGCGTCGAAACGTAAACGACATTGCCCTTGACTTCGACAGAGCTCGTTGAGACGGTTTGGACGATCGGCTTTTCGAATGGCGTAACGATTCGGTTTAGGTGACCAATAGCTACAGGAACGATGGTGTTCACGCCGGGCTGGACAACGACATCTTCCAGGGACGACACCATCGCAACCGACTCCTCACCACCTGCGGTGGTTTTGGCCACGGACGCAGGTACCGCCTGAAGGTCACCCTGCCGACCGCCACCAGACACCTTCATCATGTCAGTGTCGTTCTTCACTGCCGGGGTAGGCGCACTTTTAGCGACCGCTGGTGCAGCTGGCTTCGCGGCTGGCTCAGAAGCCTTTTTCGCGGCCTCTTGTTCCAGAGCAGCGTGTGCATCCGCCTCGCCCGCTTCAAGCCCGTAATCGGAGGGGTTAACCGATTTCGGCGTCCCATCGACCACCAGAGTCTCTGTCGAGGCGGTGGGCATTTTTGGAATATTCAACTCTCGCGCATGAACCGCTTGAACAGCCGCAAACGCAGTGAGAATCAACGCTAGTTTCACCTGTTTACTTTTCATTATTAATTTGGTCCATACGCTTACGAGCTTGGGTGGTTTTCTCTTGGCGGCGAATAACATCTTCAGTTCGTGGTGGACCTTCATATGTATCGACAAAGGTCAGTACTGGCTTGTAGTTTTTGATTCGCAAGTCAAGTTCATAGGTGACGTTTTTTGGCTCAGGCTTTCCATTGGGCCCCGTCATGTAGGATCGGCCGGTTACATAAAACTTTCTTGTATTCGACCGATCACGCAAAACGTCTTTTGCGTTAAATTTAAGGGTCACCCTGTCCTGGCGAATCTGAAGTACCTGCGCCTCGATTTTATTCACTACATCCTGATATATATCAGTATCGAGCAACGGTTCAATCGACTTGCGTATCACTTTTGACGACGAAGGTGTCACGTTGCCGAGACGGTCAGCGATATAAAGCGCCCAACCTTCCACAAACTCATCAGATGCAGATGATTCGTCGACCCAAGCACGCTCGGTCAGGGTCGGGGGCTGCATATCGATTACAGTGCTTTTATTAAGCCAGCCAATGATCGCAAACAAGTCAATTGCGATCAGCGCGATCACCATACCTCGAAGAAATTTGTTCTCCGAAACCGTTCCCCGGTACGACTGCCTGAAGTTTTTGAATAACATATTTGCCTCAATGGAATTCACGGATAAATGGATTCGGAATCGTTCTGGACTTTGCCCCAGTCAACCCGGTAAACCAATAAATCATATGCACCATAAATCCATCAGGATGATCATCACGGTATTTTCTGTACCATCGAGTCAGCAAGAAACCGCCGATAGTACAAATGGCCGCGTAGCCAGTGAACATACCAAAAACAAGACCAATGCCAATTGGCGCAACTTCGTCAGCCTGCCAAAAGAGGAGATGGGGTGGATCATCAACATATTGAGGAATGCGAACAGGCTGCATTAGTTCATTGCTCCAGGACTTTGAACGATCTTAGACAAACTTTTCATGATGGCTTCAGGTGTAACTGCGCCGTCCAACCTGACCTGCTGACCTGTAACGTTGTGGCGCACGATCGTAGTCGGGGTTTGGTTAATCCCAAGATCAATCGCCTCCTGAAAATCCGATTTGATTTTGGCGTAGAAGTCTTCGTTATCCATGCACTTTGAAAGCTCAACACCATCAAGGCCAATACTTTCTGCGATAACACTGAGTGGCTTATCAGTACCGGTTCCATTACCAGGCGTTGAACTAAATATGGCCCCGGCCATCCGGTAGAATGCGTCGTTACCACCCTGCGCAGCTGCGCACTCTGCTGCATACGCTTCTCGCCGTGACGCATCGCCATGGATTGGAACGTGTTTGAAAATGACGGATATATTCCCTCTGGATCCGTCGGCGAGCGCTTTGGGCACCGCAAAAAACTGCTTGCAGAAAGTGCACTCAAAATCCGAGTACTCAATAAGCGTAAATTGAGCCTTTGGATCGCCGTAGCGTCGATCGATCTGAGCCGGTTGTGGCTCACGCACACGAGGCTTATTTGGCGCAGAAGAATCTTTTCCTCGAATCGCCGCCGTGATCCTGTTCTCGTCAATCACTGAATCAAGGGCGTCCCGCTTGAATGCCCAAGGCTTAACCTTGGAAAACTGCTCATTGACTTGATTTGTCAGGTTCACTGCCTGATTAACCTTATGGTCAATCAGGAAATATGAGCCCACGGCTACCAAAAGGGACAGAGTCGAAATCGCGAGAGGAACAACAAATTCTTTTTTCATGAGACACCTCAACCATTGAGCACATGGTGAGGTCTAGGTCGAGGCCCCGCTGAAAGGGTCAAAAGAGGAAGCTCCAAAAAAAGAGCCTTCCTCCTGAAGACGCATCAAAGACGCTTTGGTAGGTTTCCGATCAGCAAGCTGCAGGCGATGGGCAACAGCGTGATGATCACCACCGGAATGATCATCGGCGGGATTGGAACCGGCGCGATGAAGCTAACGCAGAGGCTCGCAATGATGAAGGCGATGATTTTTGAGCTGTACGTATTAAGGAAAGGCGAGGAATGGCGAAAAGTGTATCTTTTGATGTTCCAGCTCATATAGCCGCCCAGCACTGACGGCACTAAAATTACGGCCATATAGGGGAGCCACATTAACAGTAGTAAAAAACGGTAGTAAATGTGATACATGACTTTGGTCAATGCTTCGCCGCGATTTCCTATGAATGAAAACCACACCCTGCCGAGGCCTTCCCATGCCTTAGACTTTTCACGCTCCTCCGCTGTTGGGACAAAGAAGCCTTGCACCGTTTGATTGAGACCTGTTTCCAAATTAATTTTGCTATAAAGCTGATTCGTTTTATTAATGAGGCCATCATGCTGATTTTTTCCCATCAGCACCTCACCCCAATCTTGCTCCTTGAGAATCGCCATATCGATAAATTCATTGGGAACAATGCACACGATCAGAAGTATTTCGATACAGATAAACACCAAAGTCGCCCATAGTCCCTGGGGCATCTTTTCTTCGACGTCGGCCATTTCAGTTTTCCTTGATATCCCGCCAGACGCGACCGATAGAAGAACCTTCTGGCATTAGGATCTCTTCGATTTTGTTACGTGCCCCCGCACTGCCATGATTTTTTATCACACCATCTAACAAGCCCTGGATCTCTAGCACCGAATCTTCTGGCGTGGGGTCTTGAAGTAACAGTGCCGTAACGCCAGTAAGAAACGGATCAAGAAATGAGACTAGCCTCGCGCGATCGCTCCTCCCCAAATAGGATTGATATGATGACAAACAATTTTTCAGTAGTTCCACGCACTGAGGAGTAGTCGACTCAAGCCCAACCAACTCAAGAGCAGCAGGAACAATCTCTACTGCGGTCGGCCAATCAGCTTCAAGGATGTTCAGAATCATTCTGGCCTTGTCATCTTTTGGCAACATACGCGTAACAGCTTCAAAACGGGATCGCACGATTATGCAGCCTCTTTAACTAGCAGTTTTGCACGCTCAACTGCTTTTTCATAATTTTTAGGAAGAGTCAGAACTGGAATTTTGCCTTTCTCAACTCTACCGCCAGCCAAAATCGCCAGGAACTCCAAATTAGGCAACTGCCCTAACAATTGAGCAGGGAATAGTTCTCCCTCTTCATCCATAAGACGCTCACCCACATTAAGCGAATGCATATGCGGATCATCCTTGGTGGAATTCCCTTGGGTTCGCATGACGTACTTGTAGTAAGTCGGAGGGATCATCTCCGCAATATACTTCTGGGTTTCCTGATCGGTGATACGCAGAGCAATAACATGGTTAGTGTTACCCAAGACTTGTCGAGCCTTCGCTGGAGACCCCATCCGCGCCTCAAAGTCGGCAATAGTTTGTGTAGCCACATACAAGCGCATGCCAGCACCACGACCTTTGTTTAGCAGTTGAACAAGTTGGTCATTTACAGTTTCAGCAGCTTCATCAACAAAAATGTTTACCGGCCGGCGCTTAAGCTCCTCCGGATCTTCGAAGTTATATCGCTGGCCCGCCACAGCCGCCAGATCGGCCAGGAAGATTGAGCCTATAGACGATCCAACCATGCTATCGGAGAGTGAATCCAGCCCCATGTATAGAACTTCGGCCCCCTGGATAACTTTGCCGGAGTCGGTGATTTCACGCTCATCATCTGGATCATCCATATTCGGCGATAGGATTGGCCCCATGTGCCCAGCTGTAAGCATGTTCAGAACTGGTAGCAGCGATGCAATCATTTTGCCGAAGTGAGCCTTGTCATGCTCGAACATCGAGAGCAGGCCTTCCAGATCCGAGCTTGGCGCCAGCGGTACGATTTCTGTTCTATAGAGGCCCAGAAGGGCCTTCGCTTTCATTTCATCTGTTTGGGCTTTGCTCAAGGCCGCACGTGCTAGCGCTTCAAAGTGCGGATGAACTTTTTCTCCGTATGCTTTGATCGAACGGATTACCAAAGGCGCCAAGCCTCCCTCGAGCGTTCGCCGCAACTCGACGAGGGTCGGCAACATGCCACACAACAGCAACGCCTGAATTACGTTGTTCAAAGCCATCTGTGCGAAGGCCTGGAACGGATCGCCGCCCTCGGATTTCATCAGCGCCGCGATGCGCGAGGCCACTTCAGTTGCACGACCAAAATTTTTGGTTGGCGAAATTCGGACGCTCTTTTCAGGGAAGGCCGGATGGAAATATTTGAACCGTTCAGGGCGCCCAGAAAGCTCACAAGCACGCTTGGCATTTTCGGCAAGCTCCTTATCGCCCTTGGGGTCGATTATGATTACAGCCTCTCCGCGGAGGACGGCCTGGAAATTCCCGGGTCTTACCCGAGCCCGTCGTGCCCACGATCAGGGTATGGAGCGAGGTCAGGTCCTCCTTCATCTCGATTGGCCGATCGGGCTGCATTGAGATGCCATGAATCCACGGAGAACCCATGAATCCATCGGGGATCTTCGGCATCAGCTTGGTGATGTCGCGCTTTAGCAGCTCGAATACCTGCTGCCCCTCGCTCTGCGTCCATTTGAATCCTGTACCCAGGAACAAATTCCCCCTGTTCTTGAGCATCTGCTCAATCAGTTCGTCCTGCCCCATCAGCACTGCCGGCTTTGCCTTCAAGCCCTGCTTCACCCGATAGAGATGCACGGCAGCGGGGATGCGACGCAGCGCGAAGCCCCCCATCACAATCAATGACAAATAGAATGGTTGCGGGGGCAAGTCGGTGAGTAAGTGCACAGCACTTGTAGCCGCCATGCCAAGCACCCAACCACTAGCCTCGAAGGCCTCAAAGTTGGGCCTCCATGGCATCTCATACGCCCACTCACTCATCGCTATTAGTCCACAATTTCTATGACGTGATTGTTCCTGACTAAGAGGTATTGATGAGTAGCAATTAGCGCCCTCTTCAGGGTCGGTTCGTCAACTTGAAGGGCGTTGGAAATATCACTCAGCTTTCTGGGCTGAATGCTCACAACTCGTTTTCCGTTCAGCTCCGATTCCTTGCAGAGCGCCAGTGCAGCCGTAGCGATACGCCGAAAGTTTTCCGCTTCAACTTGATCCTTTGCAACTGCTAACGAGTGGCGGTACTTCCCATGGCTCCCAGGTAACAGTTCAGCATGACGCTCTTGGGCGCTTTGCGCGTCATGGTTCCGGTGAAATCATCCCAAAGCCACATCGCTTTCTGCAGCTTCGGCAAATCGTCGATAACAAACCCACCGCCGGCGAACTCGAAATTTGGCTTATAGCTCACCATGGAGACAGTTTTGTCGATGTTGGATGCGTACCACCTCAAGGACTTCGATAGGTCCGGGGTCAGCGCAAGAAACTCTTCATACTCGGCTGCCTCCTTCGGCGAACACACATACCCGTTGAAACTCTCAGTGATCGCAGAAGATTCTTCCGGAAGAGGGAGGTATTCGACGGGGGTACTTGGCAATGGCTCTCGCGGCTTTCTTGGCTGCCCTACCTTAATTTCCGGATATGGCTCACCAGCAGTTTTTGAAACACTGATGCCCGGTGCAACACCCTGGGGAACCGTCCTTTCAGTTCTGGCCTTCGGTGTTCCTTGCCTGACTGGTTCTGGTGCAGGTGCAGGTGCTGGCGCTGGCGCAGGAGAATCGAGCCCCACCTGAGCCTCGGGGTGTAAATCCTGAAAAGACTCCTCGATCCAAGCAGGCATTGTCTGCGCCGGCGGGAAGAAGTCGGCGTCCGGTACAAGGTCGAGTTCTAAGTCCACACTCGGCAGCATCACACTCGAACTCATTACCGGGAGGTCAAAGTCGGCCAGCAAATCCCGGTCTTCGAGATGAGGCAATGCCATCGAATGCAATACTTGCTCATCAGGCACCGGATCCGGTTCCGCTATATCGAAATTTGGAGAATGAAGAACGCGCTCCATGCCTTTTGGCAGGCTCACTGAAATCGGGGAACCTGCAGGTAAATCACCAAGGAACTCCAGGGATATTTCGGTTGGCAAATCACCGAATCCAAACTCGTCCATCCCCGCAAGCTCTGGTGGAATGACCATTTTGATCCCCCCATGCCCACCCGGCTTAATTTGGGGCGTGGCCACGGTCGGTCGCCGGCTTACTCGAGCGCGATACTGTTCAGCTGGGCCATCGAAGTCACTGTCCACAGAACCGAGTTGCTCAGCCGGCTTTGGACTTTTGTCCTGCTCGGCATCTGCAGCCCGCAAAGACCGATCAGGGATCGCCATGCCTGCGAGCTCGAGCACATCATCATCAATATCCGCATAGTTATAGGCGTACTCAGCATCACGTCGCGTTAAATCATCAGACTGCCCACCGTTTCCAATTTGATTCCCCCCTGCCACGGGTACAGCTGGCGAGATGCTCGCTGGCACTTTTGGCGAAGGAAATTCATCTGCAGCAGGCCCAGGGAACAGTCGCGCATCATCAGCAAGCTCCGGTAGTGAAAATTCTGGCTCGCCAGCTTTGGGTAGCCGGCCGTCTTTCGCGCCACCTGCGAGAGTACTTCCTCCCTTGCTCTGCTTTCCAGCAGCTGCCGTCTTAGCAAAGGGAGCATCCCTACCACCAATTTTGATCCCTTCAACAACTGCCTGCTGCTGTCCACTTACGACAATACCTTGCTCTGTTGTCGCTGCTTGAGACGGGGCCCCAACAATCTTGATTTGAGGGGCGGACGCCGAACCCGGGGCCACCCTCTCCAGAGTGGCCTTTGCCCCTTTTGTCCGTTGTGATGACTGCGGTGTAGATGGAGCGTTAGACGTGCTCGGCGGTGGGCTGGCCAATTGCGGTGCAACTGCCGTGGCAATACTCGGTACGGCCTGCTTCGGAGCAGGATTGCCAAAGGGGTCCGCCCCACCAGGTGCAGCGGAGAAGTCGGGCACGCTCAGAGTCGGCGTGCTGAAAATTTCCGCCGCAGGTTTTGGAGCAAAGGCATCAACAGTAGCGCCCCCTAGGGAAAACATCGGCTCCATGGACGCCGGATTGTTTGCACCAGGAGCAGGGAAAGCCGCCAGTGGATCATTGGTTTGCGACGCAACGCCCCCTCCTGGCAACGCCACAGCTCCGGTGTTGGAGTTGGCCTCAAATCTGGTTTCGTGCTCGCCTTCACCCACCACACCCGCAATGGATTGCGGTACTGGCTCGAAGGGAAAGAGCAGGTTGGACGCCGCCAACCTGACGCACTTCAACTTAATCGGCTTGGGACGTCCATCACTGAGCAGATCTGGAAAAACAGACCAGTAGATCGATCCATCTGGGGACCTTTCAAGGATATGGTGATCTAGCAGCACCTCTCCCAGTGCATCCGCACTACGCGGTACCGCCTTGACGCCCTTCTCATTCAACTCCTCTGTGATGTCCTTAACGCCCTGCACCCAGGCAACGTAGACCCCGTCACCGATAACCCAAACTCGGTGCCCAACTTCATTAACCTTCCAGACACCGATGCTTTTCAGATGCCGCATCGTATCGACCACGAGCGAGGAAACGGGCACGCCGATTCCCAGCGCTGATTTACCAGATGCGTCGCCGCCCCACTTCCTGAGATCCGCCTCTACAGAGGTCGAATCTGCCTTGATGACCAGCGCCGTTAGAATGCTCTTCTCGTCATCACAGGCGATCGCATTGACCATCGCAAAATAGAGGTCCTGCCCCGCCTCCATGAGCCACAACCGCAACTCTTTTGACAGAAGGCGATCTATCATCGTGGTCGACAGATGCTTATGGACATCGTGCCGATTTGGGTTCCAGTGGAAGAAGTAGCGCTCGACGCCATTCTCTTGCGCCCATTCTGGAATCGAGTTGGCGACCGGCTGCCAGATCTTTTCAGCTGACGCATCGGTCACCCTCAGATCGTATAGCGGCTTGCCTACGTCATGCATAAGTGCAGCAAGCACCGCGGCTGCGTTCCATCGATCTCGTCTTTTGATTCGCTCGGCCGGATACCGATCGTGGTCAAAACTCGTCACCTGGCACGCATTCAGCGCGTGCACCGCCACTTCAAGGGAGTGCGCCAGCAGCCCGCCGGCACCCCGGTGATGGTGTGCCTGTGATGCCGGTAGCATGTGCGCAAAGCTGGCGAAGGAGTCGAGAACCGGCAGAATCAAACGATTGAACTCCCTGGGAGGGAGTCCAATACCGCTGGCTATAGAGCGCACTTTTGCCGCGTGGGCATTCAGAAGAAACTTGCCCGGAACCCTTGCAGGCAGGCCGACCAGAAAAGGTGGGTACTTGAGCGAGGCCTCGTCGCCCCGCATCAAATACTTCTGGAGCTCGGGGTCTTCAAGCTCCAGCTCTTGAATCTGGTTAATAGTAAGACTGCGCTTGCCTTCACGCCCAGCATCTATTGAGGGACGCGTAACGAGCCCCTTTAATAATTTTAGTAATTGCATGCAGTCCTCCTGATGCACGCATTCTGTCTCGATGTCGGAAAAGCGGTGCCTGAATCCATACCACTTCGCGGGTCGGACTCACCACACCGGGAGTTTGCACATCCATATGATCCCCCTCACACACTATGGGAGGGCAATATGGTCCGGACAAAGGCATTCACTATCGCGGCGGCTGTACTTCTTACGGCCTGCACTAGCACCCACAAACATCCCTATGATCAGATCACTGAGGACGCCACGGCGTACGTGCCGGTAAGAGTTGCGCACGAGTTTTACAGCAGCTGGGGTCATGATGGCCGCGGCGGTGCGGCGCTTCGAAAACCAGCGTACGAACACGTGATGGGCAGCGAGGATGAGGTAATGACCACTCAGGGTAATTACGCGCAGTTACGCTCCGGACAGGGCACTGGCAATAGCGTTGTGGTGACCGCACTCAATCACGGAATGAACAAGGCCATCGACCAGGCCCTTACCTTCACACCACCCGATCAAAAACCCGCCCCCCGCTCCTATGCACTCAATGCCAGTAAAGAGGAATACGAAAGAGCGTATCGAAAACTGTGCCGAGGCGCAGGAATGGAAATGACAGAGCGCGAGTGGGAAATTGTTGCCTTGGGAGGTCCACAGGGCGTCCCCGCGACACTCCGCGGGAAGTGTCTTTCCTACAAATAGGAAGCGGGACAGAAATCAGGAGCATAAGCCCGGTCTCACCGGGCTGTTTCTAGCCTAGAAGCAGATGAATTATCCACCAATACACGGGGGTGTCGTAGGTGGCCATCCCCAATGTCACACCGATCATCGAGCCAAACACCAACTCAACGATGAGAAGGTACTTGAGCCGTACTCCCCATAAGGTCCCGTGCGATGACTCCTTCAAACCTTCGGGAAGGGCATGCAAACGGTTCATTCTCAGCTGCAGGTCCAATCCAATATTATTCATGCTGCTTGCAGTTTCTGCCTTGCTCATTTCTTCCGCCTGCCCGTGATTTTCTTTGCTACCAAAGACTTCCTCATGAGCAGCGAGCAACGATCTCAGGGAGATCCGTTTACGAAGTCGTTTTGCAAATTGCGCCGCCGGCTCTGCACTGCCCATGAATAGTCCCCTCACCAGTTGAGATTCAGGGACCGTACCAAAAATCAAGTCCGGCACAGGCCCTATTCGCCACCATTGGTGGGTCGGATGCCCCCCTTGGTTAGCTGCAGTCAGCGGTAAGGTGGTCAGCGAGAACCGAAGTAGCACTTCGATGATTACCCGCCGCAATTGAACGCATGACCGGGACTCGTTGAACATCGCTCTCGTGTTCGGGCCGGAGGCATTTTCTTAGCGCCATGCCGCCGTTTCACACCTGCACAAGCGAATTACGACGATGACGGAACATAATCAGTACGACGAAAACCAAGAAGGCACTGCCCACCACCAGGCCCCAGCCAATGACCTGAGCACGTTCTGCGAGATTGCTGTCGCGTCAGGTAATACCGGAAATGTCGGGGAGACCAATCTAACTTGGTTGGCCCTTGACCTAATCGAGGAACAGGTGGGTTTCAATCTTCGTGACTATGAGCGACCAGACACCGTAAAGCACATCGAACGGTTGGCGCTCGCCTGGGAGCGAAGTGAGCAGTTTCAGCCGATCGAAGTCCAAGTTGTCGATGGGCATTGCTATGTACGTGACGGACATTGCCGGCTCCGTGCGGCGCGATTGGCCGCTTCTCGTGGCGCCCCCATCAAGCGTTTGCCTGTCATTGAGCTCAAGGGAAACGACCAGCTCGCCTGCGTTCGAATTCTGACCTCAAATGAGCAGCTCAAGCTCAGCATTATTCAGCGAGCGCATGGCTATCAACGCCTACGCGACTTCAATTGGCCGGATGAGCAAATCGCGTCCCATATTGGCATGACCGATACGCACGTGCGCGAAACGCTGCGCCTGCTACTTCTGCCGGAGTCCATCCAGGCTCTGCTTGAAAAGGGCATCATCAAGCCCTTCCTCGCCCTGGATCTATGGCGGAAATACGGTGGTGCGAGCGAACAGATCATTCTCGATGCCTATGAGGTGCGCAAGCGGGAGCAGGCTGAGCTGTTGGCCAAGGCAGCCAATGCCGGGGATGAGCCACTGGCCACACCGGTCCAAAAGGTTGATCAAGCGCAGCCCGCCCCGATCCCTGAGCCAGAGATACGCCTTACCAGTCGGCACATTTCAGCGCCGACAAAACGGATCGGTAAAAAGCTGATTACCAACATGACGTCGACCATGACCGGGATCTCGAAGCTCATGCGCGAGTCCGCGATTATTGATGCAAACAATGGAACCATTTCCGTCCAGATCCCGATCGAGGAATACGAGCGATTCATGTCGATCTCAAGCGAAGTTTCAAAGCATCGCCATGACGAGCCAGCTGGCAAACCTGACAGCGAAAATGACCAGCAGGTACTCGGGTTGGCTAGTTGATAGGAATCATCTTTGCCAGCCAATCGAACACAACATTTAAACCCCCAAAGGGAAAATGACGATGAGTAACATTTTCACGATTTCGCATACCCCGATGAGCTCGGGTAAAGGCAAGACCCCAATAGCTGACGCTTATGAACAGACTCGGGCTGCACTCGGCGTGTATCAAGGTCTACTGGTAACTCAATTGGGTGACGACGCAGAAAGCTACGAGCTGGCCTGTGCTTCCGTCGTCATGGGCCGGGAAAACGTCGGCATTGCTTTCAGCGTGAAAGACCATCGCGCCTATGTTGTGACTTTGGACGATGGACGACCTGATATGCACTACCTACCGATTTGGTTGCTGGACATGGCCAAGTATCTGACGGAAGCCTTGCGAACCTTCGTGGTGCCTGACCAAGGTAGTGAACTCACCTACTGGGGCGACAGCGAGCGTCGGCGATTCATCGCATACAAATTTAAAATGGCTGAATCCCCGACGAACATAGTTCCTATCGGCACGGCGCCATAGTAATCAGGATAAACCATGCAAAAAGATAACCTATACGCAAAACGTCGCCAGCTAAGCGCGATCAAGAACGCGGTAGTTAGCCTCAACTATGGGCGTATGTCACCATGTGCCGGGGCGGCCATCATTGCCGGCATGGCTGCTGCCGTTGTGGCCGGTCCGGCTTTGCAACTTGGCCTGACAGTCGCCTTCGGAACCGGTGTCGCTACAACAGTCCTCTCCTATGTATTTTTTAAATTTCCGAAGTCATGGGCCGAGGTTGTAGACAAGCGATTGGCAGATTATGAGCCAGTAGATCATGCGGCTTACGCCCTGTTGCACGAAAGAACAAAAGCGTATGGC
>LNAP01004527.1_pt1 | contig 12799 bp, 4 predicted proteins | sample 602601 | NCBI WGS metagenome assembly LNAP01 (sample SAMN02440304, study PRJNA202911) | soil metagenome | biome: Subtropical and temperate rainforests or woodlands; isolation source: soil samples (1 kg each in a 20% v/v slurry with milli Q water) were... ...
TGATGGAATAAAGGCGTCCAATTCGATCAAAGGGTGAGAAATACGTATTAGGGTCGATGGTTCGATAAGCGCCGGCGCCAGATTGATGCACAGAGTAGCCGAGGGAAGGATTTAGCAGACGAGCGGAACTGTCGTACATGCGCGTTCTCACGATGTCCGTCGAGTTCCGGCTAATCTTCGTTGTCAAACTATAAGAAACGTTATAATTCAAAGCAAACAATAAGAAAACTTGGAGACTCTGTTGTGTATAAACAGTCAGTTATCGCAGACTGGCGTACCTTGGGACGGCGAGTTGAGCAATGATGCCCTTGGCTTCTTCGCTGGCCATTTGGGTTTTCTTCGGAGAACTCTGACGTTTCACTTCATGTTTATTTTGCTCGCGTTGCTTAATAGAGGCTGAAGCGGAAGACAAAATGTTTTGAATTGAGATAAGTTGCACATTTAAATCGTTTCCACAAATACAAGCATGGTACCTTTTAGGTGGTGCTTTTGGGCATCTGTGAAAGCAACAGACAGTCGCTTGTCGGGGCTCCTGTAGATAAAACAACGAAATCGTATTTATAAGAGCAATCGTGCACTTGCTCGAAGTTGACAGTGAACTTACTTTTGCTCCAGCGAGAGCTTCTTGAAATCGTTGAGATCTTTAAACGACATTTCTCCGTCGTTTCAGAGACTTACAGCAAGATTCAAAGTGGACTAATGCAAAGGCAAGTCTAATTGATACTTTCTATCGTCTCACAGAGCTTCGTTGCAATCTATCAGTCCAGATGAAACTGATTTTTATGAAAGCTGCTGCTTGTCGTTGTCGTTGGAAAATGAAACGACTCTTGCTGTGGCAGATCGTACGTACAATTAACTACTTACCTCACTATTATTTAATAACGTGGATTTTTTGTGAAGCTTTCGCAAATAAACTTGCTTTAATAACTCGTTCCATTGCCGGTAAGACTTTTATGTTTGCTATCTTTCAAACATATGCGACAAAAGTATCAAACAACGCATAAAAACACTTTGTTTTTGTATTCATGTCAAAAACGTAATGTACAGGTGGGAAAAAGATAATGGTGGCGCGACAATACTCTTACTCATACTTTACGCCTCGATCTGAGTCTGGCGAGGCCAGCGCTGACGCATCATCACGCATGTGATCGATCGACGGGTCAAAAAAGCGCAAATAAACCGCAAACCCCAAACAGACAAAAAGGGAAACTCCAATGGTCACTACCGCCGCTATCGCTCCTTCTTGCACGTGATATACATACACATATTTGTTCCAGAAGAACACCATCGTGGCCAGAAGCATAAACGACGTGCCGATGTAGAAGGACACCAGCGCGAGGAAGCCGGTGTCGCGGCAGCTGGAGTTCCAGAAGTTCTCGAAGGAGATCGCTCCGAACCGAAGCACTTCGCGTCGTTCGTTGATCGCCGAACGCCGATGCAGATAAGCGTGCACTTCGGACTCGTGTTGCTGCCACTGGGCATCCACCTCTTCCAAAGAGAGCTTGGAAATCTGGCTGCGGTTTGAAGGCTGCCGTGACAATGGTACTTCTGGTTTGCAGGGTGCACTGCTGCCCAACGGTAAAGACGCGTTTTCCTTTCCCGATGCATCGGCTTTTGGGTTTGACATACTATCTCGACCGGCTCCATCTTCTGATTCTTTACTTTCTTCTTGTTCTCCTGTATGGGGTTCAAATGTGGGTATTTTATTGGGGATCTTGCTGGCAACGGGACATTCGTCGTCGATTTCATCGTCGCCTCGGATCTTCCGCATTGTCTTTCTCGTTTCGCTCATTGCTTCTCGCAGCTGGATCAGGTTAGACTCAGACCGACGATACATGAACTGCGTTACTCTGTAGATCAATTGGATGCACAGCAGCATGTTGAGTCCTATGAAGAAGATTGAGGCTGTGTTCGTGAGCGAATATGCAATCTTCGAAAATTGGTTGGACGATTCAGGTAGAGGGCCTTGAATCAATATGTTTATAACTGATGTGATCATGATCGTTCCGGCCAAAAGAATCGTTTGAAATTGTTGACTTCGCTGATCAACCATGTCTCGTTCGGCATCTTTAGTACTATTGACGAGATTTTCGTTTAGTTCTTGGCAGTACTGTTCGATATCCGTAAAGGTGCTGATAAGATATGTTTGCTTTGCAGTGATTAGCTCTTGTCTGTGCTGTTGCCGCATCAACTCCAGTTCACGCTCATGCCTCGACTGTTCTGCTGCCTGAGATCGTTTTGAATACTCGGCGGTCTGATACAAGTTCAACCCTGCCGTTATAACGTTGCCCAAGCCACCCAGTCTGCTTGCAATCTCCATAGTTGCGATGATAAATGCTGGTCTAAATAACTCTAACGCTCCAATCTGTGATGACTTCGAATTGTTCCTCTTCTGGTCTGCGCATTGACTTCAACGCAACGACGATTTGTTCCGTTCTTTATGCATGTTTTGCGATATGTACTTTCCCGTTTGATGCTAACTTTTGTGACACATCGATCCACACCAACCAAACGAAGCTTCGGACTCAGCAACAGGAAAAATAGAAAGCATTCATACAGTTCACCTGATCAGTTGAGAGGATGGCAAAGAATCACAACAAGTATCGTAAAGACAAGCCTTGGGATAACGAGGAAATTGACCACTGGAAGATTGAAGAGTTTAAACCTGAAGAAGTAAATGGAACCTTTCTTGAGGAATCATCTTTCGCAACACTGTTCCCAAAGTACAGAGAAAAGTATCTGCGCGAAGTATGGCCTGTGGTCACACGCTCTTTAGAGGTAGTATTTCTAACCACCTTTGTATGTTCAAAGCGCAGAATCTAAATTTGTTGTTTCTTTCTTGTTTCTTCTTGCTCAGAAATTTGGTATTGCGTGTGAATTGAACTTGATCGAAGGTTCAATGAGTGTAAAAACGACGCGTAAGACTAGAGATCCTTACATTATTGTGAAAGCGCGCGATTTGGTGAAGTTGCTCGCGCGTAGTATACCCGTTCAGCAGGCTTTGAAGATTCTCAACGACGATGTCCAGACCGATATTATCAAGATTGGTGGCATTGTCCGCAACAAAGAACGTTTCGTCAAGCGTCGCCAACGCCTCCTTGGTCCTGACGGAGCAACTTTGAAGGCTCTGGAGTTGCTCACAGAGTGCTACATCTTGGTGCAGGGAAACACTGTTGCTGCTATGGGTCCATTTAAGGGTCTCAAGCAAGTGCGCACGGTGGTTGTCGATTGCATGAAGAATGTCCACCCTATCTACCACATTAAGACCATGATGATTAAGAAGGAACTTGCGAAGGACCCTGCACTTGCAAGTGAAGACTGGAGCCGATTTTTGCCCGACTTCAAGAAGAAGAACACCAGCAAGAGACGCAAGCCTCACCAGCTCAACGAGAAGAAGCCTTATACTCCCTTCCCGCCTGCCCCCATGCCCAGCAAGGTGGATCTGCAGCTGGAGAGTGGAGAGTACTTCATCAACGAGGCACAGCGTCTGGCGAAGAAGAAGCACGAGAAGCGTGTGCTCAGCAAGGAGCGTGCCCAGGAGAACCGCGACGCCCGCGAGGCCGAGTTTGTCCCACCCAGCGAGGACGACGAGCCGCGCACCAGCAAGAAGCGCAGTAAGAACCAGGACGAGGAGGAGGACACCTCAGCGAAGAAGAAGAGAAAGTCGCGCGATGTTGAGGACGAAGTGGTTGAGAAGGAACACAAGTCGTCGAAGAAGAGCAAGTCCAAAAAGTAAATGACTAACTAATTCTTTTCAACATTTTTTGTCGTGTATATATCTTCGTTAAGAAAAGTATAACGCCACAACCTTTCTTTCCAAATTTGGTGTGCATAAAGTTATCAACGTCCAGAGGTTGCCGTGAATCCAAATTATGCCATGCTATGATGTTATTCGTACGTACAAAGCGTCAGCTGCCGTTTCCTTTCGAAACGATTGCCACACTTTTCCAGGTTTTGCCACCAACATTCGAGACAAAGACACGCGATCCAGTGTATCCGCTGATCGTGCAGTTTCTGCAAACATATTAGTGTTATTGAACCTCAAAAATGACGGATAAAACAGATGATACGGACGTCGGTACGGCCCTTTTTTGTCACATTTTTACGAGTCGTCCATGCTAAGTTTTTTTTTAACGTCTAACCATCACAGACGCTCTCCGGATCGGAGACATGGTCCTGTTCAAAGAAGCAGTACGTGGGCTGTACTTAGGCGTGGAAGGAATATTGCTGGAAGATCTTGTTGCCACCGACGGCTTCAATCTGCAAGACTCGCTTTTTTGCGTGCACTTGCAACGACAATACTCCGCATCGAGGGATTTAAATGCGTTTCTGGAGTTATACGACATGGATATTAAAAGCATTGAAGACGAGGGAGCTAAGAAGTACCTGATTGCTCTGCAGGTACAGTAATCACCGCAGTTTTCATCCACCTCCGATCTAATTATCTTCATTATCTTCATTACACAATCTGCTATATAGCGCGGACTGGAGAACGAAAAGAAGTTGAACGACAACTATATGAAAAAAAAGCACGGCCAGAAAGTCAACTTTGGTGATATAATCCAGGTAAAACCGCTCCACCTAAGTACTTCTATTAAACTTGTAGCTAAACCTGGTTTCATTTGTCTTTCGCAGTTGTTTCATGTCAAGTCGGGCAAGTACTTGACCATTGTGCCTGAAAAGCTCGCAAAAGTTGAGCGCGAGAACATTCATGTAATGTTGGATGTGAACGGCAGCGCGCTGTCTTGGCTGCAAATTTACCCTCGCTTTAAAATCGACAAGGAGGGCGACCGGGTGATCAGCAACGCAGAAATGTACTTGCGCGTTGCCGAACGCTCAAACGAATTCCTGCACTCTGCCGACCGTGTGCCGTACGAAGGCCATCATCGTGAGGTCAACTGTGCCTTGGAATCCACTTCCTGGCGATTGAAACGCTTCCAGAGCAGCTCGGATGCATTGGAGTCTAATATCTTGCTGGCCTCGCAGTTGGTGACAATCTCTGACCCGGAGACTCGCACACATATGACCATCGCGCGTCGCCCTCTGGAATCACTGGATGTGAAACTCAAATTGGACAAACCGCAGCATATTAAGAGTTTCAGTGACTTCTCGGCAATCGCCGGACAGGATGAAATTACCAAGTCACCGCCGAGGGCGTCACCGGTCATGATGGACGAACCGCATGAATTCTTTCACAAAAATGGCGACATCATCTTGGAGCCTATTCCTCCTCAGGATGTGCTGAATTCGAATCATTTATGGGTCATTGAGGCGAGTTCTATGTACGATGGCGGGCCGATCAAGTGGCGCGCCGACCAAGTGCGGTTCCGACATGTCAACACCGGCCAGTATCTTGTGCAGACCGTCGCGATGGTGGTGGACGACGAGACCGAAGAAGAGTCCGAGCAAATGGTGTTTACAACCACTTCGCACCCCTCGGCCGAGGGCACTTTGTTCAGTATCAACGAACTCAACAGCACGACCAAGAACCTCAGCCACTCCAAGGCCCTGCAGATTGGCCATGCGGGTGTGTGGATTGAACGTGGCGACCTCGTAGATGACTCGGTGTTTGAGCACAAGATCAAGGGAACCAAGGACAAAGTCAATGCGTTAAGTCTGATGATTCACAAGTGCACCATTGGCCGCAGCACGGGCAAGGGAGAAGAGGAAATGCCCGAGGGAATGGGCAGCCACGATCCGTTGGACGTCTTTTCGGGTCTTGCCGCACGCAATTATCTCCGAAAATATCACGACATGACGGAAATTCCCCGCTCCGATGCGGTCAATACCATTTGGCCCAGTGGGATCCGCACAGACCTTGAATTCTTCCAACTTGTGGTAGAGAAAACGGTGTTTTTCTCCCAGGGTTTCCCCATCTCTGCGGTGGGCATTCAGTTGGGCATTGATAAAGCCGACGCGGTGGTGCGTGTGCAGCGACAGAACTTGCTGCGCGAACAAGACACCCTCGAAGTGGTATTGCGCATGATCAACAAGCTCATTCCGATCACCGAGAAACTGGAGCACATGCGCCGCACGACCACCACGAAGCGAAAGAAATCGGTGCGCTCGGACGAGGAGCAACAGATGGTAGCCATGGGGCAGCTTGTCCTCAGCAAATGCTTCAATCTGCTTTACTATTCGATCCTGGACAACCAAGAGAACCAGATTTACGTTGCGGACCACATGCCGATCTTGCTGGCGCACTTGAACGCCCAACCTCTGGCAGGCAACTGTGTGACCGAGATGCTCAGCAAGAACATTGAACTCCAGGAGACCAAAATCGGCACCAGAGAGATTCAAATTTTCGTCGACAAGCTGCGCTCTTCCAAAATGAACGCCATGTATTTGCAACTTCTGCAAGCCTGCTGCTCGTGTCAGGGACAAGGCGTGGATGGAAACCAGTGCAAAGTGGCCAACATGCTCTTTACGGACACCAACGACATCATCATCAACATGCACGCGGATTACAGCCGTGCGGTTGAAGTGACGTGGCAGCAGCCCTCGCTGTACATCCCTCCCGGTCCGATTCCCGGAAGCCCCGTCGCAGGCGATCGCTTGTTGAAGAGTCTGCCCACCCTGTCGCTCGCATGGACCACTAATTCGATTGATTTCAGTCCGTTGGGACTGTTTGGCAAATTGTCTGTGAATGTGCAAGACTTGTACAAGAAACGTTTGTTTGAACTCGTCGAGGACCCGCGCAGCAATGCCGCCAAGAAGCTTAACAAATCAAAGAAGAAATCTACTCAAGAACAGAAAGACGCAGTGGCAAATTATTTCATTGCCGAACTCTTCCTGGGTGCCGAGATGTGCATGGACCGCAACTACGTCGCCATGCACAAACTGGACGAGCTTTTTACCTATGAAATGCTCGTGGCCATTATCAAGATGGACGTGAGCAGTGGCCTCAAGTCCGCGGCTGTGCGTTTGCTGATGTGTTTGTATGTGGATCGCGATCCCCAGGCCAGCAGCAAGATCCCTCTGTTGACGCGCACCTGGAGTGACATCAAGAAGAGTCCAGAGCCTCGGCTGCCTTATGTTGACTCCAGTCGGCGGTTTACTTTTGGTCTCATCCAGCAGATGATCTCTGAGCACGTGGTGGAAATGGCAGACAACCGCTGGGACGAACTGTCTCGCCACATGCTCAAGATGCTTCGCACCATGGTGTCGTTCAACTTCTACGGCACCAACGAGCGTATGCAAGATGTGATCGGCCCGCTCATCCGTGCCCTGGACCGCCGCAAGGTACCTGTGATCGAGACGGAAATGCCGTCGTTGCGGAAAAAGAAAAGCAAGATTCTGAAGGCCGAGAAAGAACGAGAAGTCGCCTCGAAGAAAGATCTGGACTTGTTTGGCAACCCCGACGACACGAAAGAAGAAGAGAAATACGAGACCGAAAACATTGAATCCTTCGACGATCAGGCAGAATTTCAGGACGATCGCTGGTACAAGCGCTGGGCAAAAGGATGTTACCGCTTCTGCGCGAACTTGGCCAATATGAATCAAGCCGCCAAAGTGCTCGTGATGGACGACGAAGGTGTGGACGGGACGGCTGTCGTGGAAGGATTCCGCACTCCGCTGCGCTACTCAAAGGCTCCGATTTATGAATTGGAGACCATGGTGGAGGCCGTGGACATCCTGGCCTTCGCACAGCGCGTAATTGAGGATCGCAATGTTTCCTTGTTGTTGCGGTACTTCTACCAGTGGGAAACCAACGCGGACAAGCGCACTCCGGCGGAGCTGTTCGAGCAGGTGATGGTGGACTCCAAGGCGCTGGGACTGGGCGTGTCTGGCTTTGACGAAGTCATGCTGGACGTGCTGATGTTTGTCCACATGCCGTTGATGCAGAGCACGCTGGAGGTGCTCATGGCGCACTATTCCACCCGTCGCATTCTGCTGGACAACGCCTCCAACGTACAATTGGTGGCGTCCTACGAGACCGAGCGCAAGTTTACACAGATCGACCAGACCCTGCAGCAACTCCAGCAGAACGCGGAAATGCACGAATTGTGGGGCGTCCTGGAGACGGACAAGGACCGCATGACCAATGAATCCACGAAGAAAATGCTTAGCGAGTTGATTGATTATTGCCGCGTGCGCCGCACCGTGCTAGAGTTTGACGAGGACTTCGCCGCGGATCCGCAGATTCAAGACATGTACCGTAACTTGGGCTGTTTTGAGATTTGCATGAAGTTTATGGGTCTGTTGGACTCGGTGGAGGAGGACGAAGATGGAAACTTCAGCGAGGAAGCCGAGAACACACGCCATTTGTGTTTGTTGGTGAATACATTGTTGTATTGGTACTTCTTGGGCAACCCGAAGAACCAACATCAAGGCTTCGGGGAGCTGGAGATGTTCCTGGAGACCCTGGACATGGGGATCAACAGCCACTTGATCATCAAGGCCATCTTCAAAAACAACGAAGCATTGATGCGTTTGGTACCGCACTCCACGTTGAGCGAGTTGGTGGATCGCATCTCCAAAGTCGGTCGCTCCCACCACTATCTGACCTTGTTCGCTTCGATTTCCCACGTGGGCGAGAAAAACATTGCTGAGAATCAGTTTGAGATTGTTAAGAGCCTGACCTCTCCGGGTTGCTTGAAGAAAGTCTCCTGTTTTCTGTGTCCCGTCGAGAGCCCTGAATACGAAGAGAAACGCGAACAAATGAAGCTGTTTGCGGGCGATTCACGTGATCTGGCGCTAGATGACCTCCCGCCGCTGCTAGCGTACCATTTGATGTTCCTCGAGGTGCTGTCGGGCTGCACGGTGGGCCGTCTGAACATTACCACGGTCGAGGCCAAGGTGCAGTCCGTATTTAATAACTTCGACATCGTGAGTTCGATCCTCGATCCCGACACAATTTTAGTCGCGAAAATCATCATGAGTAAGTTCCTGTTCAACGCCGTGATTGAGGTGGAGCTGGTGATCCCCGGCCTGGAGAAAGCTGGCCACATTTGGAAGCTGTTGGATTCATATCAAGCCGTGCTCGCCACTGCCAAGGCTGACTTCGTCCACGCAGCTTTGTATGGCTTCGAGTCGCCAGAAGTCAGCCGCCAGCGATTGGAATACATCATTGTGAGTATTATGATCATCAATGGGTTCTTCGGACATTACTATGACGACCAGCTGTTCCGCGGAAGTGACCCCATCAAGGGCGGTGGCGACAAACAGAAGCGTTACACCGCCCGCGACGTGAAAAAGCTCATCACTACGTTCTTTTACAAGATCAAGGAGGTGTACGATCTGGAGTCACCGATTTTGTCCGAAGAGATGAAAACCTTGCTGCAGACCACGTTGGAGACGCTCAAGAAGCGTGTGCCGGCCCAAATTCACACCGCCGTGGTGCCCCGCGTGGCGCGCGCGATGTCGATGCGTGGTGCGAATTCTGCGGGCAGCAGCAAGCCAGGTTCGCCTCTGAAGCCGTCTTCTTCAGCCCGCCAGATGCTGATTACCACTCCTAATGAGAAGAACAACCCAGCTAACAGCAATGGCTACAGCTCCGGTGGAGAAGAAGACTCGCCTTCCAAGCGCGGTCGCGGTGCATCGCCCACGAAGAAAAGTCGAGAAGAGTCGGAGCGCCGGCTCATCGCGAAGTACCAAGATTTCGTTGGCAAATTGTCGCAAGACCATCTCCTTCAAGACAAAGCGGACAATGAAAATGTGGGTTTCATCAGCATCCTGGAGGGTTTGCCTTACATTAGCGACGCTGTTCAGGGCGATGTGCGCTATGAGACGCTGATTCGCAAGCTCGTCTTTCACATTCGTGAGAACATTTCAATTGTGAACGGACAGAAGCGGCTGGATCCCAGAGTGACCACCACCTCTGCCTGGATTATCAAGGCATTCCGCACGATGATTGAGAACAAGATGGGCATGAGCATCTTCCAGCGCGATGAGGAGGGAGGCCAGGAGCAAGACGACGCTGCGGCACCTGTTGTGAACGCACTGAACAGCTGCGGAGCTACTGCATTGTGCTTGGACCTCATTGCTGACGGCATTGACGAGGCCCTGCAGATGGAAGCAGTGAAGCTCGGGGTGGGTCTGCTGTTCAAGGAAGGAGGCGCCCTGGCAGTGCAGAAGTTCATGCATAACCATCTCTGCAAGACTCAATCTGACTTGTTCTTCAAGCAGGTACGTCTGACGCTGCAGAAGCTTCAAGCCTGGCACGTGTGGGCGGATATCATTGTTTTGGAGGACGGGGAGGAACCTGCTCCCCCTCCAGAGATTCTGATTGTGCGTTTCCTCCAGCTGATGTGCGAGGGTCACTACCTGCCGAACCAGGACATCATGCGCGAGCAGCCCACCAACGCGACTTCGTACAACCTGCTGGACGACTTTGTGAGCTATTTCAATGCTCTCAGTCGTCTTCCCTGCCGCACCTCCACCACCGCCGCGATCCGCCTCAGTGCCACCATCCTGGAGGTGATTCAGGGCCCTTGCGAGGGCAACCAAGCCCATTTCGCACTCAACACCGAGCTGATTGAGACCTTGAACAGAATCAACCGCGCGAAATTGATTAAGGACTGTGTTGAGGAAGAAGAAATCGAGCTGAAGAAGACCTCTATCGACATCTTCCAGGGCTTGCTGGAGGGCCAAGGAGAGAAGAGCGTGGTGTACGAGCGCGTGCTCAGTGTGATCCACCTTGACATTATCCAAATGATGTCCAAAGGAGTCACTCTGCCGGATGCGATCCGCGCCGATGGCAAGCTGGCTCCTCCGACGGAACCTTCGGAGGACCAGGAAATTCTTCAAACAGAATGCATGGTGCTTCTGCAGATGCTGTGCAATTTCAAGCCCAGTCTCTACGACGAACTTGGTATTTCTCGCAATATCGAGGACATTGTCGGATCGGGCACGGCAATGATTGAGATTGTGTGGCGTGGCGACATCCACCGACGTTTTTTCCACGTGCCTGCTGTGTGCAATTTTCTCGCGAAATCTTCCAAGGACGCTTTGGTGGAGAATGTGGACAGATCCAATTCGGAAAACAAACTCATCGACTTTCTCGCACGTTCTCACGACCTGTATCGAGAAGTCAAGCACCAGCAACTGCTCACCGACATGGGTTTGAGTCGCATTTTCAGCCGCAAGATGCAAGACACCGCCACGTGGATTACGTTTTTCATCGCGGTGGTAATCAACTTGTTGTTTATTGCATTCTACAAGTATCCTAATTCGGCACTGGAGCCTGAAGTGGTGTCTTCACCAGCCCTGAGCACCATCGACGCACTGAACATCGTGCAGAATATCGTTGCGTGCTTTGTGATCATCATGAACGTTGTCGTGCGCTCGCCGGTGATCTATCAGTCCCTGATGGCGGAAGACGACATGACACAAACTAGAGCCATTCTCTACACAGCCTTGGATGCAAAAACACTCTATTTTGGTGGGTATCTCGTGCTGTCCCTGCTGGGCCTGCTGGCAGCTGACTATTTCCTGCCCTTCTTGTTGCTTGATTTGGTGGCCAAAAATGCCACAACTCGTGACGTCCTGAATGCCGTAGTGATCCCCTACAAGCAGCTGGGAATGACCATCGTGCTGGGCATCTTCTTCACATACATTTTCTCCTACTTTATTGTAAGTCGCCACCTTACTGTTGCTTTTCCCCTCCATTGTTTCACTAACGTCCTGCTTCTTTTTGTTTTTATTGCTTACAGTTCAAGTACTTCCGCGGCGACCTGGGAGGTCTAATGGGCGACGGAGTGTACGAAGGCAACAATGACTGCGACAATCTGTGGGGCTGCTTCAAGTTTGTCCTGAGCTACGGAGTGCGTCAAGGAGGTGGCATTGGAGATGTCACGAAGCTGACGATCGGTTCGCGATGGCTGATCAACGAGACGTACTTCCTGGTGATGGCCGTTATGATGTTGAATATCATTTTCGGTATTATTATCGACACGTTTGGCAGTCTCCGTGCGCAGAAGAATGAGCTCATTGAAGACACCGTGGGTGTGTGCTTTATTTGCGGTATTGACAACCAAGTTTTTGATCGTGCGTCCGCCGAGCCGGAGGGCTTCCAGACGCACATTAAATCCGACCACAACATGTGGAACTATCTGTACTTCATCTTTATGCTCTGGGAGCAAGACAAGGATGATGACGATGGCCTTGAGCAATACGTGCGCCGCGCGATTGATGGCAGTGAGATCACCTGGTTCCCCTTGAATAAAGCCATCCGCCTGGACCAAGCGGCAACAGAAGAGGAACTGACCTTGAGAGAGATCGCGAACGAAATCGAGGCGTTTGAGCAAGCGCTCGCGTATAAAATTCAGCATTTCCAGTCCGATATGAGTTCCGTTCTGGAGACGATCTCGCACGCCACGCGGATGGAGCACAAGAAAGGCAACGCGAAAGACGAAATTGCACAATATATGCGCAATTCTGCCCTCAATCCCGCCTCTGCGGAGGAGTTCGGAGATGTCATTTCGGACATGGCCACAGTGAACAGCACCGCCATGGACTCTGGTGACGATGAAGATGATCTGCCCTTGGAACATGCAGGTGATTACGGACAGAGTGATGACGACGATGAAGAAGGATTACCAGCTCATCCAGAGGGAGACTCTGACGAGGACCACTCAGACGACGAGAAAGGGCACACCCGGCACCACCATCATCACCGCAAGGGCGCCGGACCATCTGCGGAGGGATACGCCCACAAGTCCAAAGTGTCTCTTGACAAGGCAGAGTCGGAAGTCGGCTTTGGAGCCACTGATGATTCTGCGGCTGTGTTCCCGGACCCGTCAGAGCGTCTAGATGTCAACTCTGTCGTGGCGGGTTCTTCAATCCTGATCAAAGAGCG
>LNAP01004528.1_pt1 | contig 12798 bp, 15 predicted proteins | sample 602601 | NCBI WGS metagenome assembly LNAP01 (sample SAMN02440304, study PRJNA202911) | soil metagenome | biome: Subtropical and temperate rainforests or woodlands; isolation source: soil samples (1 kg each in a 20% v/v slurry with milli Q water) were... ...
TGGACATAATTACTCTAATGTCCATAGAATTCGGCCCATGAGCAGTTTGATCGTCGCACCAGCCGTTTTCGCGCATCTTGAGCCTTTGGAGGGCTTGGTGCTACCCCTTCACCTGTCCGGAGAGGGTGGCAGAAATCGGGCCCAGGGCCTACCCCAGGTAGCGGCCAATGACGACCGCTCTGCAGTTTTGGCTTGGCTGGCGCGCTACAAGGATTCACCGGCCACGCTGGCCAGCTATCGCAAGGAGGCGGAAAGACTGCTGCTTTGGTGTGTGCACCAGCACGGAAAGGCCCTGTCCGATCTGACCCATGAGGATTTCCTGGTCTACGAGTCCTTTCTGGAAGATCCCCAACCGGTTGATCGATGGGTCATGCAGGTCGCGCAGAAGGCCCCTAGGTCCTCGCCCCACTGGCGTCCGTTCGCCAAGCCGCTGGACCGGCAGAGCCAGCGCCAGGCCCTGTCGATCCTCAACAGCCTCTTCAATTGGCTGGTTCAAGCCGGCTATCTGGCGGGCAATCCCTTAGCTCTGCGCCGCCGAAAATCTCTGGCGCGACCAGCCAAGACCAGCAGGTTCCTGCCCCATGAGCACTGGGCGCAAGTACGCGCAACGATTGAGTCCCTTCCCACGGGCACGCCTCGCCTCGCTCTCCAAGCGGCTCGATACCGATGGCTCTTCTCACTCCTCTACATCGGTGGCCTGCGGATTTCGGAGGTCTGTAACAACTCGATGGGCGACTTTTACTGGCGACGGGGAGCCGACGGACGGGAGCGCTGGTGGCTGGAAATTCGTGGCAAGGGAGACAAAACAAGAGCGATCCCTGCGACGGACGAGCTGGTCTCAGAACTGATGCGCTACCGAAAGTCGAATGACCTGGGACCTCTACCTCGTGAGGGCGATTCTGCCCCACTGCTCCTGCCGTTGATTGGTGGGTCTAAACCTATGGGACGCAGCGCGGTGCACGAGCTGGTCAAGAGTATCTTTCGTGATACCGCAGCCCGCCTGCGAGCCTTGGGTCCTGACCATGAGGCCGCCGCCTCTCACGTGGAGCAGGCCTCCGCCCACTGGATGAGGCATACGGCGGGCACGCACCAGAGCGACAACATGGATCTCAAATCCGTGCGTGACAACCTGGGTCATGCAAATATTTCCACCACCAGCATCTATGTGCACACGGAAGATGATGCTCGTCATGATCAGACCACAAAAGCCCACAAGTTAGGGTGGTCTGATTGCGTAGTTCCAGGTGACTTGAGCAGTAGGTCCAGTGAATTGGTCAAGGCAGTCTCCTGAAAAGAACAAGCAGGTTTCAAGCTGTCTATCAACGCTTGAACGCCAGCACAAGGACACCTGTGGCAACCAATGCAATTCCCGACCATTCCCGCAGCGACGGGCGCTCCCCCAGAAACATGACAGCAAAAAGCGCGACAAGAACCAAGCTGAATTTGTCCACTGGTGCGACCTTGGATGCATCGCCGATCTTCAGGGCCCGGAAGTAGCACACCCAGGATGCACCAGTGGCCAACCCCGACAATCCCAGGAAGAGCCAGGTCTTCGGGGACAGGCTCATGGGGTTGGCCCACTTGCCCGTCAGCATCACGAATGCCGACAGCACGACGATGATGATGGCTGTGCGGATGAGCGTGGCCAGGTCCGAGTCCACCCCTTGGATACCTATCTTGGCAAAGATCGCGGTGAGTGCCGCGAACACGGCAGACAACGCCGCCCAATAAAACCAGCCTGTGGAACTTGTCATGCGAGTCTCCTATTGCGTTCCGGTCATGCCGAACTCAATCGGCGTCTTGACATAAAACACGTTGATTTTTTCTTCGCGCAGGCGCTGGAAGTAGCGCTCGGCGTCTGCCGTACTCACGGCCATCGTGACTTCGACGGGCTGGTCCGCCAGATCGAAGAAGTGGGCCGAATGCACGCGGCCGTCGTGGCCCACGCCCTCGCTGGCGGCAATGAGCGTGGCCCCGTTGATGCCCATGTCGCGCGCGGTCTCCACAAGCCATTCGGCCAGCGGCTTCCAACCGTGCCTGCGGTCCTGCTGGGTAAAGAATGTCAGTTGATAGCCTTGCATGCAGTGCTCCTAGGCAAGTGGTTTGAAAGTGGCAATGGTGGCCAGGCCCAGCAAGGTCATGGCCAGCGAGCCCAGCACGTGGGCAGATACGGCAGCACCAGCCCACAACCAACGGCTTTGCTGAATCAGTGCGGTGACTTCTGCGGAGAACATCGAGAATGTGGTCAGCCCGCCGAGGAACCCGGTGACAATCATCAGCCGCCACTCCGCCGACAGGCCCGTGTGCTGCCCGAAAAAGACGAGCGCGATGCCCATGAGGTACCCACCCAGCAGGTTCGCCAGCCAGGTGCCCGGTGGAATGAGCGGGAAAAGCGCATTGAACGCTATCCCCAAGCCCCAGCGCAACACCGCCCCCAGCGAAGCGCCCATCGAAATCGCCAACAGCGAGCGGATCATGGCTTTGCCACCGGGTTGTTAGAGAGCCAACACGCACTGGAACAGCACGGCATGTACATGGCGCAATTCCTGCGCGTGCTCTTTCGCAAAGTGCCGCAGTCGGTCTTCGGCATCGATCAGCTCCATGCACAGGGGGTGGTGCGCCGGTGTGGATTCGATGTGGTGGTGGGTGAGCTTTTTGCCAGGCAGATAGCCCGCGTGCACATGGTGCACGATCGTTTGGTGAATTCCTGCCTGGCGCGCCGCTTTCAGGAGGTGGTGACTGAGCGCGGGGGCGGACAGGTGGTGCCAGAAGCGCGTGGGCTTGGCGCGGGCTGACTGGGGGAAATACAAGCGCAGTGCGGTCATGTTCTGCATGGAAGGGCCTCAGAGTTCTCGGGATTCGGTGTTGGCGCGTTCACGCTCAGCCTTGCGATAAGCGGGCAGTTCACCCAGCTTGATGCCCTCAGGGGCGTGGCGGTGCTTGGCGTGTCCCACCCTTTGTGAGCGGTAGATGCCCGTATGGCCTGAAAACAGATAGCTCACCATGCAGGCTATGGCCGCGTAGACGCCGATATCGGTACCGAACAGCTCCATGGCCATCAGCGTGGATGCGATGGGAGTGTTGGCAGCGCCTGCAAAAACGGCCACAAAGCCGATGCCCGCGAGCAGCGCCACCGGCATGTTGAAGAGCGGCGCCAGCGCGTTGCCCAGTGTGGCCCCGATATAGAACAGTGGAGTGACCTCGCCACCCTTAAAGCCCGTTCCCAGCGAGGCGATGGTGAACGCCATCTTGGCCGCCCAGTCATAGGGCGCCAGCGGCTGCTGGAAAGCTTCCACGATGACGGGAATGCCCAGCCCGACATAGCGGTCAGCACCCAGATACCACGCTGTGGTCGCTACCACCGCCCCGCCCAGAAACGGGCGCAGTGGCGCATAGCGCACGTGCTTCTTGACCCACGCGCTCAGGGCGTGGGTGGCGTCGGCAAAAACCTTGCCAGTGAGCCCAAACACCGCGCCCGCGATAAGCATCACCACCAGAGGCCAGAGGGCGATAGGCGGAATGGCACCAATGCTGTAGTGCGTGTGGTGCACGCCCCAAAGAAGTCCGACCTGATCGGCCACGATGGCCGAGACCAGACAGGGAAACAGTGCGTCGTAGCGCAGCCGTCCGATGGCCAACACCTCCAGTCCAAAAATCGCACCTGCCAGCGGCGTACCGAAGACGGAGGCGAAACCCGCACTGATACCCGCCATCAGGATGATGCGGCGGTCCTCATGCTTGAGCTTGAAAACGTGGGTGAACTGGTCTGCCAGCGCCCCGCCCATCTGGACCGCAGTGCCTTCACGCCCCACAGAGGCACCAAACAAGTGGGAGATGACGGTGCCCCCCAACACCAACGGGGCCATGCGCAGCGGAATGACTTTCTTGGGGTCGTGGATCTCGTCAATCAGCAGGTTGTTGCCCGCCTCGACATGCTGGCCAAAGCGCAGGTAAAGCCACCCCACCGCAAAGCCCGCCACGGGCAGCAGCCAGATTAGCCCGCGATGGGCTATCCGGGTGCCAGTGGCCCAGTCCAGGGCAAAGAGGAAGAAGGCAGATGCTGACCCTGCCAATGCGGCCACAGCGCTGGCGAGAACCAGCCATTTGCCCAGATAGGGCAGCAGATCGAGTATTTCGGGGCGTCCGGAAGGCTTCATGTGCGTCCTGTTGTCTATGTTGCGAAAGCACAGACGAACCCGGACGAGTGGCAATTGCGTGGACGCGAGCCTACATCACCCCCAACCGGGAATGTCTGTAGGCATCATCAGCGCTTCTGCCCGTAGGCAGGAGGCGGTTAATGGAGGAATGCCATCTCCTAGCGTGAGATATTACCAGCTCTTCAGATGGCGAGTCATGGCCTGTCGGTGGTGGTGCGGCAAACGTGCCTTCCTCCTCAAAACTCGGATGGCATGGAAGACTTTGGGTTTCGGATTTGCCTGGCAATCAATCACTGCGAATGCGTGCCAGCATCAGCGTGCCAACTGTCATCAAAACAGCGGCTAGGCCGAAACCCAGCACGGGAGAGATAGCGGTCCACGCCAAACCGACAGTGGCGCTGGAAACGAATTTGGCAGCGCCATTGACGCTGCCCAGGGCACCGTAGCTCATGGCCAAGGAATCCGGTTGCACCATCTCCGCCGTGACGGTTGATTCCAGAGCCTCCTGGACTGCCACATACAGGCCTGCGACGAAAAAGACCACGGCCAGCACGGGCACACTGTCAAGGCCCAGCCAGAAGGCAACCGCAGTGAGCACCGCCGTGAGTGCACCCAGCAAATATCCCAAGATCAACACCGGCAGGTGGCCAACACGGTCTGCCAAAACCCCGATGGGATAGGAGACGAAGACCTGAACGACGTTGCGCCACACGTAGAGGAGTCCCGCGACCTGTGCTGCCCGCAGCACTCCGAATGAAGGCGTCAGCAAGGTGGTAGCGGCAAGGATCAGCAAGCTGTGAGAAAAGTCGCCGACACCGAAGATGCCCACTGCGCTCAGATAGCGCTTGAATCGAGCCGGCAGACCACGCATCGAGCTGAAGAACTTCAGCGCCGGGTTGGGCGAGTGCTCAGGATCATTGACCAGCGTCAGAAACGCGACTACTGCCAGAGCGCCTGGTATGACCGACAACCACAACACTAACCGGAACGGCCCTGCCGGGTCATTCCAATGGATGCCCGACGTCGTTTTCTTCCAGCTCGGCGTAGGTGAAATGCTGGGCTTCGGTTTCGTGGGCAATTTCTGCTTCAAAGTCAGTGCACTTCCCGAGAAACTCCTTGTATTCCTCATCGCGATCCGCTTTGAATCGAGCGATGACCTTTTCCTCCTGTGCCCGATCAAGCGCAATTGCCTCTAACAGGATGGATTCCCCAGCCATGTCGTTGATCTCGTTCTCGATGATTTTTAGACGCCGGGTGTGATCGTCAGTCTTGGGCAACAGACAAACGCCGTTTTGCAAGTACACCGCGCCTATTCCCTTGAGCTTGCGCCAGAGAGCGACCCTCCTCTTGGTTGGCTCTGGCGGGACTTTGTATGCGAGTAGTAACCAATTTATTGAAATCATGGAATCAACTGTATTGAAACCATCGTTACTTTTCAAACGAACGAATTGGTTCGGCTGGCGTGAACACGCTCAACCATTGGGAGGATCAGCTTTGACGTACGGGTATCTTTGGATACCGTAGGTAAGAGCCGAGGGCCGCTGCGCCAGTAGGGTTCTGAAATTTTCGGCACCACCGCGAAAAGTGGGTTTCAGCGGGACTGGCTATTGCAGCTCCCTGGTACTGTCGGCGACGGCTTGCTTACCAGCCTGGGCCTGGCCGTTAGCCCATCGCGTTAACCAACGTCCGGCCGAATCAGTTCCACCAACTCCGGCAAACTCTTCGCCACCGCGCGCTCAGCTTCCAGCGCGATGCTGGTGTAAACCTTTAAAACCTTCGCTCCGGTCGGTGTGAGTTGCGCACCGCCACCCGCGTTGCCGCCGCGCTGCGTCAGCACCAGTGGCTCGATGAAATCACCGTTCATGGCCCGCACCAGCGACCACACCCGCTGGTAGCTCATGCCCAGTCGGCGCCCGGACTCAGCAATCGAACCCGTTTCTTCAATCGCCCGCAGCACATCGGCCTTGCCGGGACCAATCGCCACCGCATGCTTGAGCTGCACCCGGAAGCGGGTTTTGGACTCCAGCGGGGACGAGCTGAGCGTGGGTTTGATCATCCTCACATTGTCGCCCAGCAGTTTGCGGCGCTGTCCAGGCGTGCTCGTTATACTTTTCCATTGATATCGCTTTCCAAAGATAGCGCGATTACCTCTCGGTGCAGGTATCTGTAATCGGCACTAGCCCATTGCGTTTCTGAAAAGGACCTTTCATGCGTCTGCTGGCATCCCGGATTCGTTCATGGTGCGCCGCCGCGTTCACCTGTCTTGCTGTCGCTGCTCCGCTGCACGCCCAGACTGTTCAGCCCACGATTGCGGCCGCCTCAGACCTCAAGTTCGCTGTGGAGGAAGTGGCGGCGCGGTTCGAGAAAGAGACTGGACATAAGCTGCGCCTGGTTTTTGGCTCCTCGGGCAACTTCAAGACCCAGATCCTGCAGAATGCCCCATTCCATCTGTTCATGTCAGCCGATGAGGGCTTTGTGTACGAGTTGGCCGATGCGGGCAAGACCGTAGACCGGGGGCGTGCCTATGCGCTGGGTCGGATCGGGATCATCGTGCCCAATGGCTCGCCGCTGAAGGCTGATGGCGAATTCAAGGACTTGGCTGCAGCGCTCAAGGACGGACGCCTGCAGAAGTTCGCCATCGCCAACCCTGAGCATGCCCCCTATGGTGCGCGTGCCAAGGAGGCGCTGCAACATGCCGGGCTGTGGGATGCCGTGCAGCCCAAGCTGGTGCTCGGCGAGAACATCTCCCAAACAGCCCAGTTCGCCACATCAGGTTCTACCCAAGGCGGCATCATTGCCTTGTCGCTGGCGCTGGCGCCTTCGGTGGCCAAACTTGGCAGCTTCCGGCTGATCCCTGAGGCTTGGCACCAGCCCTTGAAACAGCGCATGGTGCTTGTCAAGGACGCCCCACCCGCTGCCCGTGCGTTCTACGAGTACATTGCCACACCCGCCGCGCAGGAGATCATGGCGCGCTACGGCTTTGCAATGCCCAAAGAATAACGATTCGGCACTCCCCTCATGGATTGGCAAGCCCTGATACTTTCAGTGGAACTGGCAGCGGTGACGCTGCTGGTACTTTTGCCTGCCGGTCTGCTGCTGGCCCGTTGGCTAGCCTACACCGGGTTCAAAGGCAAGTCCTGGGTGGAAGCCCTGGTCGTGCTGCCCTTGGTGCTGCCTCCTACCGTGCTGGGGTACTACCTGCTGGTGTCTCTGGGGGGCGGTTCGGCGATTGGCCGATGGATGGCTGACACCCTGGGGGTACGGCTGACGTTCAACTTCCTCGGTCTGCTGATCGCTTCGGTAGTTTTCAACATCCCATTCCTCGTCCAGCCGGTGCAGCGGGCCTTCGAGGCCATTCCGCGTGATCTGGGCGAAGCTGCCGCCGTCAGTGGCTTGAATGCTTGGCAGACCTTCTGGCGTGTAGAACTGCCGCTGGCGTGGCCAGGGATTCTTTCCGCGATGGTGCTGACCTTTGTGCACACCTTGGGCGAGTTCGGCGTGGTGCTGATGGTGGGCGGCAGCATCCCTGGAGAAACCAAAACTATCGCTATTTCCATCTACGACCGGGTGCAGTCCTTCGATCTTGCGGGTGCCAACCAGATGGCCTTGGTGCTGGTGTTGTTCTCCTTGGTGGCGGTAGGCGCCTCGTTCTTCGCGTCAGCGCGTCTGGCGGTGCGCCGATGACCGTGCCTGGAGCGCCCATCGGGCTGGAGCTTCAAGTCGAGCAAACGCAGCCCATGCCGCTGAGCGGCAGCCTGCGTTGCGGTCCGGGTGAACTGGTGGCATTCGTGGGACCTTCGGGCGCAGGAAAAACGTCCATGATGCGGGTGCTGGCTGGGCTGACACGGCCCGAGCAGGGACGTGTCGTGGTCGGCCAGGAGGTGTGGTGCGATACCGCTCAGGGCATCTTTGTGCCGCCTCAACGCCGCCATGTGGGATTGGTGTTTCAGAACTATGCTCTGATGCCGCACCTGAGTGCGTTGAGCAACGTGGCCCTGTCGCTCTTGCATCTGCCCTTGGCCGAGCGTACTGCCCAGGCACGCCGCTGGCTGGACCATGTGAGCCTGACCCAGGAACAGCAGTCGCGCAGGCCCTCGCAATTGTCGGGTGGTCAGCAGCAGCGTGTAGCGGTGGCCCGTGCGCTGGCGCGGGAGCCCAAGCTGATGCTGCTCGATGAGCCGTTTTCTGCGGTGGACCAGATGAACCGGCAGGGCCTGTATCGCCTGCTGGCCGATCTACGCCGCGAGTTGTCTGTGCCCATCGTGCTGGTCACACACGACCTCAATGAAGCCCGGATGCTGGCAGATCGGCTGGTGGTCATGGATGCCGGACAGGTTTTGCAGCAAGGCTCACCAGCCTCCATCCACAATGCCCCGCGCAACGCGCGTGTGGCGGATCTGGTAGGGATTCACAACCGGTTCGAGGGGGTGTGGCTGGGGCGACATGAGACTACTCCTGGGCTTGGCCGCCTGCGCTGGGTGGGCTCTGGCACTGCCGAAAAAGCCGACACAAGGTCAATGCCGGTGCTCACTGTGCGTGACAAAGGTCGGATTCCTCCCGGCCAAGCCGTGAGCTGGGTGATTCCGAGCGATGGGGTCACCCTGGTGGGAGCGCACGATCGCTCCTGGGCGGGTGACCTGAGCGCTCAGGTGGTGGACGCCCGCCACTTGGGTGAAATTTCGCTGATCACTCTGGTGCTCGCGGATGCTCCCTGCACACCGATGATGCTGACCCTCTCAGGTGCTCAGCGGCTGGACCTTGCCGTAGGTAGTACCGTAGAGGTCAGGCTCAATCTTGATCTGGTGCATGTCATGCCCAGGCGCGCACGCTGAAGTCGCCCAGTCGTAGACAAGGCTTGAGAGGGTCTCCCTCTAAAGAAAAGAAAGATGCTGGGATTCTAGTATTCTTTTCAATAATTCAACATTCATTGTATTATTGCGCTATGAATGAATCAGACGTAGTCCGCTCGCTCGCAGCGCTTGCACAAGAGGTGCGCATTCGTGTCTTTCGGGCACTCATTGTTGCAGGCCAGGATGGCCTCACCCCTGGCGCAATCTCCGAGCAGTTGGGGGTCGCCTCCAACACCCTGTCGTTTCACCTCAAAGAACTGGCCCACGCTGGCTTGGTGAGCCAAGAGCGCCACGGGCGCAACCTGGTGTATCGCGCCTCGTACCAGACCATGAACGATCTGCTGGCCTATCTGACAGAAAACTGTTGCCAGGGTGCGCCATGCCTCACTGAAGAGGCCGCTTCCTGCAACTGCTGAGTGGTTCGCCGTAGGCGATTCATGCCCCAAGCGCCTGTGCGCTCAGCCCCGATTCACCCATCTCACCACCATTGACCTTGGAGTTCACCATGAGCGCAACCCCACACCCCTTGAACGTTCTCTTTCTCTGCACGCACAACTCGGCGCGCAGCATCCTGGCCGAAGCACTGCTCAATGACATGGGTGTCGGTCGGTTCAAGGCCTACTCCGCTGGGAGCAGCCCACGCGACAACCAGCAACCCAACCCCCTGGGTCTGCAGGTGCTGCAAAAAGCAGGCATTTCCACCGAAGGCCTGCGCAGCAAGAGCTGGGATGAGTTCGCCACGCCCGAAGCGCCCCAGATGGACCTGATCATCACGGTGTGCGACAACGCGGCGGGCGAGGTCTGCCCCATCTGGCCAGGCCACCCCGCCACAGCGCACTGGGGCTATGCAGACCCCAGCGAGGGCGACGGCACGGACGAGCAGAAACTTGAAGCCTTCCGCCAGACGCTCCACGCCATGAAGCGTCGGCTCGAACTGCTGGTGAGCCTTCCCGAAGACAAGCTGGCCAAGGCTGTGCTTCAGACCACCGCTCGCCAACTGGTCACAAACTGAGAAACGCGATGCAGAAATCCAGCATGAGCGTGTTCGAGCGCTACCTCACCGTGTGGGTGGTGCTGTGCATCGTGGTGGGGATCGGGTTGGGCCAGGTGTTTCCTGGCGCAGCACGCGCGATTGGTGCGTGGGAATTCGCCCGCGTGAACATTCCGGTAGGCCTACTCATCTGGGTGATGATCATTCCGATGCTGCTCAAGGTGGACTTTGCTGCCCTGGGCGAAGTGCGCAACCACATGCGCGGCATCGGGGTCACCTTGTTCGTGAACTGGCTGGTCAAGCCGTTCTCCATGGCTTTTTTGGGCTGGCTGTTCATACGTCAGTGGTTTGCCCCATACCTGCCAGCTGACCAGATCGACAGCTACATCGCTGGCTTGATCCTGCTGGCCGCCGCCCCGTGCACCGCCATGGTGTTCGTGTGGAGCCGTCTCACAGGGGGCGACCCGCTGTTCACGCTGTCCCAGGTCGCGCTGAACGACAGCATCATGATCGTCGCGTTCGCGCCGCTCGTGGCTTTCCTGCTGGGCCTGTCGGCAATCACGGTGCCGTGGGACACGTTGCTCACCTCTGTCGTCCTGTACATCTTGATTCCCGTTGTGCTGGCCCAATGGTTGCGCCGGGCACTGCTGGCCCGAGGTCAAGCCGTGTTCGACGCTGCACTGCATCGCATTGGTCCCTGGTCCATTGCTGCGCTACTGCTCACCCTGGTGCTGCTGTTCGCGTTCCAGGGCGAGGCCATCCTGCAGCAGCCCCTGGTCATCGCGTTGCTGGCCGTACCCATCCTGATCCAGGTGTTCTTCAACTCGGCACTGGCGTATTGGCTCAATCGCGCAGCGGGCGAAAAGCATGCGATTGCCTGCCCATCAGCATTGATCGGTGCTTCCAACTTCTTCGAGCTGGCCGTGGCGACAGCCATCAGCCTGTTCGGTTTTCATTCGGGTGCGGCCCTGGCTACGGTGGTGGGCGTGCTCATCGAGGTGCCGGTCATGCTGCTGGTGGTCAAAGTCGTGAACTCTTCCAAGGACTGGTATGAATCCGGATCTTCCCAACGTTGACGCCACGCTCTTCGAGCAGGCCGATCTTGAGCGACTGGTGCCCGCACAACGCTCTACCCATGCACCCCGCATCCTGCTGCTCTACGGCTCTGTGAGAGAGCGCTCCTATAGCCGATTGCTGACCGAAGAGGCCGCGCGACTGCTGCGCGCGCTCGGCGCTGAAACCCGCATCTACGACCCGCGCGGTCTACCGCTGCCGGACTCAGAACCCGACAGCCATCCGAAGGTGGTGGAGCTGCGAGAGCTGGCCCAATGGGCGGAGGGCATGGTCTGGACCTCACCGGAGCGCCATGGCGCGATGACCGGCATCCTGAAGATGCAGATTGACTGGATACCTCTGTCCGTGGGGGCCGTGCGTCCCACCCAGGGCAAGACGCTGGCGGTGATGGAAGTCTCGGGTGGCTCGCAGTCGTTCAATGCCGTCAATCAGATGCGGGTACTGGGTCGGTGGATGCGCATGATCACCATCCCCAACCAGTCGTCGGTCGCAAAAGCCTTTCTGGAGTTCGACGAAAGTGGCCGCATGAAGCCATCAAGCTACTACGAGCGTGTGGTGGATGTGATGGAAGAGCTGGTGAAGTTCACGCTGCTCACGCGCGACTGCTCCGACTACCTGGTGGATCGGTACAGCGAGCGCCGGGAGAGCGCCGAGGCGCTGTCCAAGCGAGTGAATCAGCGCAGCATTTGATTGGCAGTGTTCAATTCAATGCATCGGTGTCTCTGAAACGCAAGAGGCGCAAGGCGTTGAGCACCACCAAAACCGTAGCTCCCTCGTGAATCAGCACCGCTAAGCCCATACTCGCCAGCCCAAGCAGCGTGGCAGGGATGAGTAGCGCCACGACTCCAAATGCAACCAAGAGATTTTGCTGGATGATGGCGTGTGAGGCGCGACTCAGGGAGATGGCAAACGGTAGCCTCGATAGATCATCTCCCATCAGGGCCACATCTGCCGTTTCCAGGGCTACATCGGTGCCTGCGCCGCCCATGGCGATGCCGACTGTGGCGCGGGCCATCGCAGGTGCGTCGTTCACGCCATCCCCGACCATGGCCACTTGGCGGTGGTCACGCATCAACTCATCGATGACCTTGAGTTTGTCCTCGGGGAGCAGCCCTGCGCGCACATCGGTGATACCGACAGATGCTGCAACAGCCTTGGCGACCGGCTCGTTGTCGCCTGTCAACATGACAGTCTCGCGGATGCCCAAGGACGCCAACTTTACAAACACTTCGTGCATTCCGGCACGCGTGGTGTCCGCCAAGGCGAGCACACCCACAAAAGTGCCCTCACGTCGCACCAGCATGGTGGTCTTGCCAATTTCCTCCAGGTCGAGCACTTGCTGGCGAACGGAATCGGGCACCCCTTCGGCTTCAAACAATCGCAGGTTGCCGATGCTCACACGCACACCCGATACCACCGCGTGCATGCCTTTTCCGGTCACGGATTGCACATCGGTGGCTTCGGGCCATGCGACTTGACGAGAGCGTGCAGCCTGAACCACAGCCTGAGCCAATGGATGCCCGCTTCGGCTCTCGACGCTCGCGGCCAAGGTCAGCAAATCAGCTTCGCTACCGTGGAGCGCGATCACATCGGTGACGCTGGGTTTGCCCGTCGTGATCGTTCCCGTCTTGTCAAACGCCATGACCGACAAGGTGCGCAGGTTTTCAAGGTGCATGCCGCCCTTGATGAGTACACCGCCCCGTGCGGCACGGGCCACGCCAGCCAG
>LNAP01013518.1_pt1 | contig 12796 bp, 14 predicted proteins | sample 602601 | NCBI WGS metagenome assembly LNAP01 (sample SAMN02440304, study PRJNA202911) | soil metagenome | biome: Subtropical and temperate rainforests or woodlands; isolation source: soil samples (1 kg each in a 20% v/v slurry with milli Q water) were... ...
CGGCACCAGGAGTCGAACCCGGGACCTACTGATTACAAGTCAGTTGCTCTACCAACTGAGCTATACCGGCGTGTTAGGGCGACGATTATAGCGATTGGATCGGTTCTGTAAACCCCTGAATTCAGACTATTTTTACGCAGACGTTTGGTCAGGCGCGAACCAGCACTTTCTTGAGTTTCTGCAGGGCACGCCAGGCTCGGCTGTTTTGCATCGCCCGCAACTGCGCTTCGGCGTGTTCGGCGCGTTGCAGGGCGGCGGCGAGGTGGTTTTCAGCGTCGGTGATGGGGTGGCTGAAGTTGTGGCCGCGGCAGAACTGGAATTCGTCCAGGTTGCAGGGCGGGATGTCGAAGGCGGGTTTGAGGGCCAGGTGTTCTTCGGCGAGGTAGTAAGTGTTGATGCCGTCGAACAGGATGGACTGGTAGCCGGCGCCGGTGACGAGGGTTTCCCAGGTCTGGTCGCGTTCCCATGGGGTTTCGATGAGGATGATCCACGGTCGCCATCGGGTGAAGTCCATGCCGCGCAGGACGGTTTCTTCGTGGCCTTCGACGTCGATCTTCAAGAAGTGAATCGGACGGTTCCCGGCGTGTTGTTCGCAGATGGAGGCCAGGGTGCGGGATTTGACGGTTTGGCTGCGCACGTCCATGCCGGCGTCTTTGTGTTGCTGGGCCAGGGCCGGGTCGAGGGTCGACAGGCCGGTGCCGGCGACACCGTAGAAGGTCAGGTCGTCGGCACTTTCGCCGGCCACGCATTGCAGGTTGATGTCGTTGGGGCGTTGCTCGCACAGGGCGTCGTAATAATTTGGCATGGGTTCGACGTTGATGCCGGTCCAGCCGCGGTCATAGAAGGCCTTGGTGACGGAGTCTTGGGTGGGGTGGTTGGCCCCGATATCGATATAGAAGCCATTTTCGACGTATTTGAGGGCGCGCCACAGGCGGATGTCTTCGAAATTCTGGGCGTAAGAAATGAACGTCACGGTCGCATCCTGTCGGTCAGATTTTTCTTGTTCATGTCCGCACTGTCGGCGTCCTTGTATGCGTGTATAGCAAGGGACGTTGCAAGGTGCAATTTTCCGCTATGGATGTCCGGTATTCGGCGGTTATGTCGTTTTGATGAAATGCTTATGCACAATGGGCTAGGGGCGATGGCCTGTTCATTACGATTTTGTGAACTCGTTCTCATTTGCCCGCAAATGCCTGTTTTGCGGGTTTTTTATTTGTGTGAACAAAAATTGACCAGCAGTGTTTCGGGCGTAAAACAGCGTGGATATTGGATCCATGATAATTCCATCAACAGAGTTATCCACAGGATGTGGCTGTTTAAGGACGTTCTGCCAGGAGTAGGAAATTGCGCGGCGTGAGTGGAGTTTTACAGAAGGTGCCGAGACGAACGGCGTAACCCTGCTCAATGAGGAAAAGTGCCCGATCAAGTACCAGCCACAGCTCCAGCGGCCGTCGGAAAAGGCCTCGCAGCAGCTCCAGGTTGCGCACTTCGGCCAATCGCTGCCAACTGGCGGTTTCGAGTGTAGTCCAATCTGGCGCGCCGACTGTGGATAAGTCTTTGAGTGCTGCCAGATCGCGGCAGTAATCGGCGAAAGGCTTGTCCAGCCAGGCGCTGGGCAGGGAAGGGGTTGGCAGGTATTCGTCGACGCCGCGCAGTTGCCGTTGCAGCAAGTCGAACGCCAGGCGCCGGGCCATGGAGGTGTCGCGCTGGCGTCGGACGCGAGCGCCGGCGGTGACGGTTTCGCTCATCGGCAGCGCAAGATCGTCAAGGGAGAGACGTAGGTCGGAGCGCTCAGCCGCACAGGAAAGCGGCTGATAGGTGCCCAGACAGATTCGGTTGTAGCAGCACGGTGCGATGGCCAGTTGTTTGCAACCGGCGGCGCTGGCGAGCTGGATCAGTCGCACATGCAGATCACCGCAGGCGTGCAGCGCTACGGGCGTGTGATCGGCGTTCAACAAGGAGGCTGCGCCTGGCGCGAGCACATCCTGCTCGACGTGCAACGCATGCAACTGATGACGCTGGCTGAGTGCCTGGCCGCTGGCGACGAGCGCCGGGTCGAACTCCAGGCAGGTCAGTTGTTGCCCGGTTTGCAACAGGCGTCGCCCCAAATGGCCCTTGCCCGAACACCAATCCAGCCAATGCGTCGGTGCATGAGCAAACTGCAGGCGACCGGCGAACGCTTCAATCTGCTGCCATTTGCGTCCCGGCACATCCACATTCAATCGATGACCTGCCGCTTCAAGTGTGCGAGCTGGTAATTCACCCACCGTGCTCAGGTCAGCAGACATCGCCGCCAATGAGGCAAATGGCTCCGGCGCATCAAGCAAACAAGGTTGGTTATGACTGCTTTCCGCATCCTCAAGTGACCGTCCGCGTAGCCAAAACGCCAACTCCGGGTAGGACGCTTCCCAAGGCAGTTGCAGATGGGTAAACGGTCGAGGTTTCCACAGTGCCTGATGCTCGATCAGAAAAGCATCCAGCGCGGTGAAACGGGCGAGCAGGGCCTCGCCCGTCAGCACGCAGGAATCAACGCCCTTGGCAGGCATCGACGCGCAGCCAGCGCTCCAGCAGCTTGAAGCCACGAACCAGCACGTAAGCCATCAGCAGATAGAACATGCCCGCGGCGAAGAAGATCTCCACCGGCAAGTAGGTGCGGGCGATGATGGTGCGAGCCATGCCGGTCAATTCCAGCAAGGTCACGGTGCTGGCCAGGGCACTGGCCTTGAGCATCAGGATCACTTCGTTGCTGTAGGCCGGCAGGCCGATGCGCGCCGCACGCGGCAGCATGATGTAGAACAGCGCTTTGGCCCGGGACATGCCCAGCGCCCGCGCCGCTTCAATCTCGCCCGGTGGAATGGCCTGGATCGCGCCGCGCAGGATCTCGGCGATGTAGGCCGCGGTGTGCAGGGTCATGGTCGCCGTGGCGCACCAGAACGGACTGCGCAGGTACGGCCACATCGAGCTGTTACGCACCGCATCGAACTGCGCCAGGCCGTAATAGACCAGAAACAGTTGAACCAGCAACGGCGTACCGCGGAAAAAGAAGATGTAGCCGTAGGGGAATGCCCGCACGTACCAGAGTCGTGACGAGCGAGCGATGCCCAGCGGAATCGCCAGCAGCAACCCGGCGATCACGGCGATGGCCACCAGTTCCAGGGTCAGCGTCGCGCCCTGAGCCAGTTTTGGCAGCCACTTGATGATGACTTCCCAGTTCATTGGGTGCTCCTCGCGAAGCCGCGAGCGGCACGTCGTTCCATAAAGTGCATGCCGGTCATGGCCAGAATGGTCAGACCCAGATACATGAAGGCGGCCACCATATAGAAGGTGAACGGTTGCTTGGATATGGTCACGCCGATTTGTGTGTGACGCATGATTTCTTCCAGGCCGATGACGGAGACCAGCGCAGTGTCTTTCATCAGGATCATGAACAGGTTGCCCAGGCCGGGAAGGGCGATGCGCCACATTTGCGGCATGATCAGCCGGGTAAAGATGCGAAATTTCGACAGGCCCAGGGCCACGCCGGCTTCACGGTGACCTTTGGGGATCGCCAGAATCGCACCGCGAAACACTTCCGTGGCGTAGGCGCCGAAGCATAGTCCCAGCGCAATTACGCCGGCGGCGAAGGCGTTGAGTTCAAGGTCGGGGTTGCCGAAGAACTCGCCCAAGGCACGCATCAGGTTGACTGTGCCGAAGTAGATCAACAGCACCCAGAGCAATTCCGGGATGCCGCGAACCAGCGTTGAATAAGTGCCGCCAAGCCATTGCAGCGGCTTGTACGGGGAAGTCTTGGCCAAGGCGCCGAGCAGACCGAGCACCAGCCCCAGGCACAAGGCCGAGTCATCAGCGCACCAGCGGCGAGCGCCGGGCCGAATCCGTAGAGGTCGATAATCATGGATTTCTTTTCAAATCGCGGCAGGCAATGCGAAGGACCGGCGCCGTCAGAAAACGGCGCCGGCCAGGCAGGTCAGAATCAATAGATGCTGAACGGGAAGTACTTGTCGTTGATCTTTTTGTAGGTGCCGTCAGCGACGATTTCTTTCAGCGCAGCGTCCAGCTTCTCGCGAATCGGGTCGTCCTTGCGAACAGCGATACCGATCTTGTCGCTTTCTTCCACTGGGTCGCCCTTGAATTCGTAAGCACGGCCGGCATCGCTTTTCAGCCACTCGTAGTTGACGTATTTGTCGGCCAGGATGCCGTCCAGACGACCCGAAGTCAGGTCCAGGTAGGCGTTTTCCTGGGTGTCGTAAAGTTTGATTTCGACGCCTTCCATGTTGTCTTCCAGCCAGGTGCCGGCCAGGGTCGCGCGTTGAGCGCCGATAACCTTGCCTTGCAACGAAGCCTTGTCGGTCTTGAAGTCGACGTTTTTCGGTGCGATGAACTGCAGCTTGTTGGAGTAGTACGGGGCGGTGAAGTCCACTGCTTGCTTGCGCTCGTCAGTGATCGACATCGAGGAGATCAGGAAGTCGAACTTCTTGGCGTTCAGCGCCGGGATGATGCCGTCCCAGTCGGACGTAACCACGGTGCACTCGACTTTCATCTTGGCGCACAGGGCATCGCCGATATCTTTGTCGAAGCCGACGACATTGCCACTGGCATCTTTGTTGTTGAACGGCGGGTAGGCCGCTTCGATGCCCATCTTCAAGGTCTCGGCGGCGGCACCGGCGCTGAAGGCCAGGGTGACGGCAGCCGCCAGGAAGATTTTTTTGTAGTTCTGCATGCGGGTAGCTCCGTTAGCGGTTGCTGGACATGAATTGTTTGCAGCGCGCCGAAAGCGGGTTTTCGAACACCTGCTGTGGCGATCCTTGCTCTTCTACCAGGCCCTGGTGGAGGAACACCACGACGGGCGAAGCCCATTTCGTGGGTGACCAGCAGCATGGTGCGGCCTTCTTCGGCCAATGCGCGGATGACATTAAGTACTTCCTGGACCATTTCCGGGTCAAGGGCGGAGGTAGGCTCGTCGAACAGGATCACCTTGGGCTGCATTGCCAACGTGCGGGCAATGGCCGCGCGTTGTTGTTGGCCGCCGGAGAGTTGCGCCGGATAGGCGTGGCGTTTGTCCGCGATGCCGACCTTGGCCAGCAAGGCCTCGGCGACTTCGATGGCCTCGGCCTTGCTCTGGCCGAGTACGCGGCGCGGCGCTTCGATGATGTTGTCGAGCACGCTCATGTGCGGCCAGAGATTAAAGTTTTGAAATACAAAACCGATCTCGCTGCGCAGGCGATTGATCTGCTTGCCATCGGCAGCAACCAGTTCGCCGTTCTTGGCGGCTTTGAGCTTGAGTTCTTCGCCGGCCACCAGGATTTGTCCCTGGTGCGGGTTTTCCAACAGGTTGATGCAACGAAGGAAGGTGGACTTGCCGGAACCGGAAGAACCCAGGATCGAGATCACGTCGCCGTCGCGGGCGGTCAGCGAGATGCCTTTGAGCACCTCGAGCTGTCCGTAGCGTTTGTGCAAGTTGCGGATTTCAAGCGCGGGCGTGGCCTCAGCCATGTGCGTTCCTCATAAGTATTTCGCTCCTGCTATTGGCGGCCTTCCTGGCGAGGCGGCCAAGCTAGCATAGCGTCTGAATGACAGCCAACAGCGCTACGGACGCTAAACAGCTGGCGTGTGGCAGGTTGTCGCATCGGTACAGCAGACTGTCGCGCTGCTATCAACCGAACAGCCGTTTGAACCCTGCCTGTCGATAAAAAGGCTGGGGCTGTCCCGTAAAAAAGGGCGCGATGTTGCCAGCTTTGACGGGGGGTTGGAAGCGCTAACCGGCCAAACGTTCCTGATCCGCACTTTTATTGTGCATCGCGTTATTTTTGGGTGTGTTTCTGGTGCGCCACTTCGTTCCTGAAAGTGGGTCGCAGGGTAACGCTCTGGCGAATTGCCATTAATCTCAATGACTTGCGATGACTGTCCGGTCCGGCGGAGAGCCCCATGTTTGGGTGCTTTGTAATATTTTGGCGCAATTATTGCGTGCAGAATACGGAACGCCCTGTTGGTTTCTTTTTACGAGAAGGAACGCCACGCCGGGTGGACGTCATCGCTTTTCCTTACAAAAGGTAGTTTCAATGAGCAGTACCCCAAGCTCCAATGGCCTCGAACAGGGGCTCAAACCGCGTCATGTGACCATGCTGTCGATCGCCGGGGTTATCGGTGCCGGCCTGTTCGTCGGCTCGGGCCACGCCATCGCTGCTGCAGGCCCGGCCGTGCTGTTGGCCTACGCTGCCGCCGGTATGCTGGTGGTGCTGGTGATGCGCATGCTTGGCGAAATGGCCGTGGCTTCACCCGACACCGGCTCCTTCTCGACGTACGCCGATCGCGCGATCGGTCACTGGGCCGGTTTCACCATCGGCTGGCTCTACTGGTGGTTCTGGGTACTGGTGATTCCGCTGGAAGCCAACGCCGCCGCGACCATCCTGCACGCCTGGTTCCCGAATGTGGCGATCTGGGCCTTCACCTTGGTCATCACCTTGCTGCTGACGGTGACGAACCTGTTCAGCGTGAAGAACTACGGTGAATTCGAATTCTGGTTCGCCCTGGTCAAAGTCATCGCGATCGTCGGCTTCATCGGCCTCGGCGTTCTGGCGATTTTCGGCTTCCTGCCGACCAGCCAGGTCAGCGGCGTTTCCCACTTGTTTGACACTCAGGGCTTCCTGCCGAACGGCATGGGCGCAGTGTTGGGCGCGATCCTGACCACCATGTTTTCCTTCATGGGCACCGAAATCGTGACCATCGCGGCCGCGGAATCGAAGAACCCTGGCCAGCAAATCTCCAAGGCCACCAACTCGGTGATCTGGCGGATTGGCTTGTTCTACCTCGTGTCGATCTTCATCGTTGTGGCCCTGGTGCCGTGGAACGATCCGGTACTGGCAGCCGTCGGCTCCTACCAGACCGTGCTTGAGCGCATGGGCATCCCGAATGCCAAGCTGATCGTCGACATCGTGGTGCTGGTTGCTGTGACCAGTTGCCTGAACTCGGCGCTGTACACCGCTTCGCGCATGATGTTCTCTCTGGGCAAGCGCGGTGATGCACCGGCCGTTTCCCAGCGCACCAACAAGAGCGGCACGCCGTACTGGGCCGTCATGTTGTCCACCGGCGCTGCGTTCATTGCGGTTTTCGCCAACTACGTGGCCCCGGCCGCCGTGTTCGAATTCCTGCTGGCCAGCTCCGGCGCTATCGCGCTGTTGGTGTATCTGGTGATCGCGATTTCGCAACTGCGTATGCGCAAGCAGCGCATGGCACGTGGCGAGAAAATCGCCTTCAGCATGTGGCTGTTCCCGGCCCTGACCTACGCGGTGATCGTATTCATCGTGGCGGCCCTGACCATCATGCTGTTCCAGGAAGCGCATCGCGTGGAGATTCTCTCGACCGGTCTGCTGAGTTTGTTGGTGGTGGCTGCCGGTTTGTTTGTGGCTCGCCGTCGCAAGCTGCAGAAGATGGGGGCGGTGGTGCTGAACTGATTCGCACCGCATAACGCAAAACGGCCGCTGTCAGTGATGACAAGCGGCCGTTTTTGTTTCTGTCAGTTGTGCCGGGCTCAATCGGGGTGAACCCAGTCTTCTACGCGTAGCCCTGGAACCCGTTCAAATTCTCGCAGGTTGTTGGTTACCACTATGAATCCGCGTGAACGTGCGTGGCCGGCAATCATGTGGTCGTAGGGCCCGATAGGCGTGCCAGCCTTGGCCAGCTCGGATCGAATCATTCCGGTATGCGAGGCTGCTTCATTGTCGAAAGGCAAGACTTCAAGGCGTGCCGCAAAACCCTCGATCACAGCGAGGTTTTTTTCGGGTGCTGCTGATTTTTCCGCACCGTAGATCAACTCCATCAGCGTGACGGCGCTGATACATAGCTGCCCGTCATGACGGTTGAAAGCTTCTCGTACGATTTGCGGTTTGTTCTTTATGGTGAAGATGCAGATGTTGGTATCGAGCATGTATTTGATCATCAGAACGACTCACGCTCCTGATCGGCGGGTTGTTCACGATCGGTCATGAAGTCTGCACTTACGCCATCCCCGTCGAACCAGCTGTCCCATGTTTCATCTGCGGGAGTGATGATGCGAGCTCTGCCGATGGCAACTACGTTGACTCGTTTCACGTCGCTTGGCATCGCAACAGCTTTGGGGAGGCGGACAGCCTGGCTTCGATTGCTCATGAAAAGGGTGGTCTGTTCCATTTTGGCCTCCTGCATTTGCGGGGTTTGTGAGCCAGAGAATAGATCTCTTAGAGGATATGTCAACGGGATATACACGGTTGCTGACGAGGGGATCGATTGTTTCAGGTGAGTGGCTTCCAAAGAAAACGGCCGCTGTCAGTGATGACAAGCGGCCGTTTTTGTTTCTGAGGCGAGTGTTTACTCGGCCTTTACTTCCTGAGCATCCAGCGACTCGCGATAGCTGTCGAGCGCCGCGCCGAAGTCAGTGATGAACTGCGGATCCGTCAGCCAGGCCTGGGCGGTGTCGCGGTCCATGCCGTCGGCCCACATGCGGTAATCGATCAGCATGTCGGCGGCCAGGTGAGTGGCGGCCATGGCTTCGTTGTCGGCGTTTTCCATGTCCAGCAGTTCTGGATGGTCGCTGATGATTTCGGCGAGGTCTGACAGTAGGGTCAGCAGCATGTCGTTGCGGCTGGTGGCCTCTGCATCGCGCATTTTGCTGAACATCGCCAGGGTGTATTCCGGGATCGGCTCGCCGATTTCGCCGAGGTCATCGTCCAGTGCGGCGGGTTTTCTGCCGTGGATATTGATTTGCTTCGCTTTGATCTTGGCGCGTTTGGCGCGTTTCTGTTGCTTGTTCAGGGAGGCCATGGGAACTCAGTTCGGTTTCTGTTGGTTTTGGGCCGCGATAGCTTCGGAAGCTGCCACGTAATCAGTTTGGAAGGCCGGGGACTCAATCCAGGCCAGGGCACTGGCTTCGTCCGTTTCGGTGGACCATTGGCGGTACTCGATCAGCGCAGCGATGATGAAATCTGTCGCTGTTTCTTCGCCCTCCTGCTCCAGCACCAGCGCGAGCAGCGGGTGTTCAAGGAATGCCTTGCACATGGCTTGCTGACTGATCTTTTGCGCGTCGATCATTTCTTTGAACAGGTCGGTCAGGTCCACCGATTCAAAGTCGATGCGGTCGTCGTTCGGGTCCAACTCGACCGGCGCGGCGGCCCGTTGGGTGCGGTTCTGCTTGGCCTTGGCTTTGGCGCGGGTGGCGCGTTTGTTCTGCTTGTTGGCGGATGCCATGGGCTCGTTCCGTATTCCGATGAGTGGGAGCATCAGTCAGTTGCGTGGCACTAGCCGCCCGGGTGTGTCGGGGGCCAGTTTGCCGGTCTGCAACCAGGACAATGCAATGGGCCATAGTGTGGCTTGGTATGGGCTACGAAAAAAGGCGAAATGTCCGACTTCTTGTTCGCCGATGTCTTCGGGGGCGATTCGCAAGTGGGCATTCGTGCTGTTGGTGAAGTAACCCAGCAGCCGTTCAATGGCTGGAATCGTACCGTAAGGATCGTCGCTGATGCTGATGGCCAGGGTGTGTGCGGTGACGGATGAGAAGGGCAGGCGCCCGGTCTTTGCGTGAAGAACGCGACCGCTGGGGCGTTTCTCGTAGTGCGCGGTGGGCATGCTCCAGTCGCGAACCACGCCAGCGGGGGTGTCCTCTAGCCAGCCGAGACGTTTGCCGGGGAAGTAGCCGCAAAGCAATGTCATCAACGGCATCGCCAGATGCCACTTGCCGAACATCCGCCAGCGATGGGCGGGTGCGTAATCGCGCCAGTAAGCAAATTGCGCACCGACGGTCAGCAGACGTCGAATCAAATGCCCGGAAGCTCCCAGGCCCGCTGCACAGCCTCCAAAGCTGTGGCCTACAACATCGATGGGTTGCCCGGGGAATTCACGCTGAGCGCGCTTGAGCATCGCCTCAAAGTCCAGCGCGCCCCAATCTGACCATGAAGCCCGTAACCCTTTCAGCGATGCGGGTCGCGATTCGCCGATGCCACGGTAGTCGTAAGTGATCACGTCGAAACCGTTGGCGAACAGGTAATCGGCGAATCGCGAGTAGTGGCGGCAGCGGACGGAGGTGGCGGCGTTGATGATGACCACCGGGCGGGTAGCGTCGTGACGGGGGTGCCGCCAGGTAAAGCCGCCGAGGCTGTAGCCGTCTGCGGCGGGCTCCTTGAACGGTTCGCCTGCCGTAGATATGCGCGGTGGCAACTCGGCTTGAGTGGGGGCCAGTGAGGGCATGTCCTGCAAATTCATCGGCGTCGGACCTTTGCGGGTAGCTGCCAACGATAGTCTTCGCGCAGCGCATGAACAATCCACCCGTGCTTATCGGAGCCTGTGCTTGAGTATTCGCTCCTCAAGCACCGCCCATTCCCGATCCAGCTCCGCGCGAAGTTCCTCCTCGCTCGGCAGTACCAGTCTGTAGGTACTGGCGAACAGTTGTTCGTTGCCTTGCAGCACTGAATAGCGCACCACCGATTCATCTTTTTGTGCGCAGAGAATGAGGCCGACGGTGGGGCCATCCTCCGGTCCGCGCTTGAGGTCGTCGTACATGCGCACGTACATGTCCATCTGGCCGACATCCTGGTGGGTCAGTACGCCGCGCTTGAGGTCGAAGATGACGAAGCACTTGAGCAGGTAGGTCGATGTAGAAGTCTTTGCTCTCGGTACTGATGCGTTGCTGGCGAGCGATGAAGGCGAAGCCTTTGCCCAGTTCGAGCAGGAAGCCCTGTAGTTGATTGATCAAGGCTTGTTCAAGTTCGCTTTCCTGGACCAAGCCCGCATTGGGCAGGCCGAGAAACTCCAGTAGCACGGGGTCGCGGATGAAATCCCGAGGGCTGGCGTTCATCTGCTCGATATGGGTGGCGGCTTCCTGTTTGACGGCCGGCCGGTCGCGACTCGCCAGCAAGCGTTCGTAATAGAGGGTATTGATCTGGCGCTCGAGGGCGCGACTTGACCAGTTCTGCATCGCTGATTCGTTCATGTACCAATGGCGAGCGTGATCGTTCTCGACTCGTAGCAATCTGCGGTAGTGGGTCCAGCTCAATTCATGACGCAGTGCGTCACGAATTGGGAATGCTTGATAGAACAGGCGCATGTAGCGAAGGTTGGAGATGTCAAAGCCTTTGCCAAACTCTGTTGTCAGACTCTTCGCCAGCGTCGCCAGCAACTGCTTCCCATATCCCGCCCGCCGGGCCCCCTCCTGCTCGAACTCCACAATATGCCGTCCGATCTGCCAACAGGTTTGCACCTGGACGGTATCGACCGCTCGCAACACTTTCTGGCGGGCTTCACGGATCAACTCGCCAAGATTTCCGAGCAGTGAAGTGATCTGTGAATCTTGAGTGTTACCGGGTTTGAGAGGACTCATGACATTTTCCGCGGCTGAAGGAAACAGGCGGAAAAGGATGGCAAAAGAGTGGTAGTCCGCGATGCCGGGCGTTGCTGGTAAATCGGAAGGAAAGGCGAGTTTGCTTTGCAGGACCAGGCCGACGATATCCCGTGTAAGAGGAGTACATCTCGTAGTCCGATTCGCAGTGAGCTCAAGTGCTAATCGATCTAAAACTTGAACATTCGGTAACAAATCTAAAAGGAGTAACGATTGGGTTCCAAGCAACCCGGGAGTCGCCATCATGAAGAACGTCCATTCATTCATGCTGCCCATCGCCGCCGTCGGCGTACTGATGTTGCCAGTCGTGCTTAACGCCGCCAGTCTTGAACCGATCGACAGCACGGGTGTGCAAGTGCAACAGCAACAGCAAAACGGGATTACTTACCTGAACGGGGGGATCGGAGAGGATGAGGCGAAAGCTATCCAGCAAACGCAGGGCTACAACCTGCACATGACTTTCTCCATCGGGGCGGAGGGCAAATATGTTCCGGATGTAAATCTGGTCATTCAGAAAGATCCGGGGCAACCCGTGCTGACGCTGAGCGAGGCTGGCCCGTTGGTTTACGTACAGCTGCCACCAGGCAAGTACACCGTCGTCGCGACACGCAATGGTGAGGAACGGCGTGATACGGCGGAGGTAGGAAGTGGTGCCGCTCGCAATCTGGTTTTCCACTGGAATACTGAAAACTAGCCGAAGAGAGACGCTTGCACGATACCTGATCAAATCGCGAGCATAAAAAAAACCCTGAATCTTGCGATTCAGGGTTTTCGGTATTTGGTGCCCAGAGACGGAATCGAACCATAGGCTACAAGCTTCGTATTTACTGGATTGTATGGTTGTAGTCGCTTGCTGATGCCCCCAAAAATGCCCCCGAAATGAAAAGTGCCCCCTTCCTCGGTCGAGTCTCTGCTGACCTTTGCCAGTAGTTTCAAACACGCGTACGCGCGCGCTCAATATTTTTCCGGGTTGGCGATTAAGCAAGGTCCTCCCTTTCGTTCGAGGACTGTGCGATCTGATCTTCATCCTTAGCCCCTCAAGTTTTGCAGTCGTCATGGGGGGGCGCTGACGCCGCTCAGGACGCATTGACGGGGCCGCTTCGCGCGCATGCATGATGGATTCCCAATGCACCAGATCGGCTGCTCTGAGGATAGGCACGACTGGCGGCTTGATATGGTTTGCGGCAGAGCGTTTGCGTTTCAAGGTTTTTTTCGGTTAGCCCTGAAGAAAAAATCGGAGCGGTCTTTGGCGTGAATCCCCCATTTTTTCAGGGCCAGAGAGTGACGAGACAGCCTCTGGCCGCCGACTTGCGCCTATGTCCTGCTTTTTCTATTTTCCCAAAAATTCTACGGATTTATGCGAGAGAGTTTTCAGGAGCGGTCTTTGAGGCGAAGGCTCCAGACTTTTAACCTGCCCCCCTCCCTAATGGCTTTATC
>LNAP01004532.1_pt1 | contig 12793 bp, 7 predicted proteins | sample 602601 | NCBI WGS metagenome assembly LNAP01 (sample SAMN02440304, study PRJNA202911) | soil metagenome | biome: Subtropical and temperate rainforests or woodlands; isolation source: soil samples (1 kg each in a 20% v/v slurry with milli Q water) were... ...
GTGGTCGTGGATGCCGGCGGCGCGCAGGTGGCAGCGGCGCTCGCCAGTGCGCAGGTGGCCGGCGGTCCGTCGCTCGGCATCATCGAGACCGATTCCTATGCCGCGCTGATGGCCCCGGCCAGCGCGGCGCGGCGTTCCGACCTGCTCGCCGCCTGCGCCCTGGTGCTGCTCGCCATGGTGATGGCGGTGCTGCTGGCGCGCTCATTGACCCGGCCGCTGATCGCGATCACCGACGCGGTCGATCGCTTCGACGGCGAAGGGCCGATGACCGTGCCGCCAGGCCTGACCGGCGAGGCGGCGATTCTCGCCGCCGCCTTCACCCGGATGGCCGGGCGGCTGACCGAGAAGGCCGAAGCCTTGCGCCGCAAGTCGGAATTCCTCGACAAGACCGTCGACAGCATGGCCGATGCGGTGCTGATGATCGACGCCGAGGGCGGCGTGCTGTTCGGCAATGCCGTGTGGAAGCGCTTGATCGGCGAGGTGCCGCCATTCGGCACGCCCGGCTGGTACAAGGCCTATGACCGCTTCTACCCGGATTGCATTACGCCGATCCCGGCGGCGGAGACGCCGATCGGGCGCGGCGCGCGCGGCGAGAATTTCGACAATGTCGAGATCTGCATCCGCCGGCCCGGCGAAACCCGCATCATCCGGCTGGTTGCCAGCGGCCGCGTCGTCACCGATGGCGCTGGCGAGCGGCAGGGCGCTGTCATTGTCTATCACGACGTCACGGCGTCACGGGAGACCGAACGGCAGTTGCGTCAGGCGCAGAAGATGGAAGCGGTCGGCCAGCTCACCGGCGGCGTGGCGCATGACTTCAACAACATCCTCACGGTGGTCACCGGCGGCATCGAGATGATTGCCGACGGCGTCAAGGACCGCCCGGAGCTGGCGAGAATCGCGGAGATGATCGACGAGGCGGTGGATCGCGGCAGCAGCCTGACGCATCAGCTGCTGTCGTTCGCCCGCCGCCAGCCGCTGCAGCCGCGCGCCATCGACGTCAATGCGCTGGTGCTGGACGCAGCAAGGCTGCTGCGGCCGACGCTCGGCGAGCGGATCGAGATCGAAACCAGGCTGGCGCAGGGGCCGTGGCTGGCGCTGGCCGACCCGGTGCAGCTAGGCAACGCGCTGATCAACCTGGCGATCAACGCCCGCGACGCCATGCCATCGGGCGGCAGCCTGACCTTCGAGACCGCGAATGTGGTGCTCGACGCGGACTATGCGGCGCAGAACGCCGAGCTCACCCCCGGCGCCTACGCGATGGTGGCGGTCAGCGACAATGGCTGCGGCATGCCTGCCAGCGTGCGCGACCGGGTGTTCGATCCGTTCTTCACTACCAAGCCGGTGGGCAAGGGCACCGGGCTCGGCCTCAGCATGGTCTACGGCTTCGTCAGGCAGTCCGGCGGCCACATCAAGATCTATAGCGAGGAGGGCATCGGCACGACCATGAAGATCTACCTACCGCGCGCCGTCGGTGTGGCCGATGCGATGCAGCCCGCAACGGCGCCCGAAATCTTCGGCGGCCGCGAGTCCGTGCTGGTGGTCGAGGACGACGACCTTGTCCGCCAGTATGTCATGACCAATCTGGCGGCGCTCGGCTATGCGGCGGTCGCGGCCGCCGGTGCATCCGAAGCGCTGTCGCTGGCGGCGCACAGCCCGCCGTTCGACCTGCTGCTCACCGACGTGATCCTCGGCGCCGGCTTCAACGGCCGGGAACTGGCCAACGAGCTGGTGCGGCGGCAGCCGTCGCTCAGGGTTCTGTACACGTCTGGCTATACCGAGGATGTCATCGTCCATCACGGCCGGCTCGATGCCGGCCTGCACCTGCTGACCAAACCGTATCGCCGCGCCGATCTGGCGCGGATGATCCGGCTGGTGCTCGATGAGAAGGTCGCGGAGCAGGCTTAGGGAGAGCAATAACAACTGACGATCATCCTCGGCGAGAGGGGCGACGAAAGGATGGGCTCGCGTGTCGTTCTCGACGTCGGATCATGCTGCCCGGTGGCGCATCGGATGGCCGTGAGATAGCTTCGCCGTTCTGTCTGTGTCCAGACGGCCGGAGAGTTGAAGCATGCGATTGTCGGTGCGTCTGTCATTGGTGATGACCGCGCTCGTGCTGTCAGCGGTGGCTGCGGTCGGCGTGCTGGCCTATTCCAATATCGGTCACGCGGTGGTACCGACCGGCCTGATGGAGCTGGCCGGCAAGGCCAAGGCCCGACTCAGCGGTTTCGAATCCATCCTGCGCGTTGTCCGCAACGAAGTGCTGTCGGCCCGCAGCCTGCCGGCGCATCAGGGATTGATCCGGGCCGACCGCAACGGCGGCGTCGATCCGCAGGATGGGCTCAGCGCCGACAAGTGGCTGCGTCATCTGACCGCCGACTACATCGCCGTGATGGGTGCAAAGCTGGGCTTCGGCGCCTATCGCCTGATCGGCATCGGTGACGGCGGCCGCGAATTGATCCGGGTCGAGCGCCAGGGCGCCGATGGCGTCGTTTCCGTCGCGCCTCACGCCGATCTGACGCCGCGCGACCACGAACTGATGCGTCGCGCGCTGGCGTTGCCGTCCGACGAGGTCTATTTCTCGCCGATCCGCTTCGTGACGCCGGGCGACGGCAACGAAGCGGTTGTGCCGCGAATATCGGTCGCCGCGACGGTCCGGGATCCATCCGGCGACGCGTTCGCCGTGCTGGTGCTCGAGTTCGATCTACGCCCGACCTTCGAGCGGCTTCGGGCGGCGCTTGGCAACGACACCGAAGTCTATTTCGTCGACGCCGGTGGTCCGTATCTGCTGAACTACATCGAAGGACGGATCGTACCGGCTGAACCGGATCGCCGCTGGCAGGACGATTTCCCGAAGCTGGCCGCTGCACTCGGCGACAAGCAGGGCACCGCGACCGTGTTCCCCGCGCCGGACGGCCGGCGGATCGCCGCCGCGATCGTGGTCGCGCCGCTGACCAGCGGTCTGCGTACCGGCGTGATCGAAACCGAACCGTTTGACAGGATCATCGCGCCGGCGACTGCGCTTCAGGGCACCGGTCTGATTGTCGCGCTGCTCGCCGTGATCGGTGCGGTGCTGCTTGCGGTGCTGCTGTCGCGCTCGCTGGCAAGACCGGTCGTGCGGATCACCGCCGCCGTCGACGATTTTTCCAGGACCGGCCGCCTCGTCGTGCCGGCCGGCCTCAGCGGCGAGACCAGCGTCCTCGCCTCCGCCTTCGCCCAGGCGGTCGGCAAGATCGAGGAGACAAGCGCGGCGCTGCTCATCAAGTCCGAGCTGCTCGACAAGATCATCGCCAGCATGGCCGATGCGGTCGTGGTGATCGACGCGGAGGGGCGGCGGGTGTTCGCCAATCCGACCTGCGTTGCGCTGTTCGGCGAGGCCGCCGACATCGGCTCCGAGCGCTGGAAGAACAAATACAGGCGCTTTCTCGGCGACGGCGTTACGCCGATGCCGGACGGCGCAAGTCCGTCGGTGCGGGCGCTTCGCGGCGAGAGCTTTGACAATGTCGAGCTTGGAATCCGGCACGCCGATCAGGCGCTCATACAGCTCGCCGCGAGCGGCCGGCCGATCAGGAATGCCGACGGGTCGTTCGGCGGCGCGGTGATCGTCTATCGCGACGTCACCGCGCTTCGCGAGACCGAGCGACAGCTTCGCCAGTCGCAGAAGATGGAAGTCATCGGTCAGCTCACCGGCGGTGTCGCACACGATCTGAACAACATTCTCACGGTGGTCACCGGAGGCGTCGAAATGCTGGCTGACGGCGTGGCCGGTCAGCCCGCGCTCGAGCAGGTCGCCGAGATGGTCGACAGCGCCATCGGGCGCGCCAGCGACCTCACCAACGGGCTGCTGTCGTTTGCGCGCAAGCAGCCGCTGCGTCCGCGCAGCATCGACGTCAATGCGCTCATTGCCGATACGGCGAAGCTGCTGGCCGCCACCCTCGGCGAGCAGATCGAGATCGAAATCGATCCGGGCCGGGGCCTGCGGCCGGTGCTCGCCGATCCCTCGCAGCTCGGCAGCGCCTTGATCAACCTCGCCCTCAACGCCCGCGACGCGATGCGCAGCGGCGGCAAGCTGCTGCTGGAAACCTGCAATGTCGACCTCGACGAGAGCTACGCGAATCGACACGACGAGGTCTCCCCCGGGCGTTATGTGATGCTGGCCGTGAGCGATACCGGCTCCGGCATCCCGGCAGCCATCCGCCACCGGGTGTTCGAGCCGTTCTTCACGACCAAGGCCGTCGGCGAAGGCACCGGGCTTGGGCTCAGCATGGTGTACGGCTTCGTCAAGCAGTCCGGCGGCCATATCGAGGTCTACAGCGAGGAAGGCCACGGCACCACGATCCGGTTGTATTTGCCGTGCACCACCGAGCAGCAGGCGGCCGAAGGCGCCGCGCCGCAGCCGCTGCAAAGCGGCAAGGAGAGGCTGCTGGTGGTGGAGGACGATCCGTTGGTGCGCAACTCCGTGATGACCCACCTCGCGGTGCTCGGCTACACCGCCTCTTCCGCGGAAACTGCGGCGGAAGCGCTGACGATGGTCTATGGCGGCCTTGAGTTCGATCTGCTGTTCACCGACGTGATGCTGGCGGGCGGCATCCACGGCCGGCAGCTTGCCGACGCCCTGCGCAAGGCGCGGCCGGGGCTCAAGGTGCTGTTCACCTCCGGCTATACCGAGAACGCCATCATTCACCACGGCCGGCTCGACGCCGGCGTCCACCTGCTGTCGAAGCCCTATCGCCGCGCCGACCTGGCCCGCATGATCCGGCTGGTGCTCGATGAGAAAATCAAGGAAGGGGCGGCTTAGTGCAGCAATGTCATTCCGGGATGCGACAGACTGCGAAGCCGGATGGCGCAGGCCCGGAATCCTGAAGTAAGTCTCATATCGAAATTCCGGGTTCGCGTCGCGTCGCCCGCGGCGCCGCTTTGCGCCCCCGGAATGACAGCGCACGCAGCAGCTTACATTGCGCGCAGTCGCTGCCGGACATTTGGCCTCGCGTCATGGATGCCTGACATGCATTGATCGCGCAGAGCTGGACCCCGTGAATTGGAGAAACCGTGCGACTTTCCTGCATCCTGGCCGGCGCGCTGCTGCTGGCGCTTCCGGTGGCAAGCCGGGCCGAGACGGTCTGGGACATGGCGACGGAGTATCCGCAAAACACCATGCCGGGCCTCGGCGTCACGACCTTCGCGAAGCGCCTCGAAGAACTCAGCTCAGGTAACATCCGGATCAAGCCCGGCTTCGATGCCGCGGCGGGGATCAAATCGGCGGGCATGCTCGCCGCGGTGGCGGACAATCGTGTCCAGGCGGGGGATGCCTTTGCCGGCGCGCTGGAAGCCGAAGATCCGATCTTCGCGCTGCCGTCATTGCCGTTCCTGGCGACGTCGATCGCCGATGCCAGGCGTCTCGCCGAGCTGGCGCGGCCGGTCATCGCGGCGGCGCTGCAGAAGAAGGGCCAGCGATTGCTGTATCTGACGCCGTGGCCGCCCTCCGGCATCTGGTCGAAGGCGGCGCTGAAGACGCCCGCCGACCTGGCCAATCTTTCGATCCGCACCTACGACAAGGTGTCGAGCGACGTCTTCGCCGCCGCCGGCGCCAGGGCCGCAAGCATCAGTTTTGCGGACACGATGCCGAAGCTGGCCGACGGCAGCATGAACGCCGTGCTGTCCTCGGGAGATGGCGGCGCCGGCAAGCGGATGGCCGAGTTCCTGCACCAGTTCACCGAGATCACCTATTCGCTGCCGCTCTCGGTCGCGAGCCTGAATCAGTCGGTCTATGACGGGCTCAGCCCCGAGCTGAAAGCCGCGGTGGATGCCGCCGGCCGCCAGACCGAGACTGAATTATGGACCGCCCTGTCGCTCCGGCTGCAGGCCAACTACAAGCGCATGGCCGAGGATGGCGTTGCGATCAATTCCACTCCGGCGCCGGAGGTGGTGGCGGCGCTGCGGTCAGGCGCACTGTCGGCGCAGCAGACCTGGTGCAGCCGCGCCGGGGCCGTCTGCAACCAGATCCTCGACGCGTTCAACGCCGGGAAGAAATAGAGCGCGCCATCGACATGATGGCTGCCGAATGCAGCCATTCCAGCTTGGCTCATGGCCCTTGCCGGTGCGAACCCGGAAGCCCGACTCGTTCTGCAGTCGCGAGCTTCCCGGGAACTACTGCTTCTCGAGTTTCGTGATGGTCTTCGTCATCCCGCTTTCGCCGACGGAGAATTTGACCTTGTCACCGGCGTGAAACGGCTCCAGCAGTCCGCGATCCGCCTTGAACTGTTCGGCCGCCCCGGCACTATTCGCGCCGACCGTTCCGCTTTGCGTTTGCTGGATGGCGATCGAGCCATTGATCCGATCGATCAAGGTGACCGTTCCCGTCCGCGCCTCCTGGGCCCACGCCGCCGGACCGATGACCATCAGCACGGCGCCCGCCGTAACCATTCTTGCGAGTCTCATCGACAATCCCTCGGTTTGAAAGCAAGTGGGTATAAGCCGGATCGGGCCGATAGGTTCCCCGGCAACCCGCCGACGGGAACATGCACGCCCTGGCGGACGCCGGCGGACCGCCTTGATTCAAGCCGACGGTGTCCGCTCAGGCCGCCGGCGCGGCCGCGACGTCGGCACTGGCGAGCAGGTGGATCAGCGCGCGCTTGATGGCGGCCTGCCTGGTCGGCGCGGTGATCTGCGCGCCCAGCAGGTCGGTGACGTAGAACACGTCGCGGGCGCGCTCGCCGAAGGTCGCCACATGAGCCGAGGCGATGTTGAGGTTGAGCTTGGAGATTGCGGTGGTCAGTTCGTAGAGCAGGCCGGGGCGATCGAGGCCGGACACCTCGATGACGGTGTAGCGCTCCGACCACTGGTTGTTGACGATGACCTCGGGCTCCACGGTGAACGGCCGCAGCTTGCCCTTGCTGGCGGCGCGCTTGGCCACCGTTTCCGGCAGCCGCAGCTTGCCTTCCAGCACGTCCTCGATCATCTCGCCGATCCGCGTGGCGCGGCGGCCCTCGTCCTCGTCGCGGTCGTATTCGCGGCGGATGGCGATGGTGTCGAGCGCGCGGCCGTCGGTGGTGGTATAGATCTGCGCGTCGACGATGTTGGCGCCGGCGGAGGCGCAGGCCCCGGCGATGATCGACAGCAGCCAGGGATGGTCGACCGCGAGGATCGTCAGTTCGGTGACGCCGCGCGCCTCGTCGAAGCCGACATTGATCGCCAGCTTGTGGCCGGCGGTCTCGGAGGCGCGCAGGAAGCGGGCGTGGCGCAGCTTGCGGTCGAGGTCGACCTTGAGCCAGTAGGCCGGATAATGCCGCGAAATGTAGGCGGTGAGTTCGGCCTCCGGCCATTCGGTGAAGGCGGCGCGGAATTCGCGCTGCGCGGCCTCGATGCGCTGGGCGCGGTTGACCTCGGAGAAGCCGCCGGTCAGCACCGGCTCGGTCTCGTAATACAGCGTGCGCAGCAGCTGCGCCTTCCAGCCGTTCCAGACGCCCGGGCCGACGCCGCGGATGTCGGCGGTGGTGAGGATGGTCAGGAGCTTCATCTGCTCCACCGACTGCACCACGGCGGCGAAATTCTCGATCGTCTTGGAGTCCGACAGGTCGCGCGACTGCGCCACCGTGGACATGGTGAGGTGTTCCTCGATCAGCCAGGCGATCAGCTCGGTATCGGCGGCGTTGAAGCCGAGCCGCGGACACAGCCGCCGCGCCACCTTGGCGCCGGCCGTGGAGTGATCCTCGGGCCGCCCCTTGGCGATGTCGTGCAGCAGCACCGTGGCATAGATCACCGCGCGGTGCTCGGGCTGGATCTTGCGCATCAGGTCGGAGGCGACGATGAACTCGTCGTTGCCGCCGCGCTCGATCTCCTGCAGGATGCCGACGCAGCGCAACAGATGCTCGTCCACGGTGTAGTGGTGATACATGTTGAACTGCATCATCGAGACGATGCGTCCGAACGAACGGATGAAGTGGCCGAGCACCCCGGTCTCGTTCATCCGTCGCAGCACGATCTCGGCGTTCTCCGAGGTCAGGATCTCCATGAACAGCTTGTTGGCTTCGGGATTTTCGCGCAGCGGCGCGTTGATCAGCCGCAGCGAGCGGGTCACCGCGCGCATCAGGTCGGGATGGAACGCGAGGTTGTTCTTCTGCGCGAGACGAAACAGCCGGATCATGTTGACCGGGTCGTGCTTCAGCACGTCGGGGGCGGCGAGGTTGATGCGGTTGTTGTCGATGATGAAGTCGTCGCTCTCCGGCACCCGCTGTCGCCGCGCGCCCGGGCGCAGCCGCGCCATCATCCGGCTCAGCACCAGCGCCGGCGCCGGCTTGGCCTGCTGGTCCTCCAGCTTGGCGCACAGGATCGCGGTGAGGTTGCCGACCTCCTTGGCGATCAGGAAGTAGTGCTTCATGAAGCGCTCGACGTCCTGCATGCCGGGATGCGAGGTATAGCCGAGCCGCTGCGCGATCTCGCGCTGCATGTCGAACGACAGCCGCTCTTCCGGCCGGCGGCTGAGGAAATGCAGGTTGCAACGCACCGACCACAGGAAGTCCTCGCAGCGGCGGAAGGTGCGGTATTCATGCGCGTCGAACACGCCGCGCTCCACCAGCTCGCCGCTGTCGCGCACGCGGTAGACGTATTTGGCGATCCAGAACAGCGTGTGCAGGTCGCGCAAGCCGCCCTTGCCGTCCTTGACGTTGGGCTCGACCAGGTAGCGCGACTGCCCGGCGCGGCGGTGGCGCTCCTCGCGCTCGGCCAGCTTTGCGGTGACGAATTCGGTGGCGGTGCCCTGTACCACCTCGCTGTCGAACCGCGCGACCAGTTCGTCGTAAAGCGGCTGGTCGCCGGTCAGGAAGCGGGTCTCGAGAATCGCGGTGCGGATGGTCATGTCGCCGCGCGCCTGGCGGATCGATTCATCCACCGAACGGGTGGCGTGGCCGACCTTGAGGCCCATGTCCCACAGGCAGTACAGGATGGCCTCGGCGACCTGTTCGCCCCAGGCGGTCTGCTTGTAGGGCAGGATGAACAGCAGATCGATGTCGGAGTCCGGCGCCATCAGCCCGCGGCCGTAGCCGCCGGTGGCGATCACTGCCATGCGCTCCGAGGCCGACGGAATCGACGAGCGGTACAGATGCCGCGTCGCGGCGGCATAGAGCATACGGATGATCTCGTCCTGCACGAAACACAATCGCTCGGCGCAACGCCGGCCGTGCCGATCGATCAGCAGCACCGCCTCGGCGGCTTCCTTGGCCTTCTGCAGTTCGGCCTTCAGCATCTTGGCGACGGCGCCGCGGAACTGGTCGCCATGGCCGTGATGCGTTGCAGCAAGCGCGTCGATCGCGCCGGTGATCCGTGCGGTATCGAAGCCCTCGTCGGCGGCGGGTTTTGTCTCGGTCGCAACGCTGTCCATGGATAATCCGGATATCGGACGGCGCAGGCGCTGTCACGGTCATTGTGAGGATAGGGTTGCTGACACTGCACTTTTCCGGTCGCGACATCCGGATGTGCCGGATTGCTGCAATGCAGCACGGCGGGCCGATCGCGACCACGTGATCGTCATGTAGTCGGGCCCGCGGCAAAGCGCTATATCCGGCGGGTAGGACAAGGAACAGCTCATGGACGCCGCCACCCTTCGCGCGACGCAGGCCCCGATCAAGGAGCGCTACAGGTCGGATCCCGCCGCCGCCCTCATCACACTCACTGCGAGCGGCTCGCTCGAGAGCGAGGGCATCGCCTGCAAGCTGGAAACCGGGCGTGCGCTGGGTGTCGCCGGGCTGCATCCCGGTGCCGGCGGCTCCGGCCTCGAACTGTGTTCCGGCGACATGCTGCTGGAGGCTTTGGTCGCCTGCGCCGGCGTCACCCTGAAGTCGGTCGCCACTGCGGTGGAAGTCCACCTGCGCTCCGGCACCATCATTGTCGAAGGTGATCTCGATTTCCGCGGCACCCTCGGCATCGACAAGGAAGCCCCCGTCGGCATCAAGGCGATCAGGCTGCGCTTTGAGGTCGATACCGACGCGCCGCAGGACAAGCTCGATCTGCTGCTGAAACTGACCGAACGCTATTGCGTGGTCTATCAGAGCCTCAGGAACGGTCCGCAGATGTCGGTATCGATGACGCGGGCGTAGGACAGCGCATCTTCACCCTCCCTTGAGGGGGAGGGGCGTATCGCGTAGTGCATCCCGCGAAGCGATACGGGCGGGTGATTCTTCAGCTCCGCAACTATCGCAGTCGTCACCGCGACGCCCATCACGCGCCGCATGCTGCACGCCGACCCCTCCGTCCCTCAAGAGAGGGGGCAAGAAAGAAGCGATGTCCCCCGAACTTGCCTTTGCCCTGACGCTGCTGCTGCGCATGGCGGTGACCGCGGCCTTCGTGGTCAGCGCCTCGATCATCATCGAACGCTCCGGACCGGTGATCGGCGCGCTGGTGGCGACGCTGCCGATCTCGGCCGGGCCGTCCTATGTCTTCCTGGCGATGGACCACGACGCCGCCTTCATCGCGCAGGGCACACTGGCGAGCATCCCGGTCAACGCCGCGACCATGTTCTTCTGCCTCACCTATGTATGGCTGGCGCAGCGCCGCAGCATGATGGTCAGTCTCGGCACCGCAGCGCTGGTGTGGTTCGCCATGGCGGCGCTTGTCCGCATGCTCGACTGGTCGCTCACTGCCGGAATCATGGCCAATGCGCTGGCCTTTGCGGTCTGTCTGCCGCTGATGGCGCGCCATCGCCATGCGCGGATGCCGCTGGTGACGCGGCGCTGGTATGACATTCCGTTGCGCGCCGCGCTCGTCGCAACGCTGGTCGCCACGGTGGTGACGCTTTCGCACACGATCGGGCCGGTCGGCAGCGGCATCCTGGCGCTTTATCCGGTGGCGCTCACCAGCATGATCGTGTTGATGCACCCGCGGATCGGCGGCGTGCCGACCGCCGCGGTGATCGCCAATAGCGGCTGGGGCCTGATGGGGTTCGTGCTGTCGATCGTGGTGCTCAACCTTACCGCCGTGCGATTCGGCTCGGCGCCCGCGCTGTGCCTCGCGCTGGCGATCTGCGTGGTGTGGAATCTCGGGCTGTGGTCGTTGGGACGTTGGCGCGTGGCGCGGCGGTTTACTTCACCCTCCCCTTGAGGGGGAGGGTCGATGCGTGCGCAGCACGCATCGGGGTGGGGTGACTGTTCAGCTCCGCTATTGCCGCCGTCACCCCACCCCGGCAAACACGCGCTCGGCGCATGTTTGCCGACCCTCCCCCTCGAAAGGGGAGGGTGAAGATCAGCGTCTGGCGCCGCTGCTGAACTACCCCTTCGGCAGTTTCGCCTTCAGCGTATAGAGCGCTTCCAGCGCGTCGCGCGGCGACAACTCGTCGGGATGAATCGCTTTCAATGCGGCGATCAATTCCTCGGCCTCGGTCGGTGCCGCCGGCTCGGCAGCAGCCCGCGACGTCACCGCGAACAGTGGCAGGTCGTCCATCAGCGCCTTGGTGGTCTGGCCGCGGTCCTGCGCTTCCAGCTTGGCCAGCACTGACTTTGCCCGTGCGATCACCGGCGCAGGAAGCCCGGCAAGTTTGGCGACCTGAATTCCGTAGGAACGGTCCGCCGAGCCGGGCAGCACCTCGTGCAGGAATACCACGTCGCCGTGCCACTCCTTAACGCGTACCGTGGCATTGAACAATCGCGGCAGCTTGGCCGACAGTGCGGTGAGCTCGTGATAGTGCGTCGCGAACAGCGCGCGGCAGCGGTTGCTCTCATGCAGATGCTCGATCGAAGCCCAGGCGATCGACAGACCGTCGAACGTCGCGGTGCCCCTGCCGATCTCGTCGAGAATCACCAGCGCGCGCTCGCTCGCCTGGTTGAGGATCACCGCGGTCTCGACCATCTCGACCATGAAGGTCGAACGCCCGCGCGCCAGATCGTCGGCGGCGCCGACGCGGGAGAACAGGCGATCGACGATGCCGATGCGGGCGCGGCTTGCCGGCACATAGCTGCCGATCTGGGCCAGCAGCGCGATCAGCGCGTTCTGCCGCAGGAAGGTCGATTTGCCGGCCATGTTGGGGCCGGTGATCAGCCAGATCTGGCCGGACTTCTGGGCCGGTCCCGGCGACAGGTCGCAGGCATTGGCAATGAAGGAGTGTCCGTCGCGGCGCAAAGCCTGCTCGACCACCGGATGGCGACCGCCCTCGATGGCAAAGCCGAGCGACATGTCGACTTCGGGGCGCACATAGTTGTCGTCGACCGCGAGCTTGGCCAGCGAGGTCGCCACATCGAGCAGCGCGAAGGCATGCGCCGCGGCGTGCAGGTCGTCGGAGGCGTCCATCACCATCGTCTGCAGCCGGTCGAAGATCTCCAGTTCGAGCCCCAGCGCGCGGTCGCCGGCATTGGCGATCTTGGCCTCGATCTCGCCGAGTTCGGAGGTCGTGAAGCGGGTCTGCCCGGCCAGGGTCTGGCGGTGAATGAAGGTGGCGTTGAGCGGCGGCGTCATCAATTTGTCGCCGTGCTGCGCGGTGACCTCGACGAAATAGCCCAGCACGTTGTTGTGCCGGATCTTGAGGCCCTTGACGCCGCAGTCGTCGGCGTAGCGCGCCTGCATCGCCGCGACCACCAGCCGCGAGGCGTCGCGCAGGTTGCGGGTCTCGTCGAGCGCGGCTTCAAAACCCTCGCGGACAAAGCCGCCGTCGCGCTTCATCAGCGGCAGTTCTTCGGCGAGCGCGCGGGCAAAGGTGCGCGCCAACTCGCGCGACGGCCGGCGCAGCGCGTCCATCGCAGCCTTGATGTCGGCCGGCAGGTTGTCGATGCCGGACAGCCGCGCCAGCACCTTTTCCGCTGCCTGCACGCCGTCG
>LNAP01004534.1_pt1 | contig 12782 bp, 14 predicted proteins | sample 602601 | NCBI WGS metagenome assembly LNAP01 (sample SAMN02440304, study PRJNA202911) | soil metagenome | biome: Subtropical and temperate rainforests or woodlands; isolation source: soil samples (1 kg each in a 20% v/v slurry with milli Q water) were... ...
CTTTTTTTTTTCCTTTTTTTTTTTTTTTTTTTTTTTTTTTTGTGCCTGGTTTGCTACTTTCTTTACCATATGCGGAGCGTACACTCTCCGGATCTGCAATGTGTGTACAATTCTTGTGATATTAGAATCATGTCTTTAACTCTCCTCATATCTTCTTCTCACACGTTTGTTCTTCTTTCCTTTGCAGGACCTGGTGAAGCGTCTGTTGTCCCGTGAGATTCAGACCCGCCTGGGCAACCTCAAGGGCGGCGTCGAGGACATCAAGCAGCACGCGTGGTTCAAGCCGTTCGACTTCGAGGCCCTGCTCAAGCGCACACTCAAGGCGCCCTGGGTACCCAAGGTATGTGCGAGAAAACGATGTATTTTTATGTCTTACTCTGGGGAGAATTTGGGTGCTTATATGTATTGCATTGCTTTTGTTTGAACAAGGGACATTGATAAAGAAGTCTAACGTTACCAAGGTCTCTGTTTGCATTATATTGACCACATGTTTTCCTTGTTTCTTTTTCACAGGTGACCAGCGGAACTGACACGAGTAATTTTGATCCTTATGGTGTGGATGATCACGTCGACGACGGCTATGTTGATCACGGCAACTGGGACAAGGACTTCTAAAGTTCAGTACAATTGTACTTTGTGTGCTGTTGTGTTTTTTTGTAGGTTTTACACAAGACGTGATGTTGAGTTGTGCAGCACACCTTGCTACTGTGCAAGTTGCGATGTATACTATGTGAGAATCTTGATCAGTTATAGAGTATGACTTATACTGGCTATGTTTTTGAGCATGCTCACATTCGTACACAACGTGGATTTGGGGTCCTTTAGTAGCGATTTGAAAAAGAATATTTGAAGGAAAAAGAAATAAACAATGGTTAGGTCGTAGTCTAATTTTTGAGCAATAAGTATGTGTGTCGTCTTTTCTATAGGGTATGTACAATGTGATTTTGTGTATGTACACCATCTAACCAGCATTGCGGCTGCTGTAAACATTATTTTTGCGTTCAATCCTCCATGCAAAAAAGATCGAAAAGTGTCCTTTTTCGCTACCACCCCTGAGGTAGAAGTGCCTCGAGATTTTGATCCAAAGATTCCTGCCTCTGGTGAGAAACTCATTCTGTGGATTAAAGATCCCGCGAAGGCTAGAATATGGCGACCACTTGCTCTCACAAGGACGAAAGTAGAAAGAGCGTCAGCGTCACTGCTCATGGAGTGGCCTTTATGAGATCTCTGGAGACCTCGATCGATCCTGAGTTGAGAATGTTTCACGATCCATATGCTGTTGCCCTTGCTGGCGAGGCCGGCAAAAGTTTCGTTGTGGATAAGCACGGAATGCCTTCCATTCCTATGATCAACGGTATGTCGGTAAGAACCAAGCGCATCGACGATGCGTTTGAAAGCAATGCATTGAAGCAGATTTGTGTGTTTGGAGCGGGCTTGTGCACCAGAGCGTGGCGACTCAAGAAAACGGCAGCCGAACCGGTCTCCTACTTTGAGATTGATTTCCCCGAAGTCTTTGCCTTCAAGTTGAGTACTTTGAAAGATGCAAATGCCGTAACTGAGTTTGATTATCACGCCGTCGAAACAGACTTGAGTGTGCAAGGCTGGCCCGACCACCTGATTGCAGCAGGCTTTGACCCCAAAGTTCCCACTTTCTTTATCTTGGAAGGATTTGTGAATTACCTGACTGTGGAAGAAGTCACGTCCTTTTTCACTGTGCTGTCAACGTCTTTGGCCGCCACAGGGAGCACACTGGTGATGACGTGCGCAACGCCTGTGACTCAGGCCAGCGTGAACATGCACAACATGCACCGGTTCTTCCCCGAGAATCCTCTGGAGTTCTTCGGCCAGTTTGGCTGGTCTGGCAAGCAGGAGCTGGTGGAGGACCTGGCGCAGGGTTACAACAGACCCCTGGATGAGAAAAACAACCTGAAGGGATACTACATCGTCACTGCCAAACTTAGATAAATGCGCGATATTACTCTTTAGTATGTTTGAAAGCTAAGTACTGCGTGAATGAACATGTAAGTTGTAATCTTTTTGAAGCAAGAAATGGTAGTACCAACGTCATCTTTACAGATCCGATGTACGATATAGAAAGGGAATGGACATTTGCAAACACAACGACATGATTGGAAATCAAATGCACACATCTTCTATACATTAATTGTTTCGTTACAGCTGTATCTGAACGTTTACATTTTCCAACGCCTGGTGTATGTATACCCTCGAAAAAAAAAAACTCTCTAGAGGAGATATACACCTCTCCACTGAGGAGATGTGATGAGACAGACCATGTGTCACCCCACTTCCACACAATTAATCATTTAGCTGAAAATGACCGCAGCCAAAAAAAATCAAAAATTTGCGACCAAGAGGATCGTCACCAAACACGCTTGTGAGAGTGTAAAAAGGTTTAAATCAAATTCCCCGCGACGTAACGTTGTTTGGATTCGACATTCCGCCCAGGCCGCCGCTCAGATTGAGGGCGTAAATATGCACAATATCAGGATTCGAATGAACAATTTGTTGTTAGTTGACGAAAGCGAAGCTCAGGAGATGGACGTCGTTATGGACGACTGCGACATACCTACGGATACTTTTCAATTCTATTTCCTAGTGCGTATTAGTAACTTGGGTAGCTGAAAAGCTGACCCCAGCATTTCAGAAGTTGCGGAACCACGATGGTGCCAACCTCCAGATGTCCAACAGGATGTCTGGGAACAAATGAAAATTTTGAAAAGTCCGACTTTTTAAAAGAAGTCAAAAGCGCATTACCGGGTAGGGTCCAAAAGTCCAAAAGTCCGACTTGAAAAGTGACTTTTGAAGTCCCACGTTTTTGGAGCGATTTTTTCCCGTGTGGGACGGGTGAAATGTATCTCGCAGAGTTTAACTTAAAAGTGTTTGCAATAAATAGTAAAAATATCTTTCCTTATGTCCAAATATCATACGCAAAACGTGAAAACCATAGTACTCAGCACAACTATCTCGTACCCATTACAATCAAGATCATCACGCAAATGCTTTAAAGAAGGCGCATTTACACAATGTGCTGTCATCCGCAAGACGTACGCAGTGTTTTGGCCGAAGTATTTCCGTGGCACTTCTGCTGAAATGCAATTTATTTGGACAAAATCTTGGCAACTGCACTGTCCAAATCAAATTCGCGCAACTTGGTAAAAGGTCTCGCCAGACCTAGCAGCTCAACGGCAGGCTTCGCCTCGCCTTCCACAGTGACCACGAACGCTCCTTTGCGGGGCTTGTCCTTGTTTATAGACACGGACCAGCCAGCTGCAGAAAGGGCCTTCTCTACTACAGCTGCCTGGCGCTTAAACACACCTCTTGTATGAAGCATAACAAAATATTCAGTATTTTTAATTATCATCATTCGCCAAACGTGTTTGTTGGATCAATGATAAACTTACCAGGATTTGCAATGTTCAATGGTGACCGAGCCACCAGATTTCTTGCCCTTCTTGGGCGCCGGAGCTGCAACCTCCTCCTCCTTTGGGGCAACACTTTCTGCAGCAGCTTTCCTTTTGGGGGGCATTTTTAGACAACGCGACTCGTTTGTGACGGAGAGTGATGGAAATCAACGAAGTGACTGAGTTGGATCTGATCATATTTTCTCCCAATTATTATTCACAAAAAAAACAATTTTCCCGTTTCCAATTTGGGAAGAAACGATGCCCCACATTTTGCTTCGAGCGCACACTCTTTTGATCTTTCGGGAGTATCTGTTTATAAAGCTCAGTTGTCTTCAACCGATCGAAACAGACAATAACCAAAGAGTGTCATGAAGTCTAACGCTAAAGCCACACCGAAAAAAGCGGCTCCATCGGTTGTGCCAAAGAAAAATGCAGCCGAATCCAGTGCTACTGCCACCGTTGCATCGACAATAGCCAAAGAGATCGAACCCGAGGTATTACTTGTCGTTTAAATCTTCCCTCGAAGTAAAATACTTAAGCTTATCTTGCAACTTTCTCTTCTTAGGATTTATCCGGCATCCCCACCGTGTTGAAGTTCACAATCTTGGGCTTGATCTGTCTTCTTGCCTTTTCCATTCGTCTGTTTGCTGTGGTCAGATACGAATCGGTCATTCACGAGTTCGATCCTTACTTTAACTTTCGTACTACAAAGTACCTAGCCCACGAGGGCTTTCTGGAGTTCCTTAACTGGTTTGACGATCGTGGATGGTATCCTCTCGGTCGCACCATCGGAGGCACGATTTACCCTGGTCTCATGCTCACTGCCGCGGTGTTCTATTGGGTGATGCACTTTTTGCATCTGACCATCAACATCCGCAACATGTGTGTGTTCATCGCGCCGATCTTCTCTGCCCTGGCGGCGATCTCATCCTATTTGTTGACCACCGAAGTCACCAAGCGTTCCTCTTCTGGTCTGCTGGCTGCTGCTTTCACTGCCGTGGTGCCTTCCTACATTTCCAGGTATATTTTTTTGTTTGAATGTAATTGTTTTGCGCGATATGGCCGTGTGGCTGGTGCGATTCTGAGGTCTTGTCTGCATCCGTTTCTCATTGACATGGGAGTTTTTGTTTTACAGATCTGTCGGTGGTTCTTACGACAACGAGGGTGTAGCCATCTTCGCACTGATTTTCACCTTCTACCTGTGGGTGAAATCGGTGCATACTGGCTCGATGATGTGGTCCTGCATGTGCGCACTGTCATACTACTACATGGTGGCGGCCTGGGGTGGTTATGTGTTTATCATCAACATTATCCCCATCTTCACCGTGATCATGATCGTCGGTGGTCGCTATTCCTCCCGTCTCTACGTGGCCTACTCGGTGTTCTACACGTTGGGCTCGCTGATGGCCATGACCGTGCCGTTTGTAGGCTTTAACGTGATCAACCAAGCGGAGAGCGCCGCGTCCCATGGTGTCTTTGCGGCCATCCAGGTATATGCGTTTGTGTCCTATCTGTTCTCCATCATGGACGCCAAGATCATCCGCTCGCTGTTCACCACGTTGGCGTTTCTGCTCGTGGCGACGGTGGCCTTTGGACTCATTTCGCTGCAAGTGATGGGCAAGATTCAATGGTCAGGCCGCTCGTTGACCCTGCTGGACCCAACCTATGCCTCCAAGTACCTCCCCATCATTGCCTCGGTGTCTGAGCACCAGCCCACCACCTGGACGTCCTTCTTCTTCGATCTCCACATCCTCGTGCCTCTCGCGCCCGTGGGTCTGTTCACGCTGTTCAGCAACATCACCGATGGTGGTGTGTTTGTGATCCTCTACGGCACTTTGGCGTGGTACTTTGCGGGTGTGATGGTGCGTCTCATGCTCACCTTGGCGCCGATTGCCTGTGTGCTCGCGGCCATTGGTCTCTCCTCCATCATGACTCGCTTCAGTGCCTTCCTAAAAGGATCCTTTGGCCCTCCTCCTGCGAACAAGAACACCCCCACGTTGTCCCCCGCCCTCTCGGTCATTGTGCTCGGCGGTGCGGCGGCGCTGTTGGTGATGTTCTCCTACCACGCCACGTATGTCTCCTCTATGGCGTACTCCTCCCCCAGTATCGTGATCGACGCGGGCCGCACTGCTGACGGCCGCCGCGTGATGTATGACGACTACCGCGAGGCTTACTTCTGGCTGCGACAGAACACCGACCCTGACGCTAAGATTCTGTCCTGGTGGGATTATGGTTACCAGATGTCCGCCATGGCCAACCGCACCGTGCTTGTTGACAACAACACCTGGAACAACACGCACATCGCCACCGTGGGCCGCGCGCTCGCCACGACTGAGGAGGAAGCTTATCCCATTCTGGAGTCCCTGGATGTGGACTATGTGCTGGTGATCTTCGGCGGCCTGACCGGCTACTCCTCGGATGATATCAACAAGTTCCTCTGGCCGGTGCGCATCGGTTCGGGTGTGTTCCCTAACGACATGCCCTCCGAGCGTGATTTCTATTCCTCCCAGGGTCAGTTCGACGTGGGGCCCCAGGGCTCCCCGGCGCTGCTGAACTGCGTGGCGTACAAGCTGTGCTACTACCGCTTCGGTCAGATGCAGACGGAGTACGGCAAGCCCGCCGGCTTTGACCGTGCCCGTGGCAAGGAGATTGGTCGCAAGAACATTGAGCTGACCACGATGGAGGAGGCCTTCACCTCGGAGCACTGGATCGTGCGCATCTTCAAGGTCAAGAAGAGGTGAGTTCTTGCTTTTCATTGTAAAAGTTTTGAGTTTCTTTTTCGTAAATTGTTGGTCTTTTCCCAGTCTTCATTACAATTTCGTTCTTTCAGTGCTTGTTTAATTTTTATTGCTTCATTTTTTTCTTTCTCCAGGCCCAACTTCGAGACCTCCAAGCTGACCCAGAAGAAAGCCAAAGCTCGTAAGGCTGCCAAGGATAGCAAGGACAGTGCGGAGAAGGAGCCCGCCGAGGAGGCTGCCTTCGTGGGCTGCTACGCCTCGGAGGCGTCGTTCGGCCAGGACCGAGTCTACAACGGTGGCCCCACTGGTGCCAACTACAACATCGCCCTGCACCACGCCAAGACCTCCGGCAAGCGCTACTTCGCCATGGCGCGCGGTGGCCCCGACGGACACGCCTTTGCCTTCAGTAAGCTTGACACATCGCGTGGCCAGCTACAGGGCGGGGGCTGCGAACGCCCCTGCGCGGATCTGGACTACAAGACCTGTGGCTGCACGGATGGTGCCTGCACGGGTCCCATCCTCAAGGGCGAGGAGCACAACAGAAGATGGGCCGTCTATGAGGTATTGCCCGCTGGCCGCAAGTAAAACAATCGCGCTGTTAGCTTAAAGTGTAGTATATATTGATTCATTGTTGAATTTTTCTGGTACATAAAAGGAAAGATTGCAAACACCACTTTACTCTTTGTTTAGCACTGATGCCAACACAAAACACAAGTCAAACATATAATACTCATTAACGTTCCCATTTATCACACGATTTGAGCGAACTTATTACTACTTACATAAAACTAAAAACTTATCTAGATAAGACCTAAATCTATCCAAATAATTTGCCCCACGTCTTCTTCTCCTTGTTTTTCTCGTTCTGAATGTGCTTCTTGATCCTCTCCGTCGCTAGCGTGATCGCCTTATCTTCGGTCGCGCCGTTGAGTTTGGCACACTGTTTGAGGTCCGTGAGTGCCTTGTCCCAGTCCTTCTTGTGCTCAAAATACGATGCACGACGGAACAGGGCTTTCACGCTGTTTGCATCAATCGACAAGGCATCCGTGCAGTTGCGCAGCACTTGTTCCCAGTTCTCCATCTTGATGTAACAACTCGCTAGGTTCAAGTAAAGCGACAACTTCAGCGCCTTCACTTCGGCCTCGTCCTCCTTGTTCAAGTCAGCCACAAAAAGTTTGTCAGCCACGATGCCAGCAATGGTGCTTGCTTCTCTGTAAGCACGCTCGACTGAAGGATCCTTCGTGTGGTTGGGCGGAAGTACCAGGCTAATGATCACCTCCTCGGCATCCCGTGTCTCTTCTCCGAGGCGTTTCTTCAATTGAGCAAGAAACATACCCATCAGGGCTGTCACATGAAGTTTCTTCTTTGCATCGCCATAAGCCACCTCTGCAGTCAAGCGACCACTCTCATCCTCCTCAATGGCTACCTTGCGGTGCTTCATGGAAGTGGGGTCAGTAACATTCAGTTCGGAAAGACGCTTTCCCAGCAACACATTGATCATCGTGACGGTGGACTCGCCAGCCACGTGAGCAAACGCCTCCTCGCCACATAAGCGCTCCTTGCCATCAAACGCTAGTAAAGTAGCACGACCCGTAGAGCCTATATCATAGAGTTAGCAAGTTAGACATGCATGAATTGAGTTGAAGTCCTGTACGACGTATAGTACAACATCCTACCAGTATCGGTGCGGACAATGTCTGCATCATTCTTGGCCATCATGGTCTTCTGAGACCCCACGTCAATTCCAACAGCAACTGTAGCACTCATAGTGAATAAAAGATAAAGAACTAACTTATTTACCACCAGCTATGAATGTTATACGCCAGCTGGACGCAGCCAACTTCCCACACTTTCATTTCTAGAAGTATCGAGTGTCCGGAGGAAGAAAATCGCTGTACTCGAAAGTCGCAGGAAAATAAAGTACCGGTATTGTGTTGTGGGGGGTAACGCCAGCTTTTACAGACAAATACATCATTATACAAGTTGTCACTCGTCGGATACAAGTGGTTCTTCTAGAAACTCCGACGTTTTGACCAGTTTCATTTCGCAATTCTTAAATTCTTGTCCCGTGAGCGCGCGAATGATGCCCCAGTGTGCCACCACCACCATGTACTGCTCGGGTCGATTGTTTAGATACTGTTTCAGCTGCTGGATGCGTTGTGAGAAGACATGGCTGGGCTCGCCCTCACAGCAGTAGGTGCCTTGTGGACGCCATTCTACATACTCAGAATGATCTTGTATGGTTGTAGTTATATTCGATAGAGTATGCATAGAGTTTACATCACTATACTGATTCGCTATGCCATCTTCCGAAATACTCAGAAAAGTATTTACCGTACAAGCTTCTGTATAATATGAAGCGCTGGTACTTGTACTGTTCCCGAAAGATCCCGAATCATCCTCAATACTCTCGTTCAATGAATCCATGCTCCCCTCTGTACACTTAACTTTATTCATACGACTTTTGGGGTGCACATACCACCAAGGCTGGTCTTCAGGGACTGCACTCAGATCCCAGTGCGGGAATTCACATTGAAGTTCCTTCCTCGACCGCCCCACTTCGGAAGATAGATACAATCGTTCTCGCAGCAATGGATGCGCTATGTGTGGTATATTTGCAGGTAATAGATTTCGTTGGTGCTTAAACACAAGCTCTGCAGTGTGTAATGCACGGGTGAGTGGCGAAGACAACAACACTTCCATTTTATTCACAGCACAGTGCGTATCTCGATCCATTTCAAAGTTAATATGCGCATCTATGGCTTGTTTGATACCTCTTTCTGATAAACGCGTGTCCCACAGGGCTGCATCGAAGAAGTTCTCGGAATACCACGGCATCCTTTCGAGGTGTTCGTTCATTTCAGTCAACCCGTGCCTCACGAATAATACATACTTGTCCTTTGATGAGCTACTTGGACTGGACGAGACACTCGTACAAAACGTTTTAACTAATTGAGTGTGTTGTAGGACGATACTTTTGTTCACACGAGGCCGTCTACAGTGCACAAAGCACTTCCAGAGGGTATTCATATCACTGTTTGAACGGAAATACACTTGTGGGGCTACTACTGTTGTAACTGAGCTTCGTAGATGAGCCAGAACCTTATGCGTACACACAAGATATAAGCTGGAAGATAGCCACTATTGATAGAATGGCTTCAATACCTACAAACTTACACTACTCGGTCGCAAGTTTGCCATGCCGCTCAAAAGTGGCAAAGTTTATTAGATACCAACTTTGAAAAGGCGATAAATTAGTTTCTGTATTATGCGCAGCAATTGTAACCAAGTAATATTTATCGCGCATATTATTCACGCTTCATTTAGAGCTAGCCAGTTGTGCCAGCATCGTCTGCGGAGTTGGTCAAGAGCCGTGTTTCATAAAGCCATCATTGGGTCTATTTATCACTCTCTTATACAATGAACGTTGCGAGGGCCAGTATTGCATTCAGAGGTAAGATTTTAAAAGCAGCTATACGAGCAAGTTGTGATTGCTCTTTTAAATTTCGTCCTTGCAATCATCTTTACAGTTTTGCACAAGAAGGCGACCATGGTGCCTATGAAGGCCTTCCACGCTTCAGCTGTCACATCAAACGTTAGTCGCACCTAAAAGTGCTATGCTGCGCTTTCTGCTCACTGTTTTGATAACGTACTTTAATAATTCCTTCTTTAGCAACAACTCGTCAAGAAAGACGATGTGGGACAGCTCCTGGGCCAGGCTCACAACAACGTTGGTGAGTCGAGTTTTATTTGCAGGAATGATTCATAACAATGCATCATCTGAGTTTTTCTAATTATTTGTTTACAGAGTACGTGGTGTCCAAAGTTGACGACTTGGTGAACTGGGCCAGAAAAGGTTCTCTTTGGCCCATGACCTTCGGTCTTGCATGCTGCGCCGTGGAGATGATGCACGCTGCCGCTTCTAGATACGATATGGAGCGCATGGGTATTGTGTTTCGTGCCTCTCCTCGTCAGTCCGATGTGATGATTGTGGCTGGTACCTTGACAAATAAGATGGCACCCGCTTTGAGAAAGGTGAAATTAATTGAATCTTTTTCTCATTTATGTTTTATACTTGTTTAAAGTGAAGCTGATGGTGAATAAGCTATTTGCATGAATCATTCATATTACAACAACATTTCTTACCATCTTCTTCTTTCATCTCTTTTCGTTGTCGAACAACAGGTGTACGATCAGATGCCCGAGCCTCGCTGGGTGCTCTCCATGGGCAGTTGCGCCAACGGTGGTGGCTACTACCACTACTCCTACGCCGTGGTGCGCGGTGTGGACCGCATTGTGCCTGTGGACATCTACGTACCGGGCTGCCCGCCCACGGCGGAGGGTCTGCTCTACGGCCTGTTGCAGATGCAGAAGAAAATCAAGTCGAACAAATCCTTATTGCTCAGACTCAGAAAGTAAAAAAGGAAATAGCGAGCTATGTGATGGTTGGTTTTCTTCTTTTATGTTGAAGTTTTTCTTTTTTTCAAAGCAATTGGGAGTAACCAATCCCCACCTTGTCATGTAAATGTTAACGGAAAGGTGAAGATTGATTTGGTTCGTTTCTTGTGCTTGTTGGGACGGTGACGCTTTAGTTATGTAGCTTTTGATCGATGCGCAATGGCTGGAAGTGTACTGCAGACGAAGTCACTTCCGTATTACGTCATAGTTTAGAAATAGTTTACAATAGTTTCCAGATGCATTTTCTCAAATAGAAAACACATAACTTTCAGTATATACATTCAATTACACAATCGATCTTACACCTCTTTGTCATCCACCGACTCCGTTAGCTTTTCAATAAACCCTTCCACTTGTGATACATCCGACAAGTTGGTTTTGAACACAGGTAAATCCGCAGAGTCAACCCAGGTGGTTTGATGGTGATTCAAGTTCTCCAAATAGTCAATCGAAATCGCACTTTCACCTCCTCGGGAGCGTTGCTTGATACGCTCTGCACAAACGTTGGGTTCTGTGTTGACATGCACAATGGCGGATAACGGCGTGGCCGTGGCTTTCAGCTGGTGCAGCCAACGAATGTACAAGTCCAGCTCGAGCTTATCAATGCTTCCTTCTTCCTTGAGCATCTTGGTAAACACGTGAAAATCCGTGTCCAAACAGCGTTCTGTGAGAAATACATGCTTGCCTACTTTTCCATCGTTTCTGGCTTTGGCCACGGCACTTTCAATGTTCTGAAACCGCGTCAACAACGCACAGTTCTGAAACGTATAAGACCATCTATGGCGATCTTTGTAGAAGACTTCTAATATTGATTCCCCCTTTTCGTTGCGAATAGATGACCACGTATCCACCGGCTCGTCGATAAATTCCCACTCAGGATGACTGGATTTCAATTTCTTCAACAGAGTAGTTTTACCAGCACCAATATTCCCTTCAATAGATACCAGAACAGGAGTAAGAGTGGTTGGTTTGGCTAAACTGAATGCCCGCTGTTGTACATGTAAACCGAGAGCTGACATTACTAGACCGCTCCCCCAGATCATGTGCCCCAGGGCAAGTGTCGCTATGTTTCTCAAATTCATTGGTGCGTCGCGACTTGAAACTAGCTTGTTTCCGTGTCTAGCCAATCTACCAACAAACATCAACCTCAGAACCAAAGGATGGGTGGCACTCTTCAGCAGAAAGCAAGCAGAAAAGTAAATGATCGGGGCAGCAGTGTGTGAAAGTGAGAAGGCTCTCCCACAACATTCTGGGGAATCCCTCCTGGGGACGATAATTGTACGTACAAACGCGTATTGTACGTACAATTCTGATTGAATGGTGACCGATTTTTCAGCCATCCAAAACGTCGTTGGATCATCAACACTCTGCTGCGGGATGTCGAACTTGGACAGAAAGTATATCGCTCTTGGCATCGCTGGTTTAACTGCTGCTACTGCATTCGCACTTTATCTCTACACTTCCAACAACAAAACTACTACTACAATGAGTTCCGCTGACGCCGAAGAGACCAACTGCGCTTATGTGTTCATCAAGCCCCACGCTAACAACGCCAAGACCCAGGAGCTGGTGACCACCACCCTCCTCAGTAAGGGCATCAAGATTGTCCAGGAAGGCGAGTTCACTGGTGAGCAGATCGATGCTGGCATGCACATTGACCAGCACTACTATGCCATCGCCTCCAAGGCCACCCTTCTGGCGCCTGCTCAGATCCCCGTCCCTGCCGACAAGTTCCAGGACAAGTTCGGCCTCTCCTGGGAGACTGCTCTTGCCGACGGCCTTGTGTTCAACGCTCTGGATGCTTGCAAGGAGCTCGGTGTTGATGCCGAGGGCCTGGACAAGATCTGGAACGGCGCCGACAAGGTGAAGCTGGGCGGTGGATTCTACTGCGGCCTCATCGAGTACGAGGGCAAAAAGCTGTACACCTTCAACGCCTTCTTCATGACCATGCGCTCCAAGTTCGTGGCTCCTGGCACCTCCATCCACTACTACGTTGTGGAGTTCAACCCCAAGGATCTGTCCTGGTCTGACTTCCGCGGCAAGGTGCTTGGCCCCACCGACCCCAAGGAGGCTCCTGAGGGCGCCCTGCGTGGCCTTATGTACAAGAACTGGGCCGAGCTGGGTCTTGCCTACGAGCCCAACACCGGCGACAACTGCGTGC
>LNAP01010599.1_pt1 | contig 12781 bp, 12 predicted proteins | sample 602601 | NCBI WGS metagenome assembly LNAP01 (sample SAMN02440304, study PRJNA202911) | soil metagenome | biome: Subtropical and temperate rainforests or woodlands; isolation source: soil samples (1 kg each in a 20% v/v slurry with milli Q water) were... ...
GCTTCGTCATTTACTTTCCCCGTTATTGTTCTCTTTTGTTGCTGGGCTGTTCGGATCAGTTCGGCAATCCAAGTAGCATTTTGATGTGTTTTTTTCGAAAGAACAATATAATTGTTCTCAAAATCGTACCCGATATCTGTGCCGATGAACGTTTGGTTCAGGTATTCGGATACTTTGTCCGACTTATTTTTTAGGTTTACCGTGCGCGAGGTATTTACTTCCCGGTTGCTATACACAACCAGATAGTCGGTCTGTTTTTCAATTTCACGAATCAACTGACTAACGGTTACCGAATTTGATTTCAGTTCAATAATCGCATCCTGGGCATTTGTATTTGTCGCCATCATTTGAAATGCGAAGGCAAACAATAGGAATAAGCAGATTTTCATGATCTTAAATAAATCTTTAAAGTCACTTTTTTTTATTAAAAAGTGATCGGATGAAGTGTTTATTATCATATATTTGTGTGTTTAAAGTAAATAACTTAGTGTTGATCTCTTTGTGTTTGCTTTATTTTAGCGATAGGTGTTGGCGCACTTATCGCTTTTCTATTTTATGTTCTTTCTCATAGGCAAATATGTTTTAAGAGTGATTAGGAAATTTATTTAGAGATGGTTATGACGTTTTTTTCTATGTCTTTCTGTATATTGAACCTTTGTATTTTTTGAATGATCCTCAAGATTTCGTCAATTCCGTCGCGTTGACGGAATTTTCCGGTATAACGCACGTTGAATATTTCGGGATCCTTGACAATGATTTTTACATCGTAGTAAAGTTGAAGCTTTTCGATAATGTCTAACAGCCGCTCATTTTCAAAGGTATAGATACCGTCTTTCCAAAGAAAGTAATCGGAATTCTGGATTTTCCGGACAAACATCTTTCCATCTTTCACGACAATCTGTTCGTTGGGTTTTAGTGTAACGCTTGCCTTTGGTGACTGTTTGCTGTAAACCATTAGCGAGCCTTCCACGAGATCGGTTTTGATGCAGCCTGTTCCTGGATAACTGTAGACGTTGAACTGGGTACCCAACACCTTCATCTCCATATTCTGCGTAGAAACAATGAAGGGTTTCTTCGGATTCGCTGCCACATCGAAATATGCTTCTCCGGATACAGTCACCCGGCGCATTTTCCCGGAAAAACGGGCAGGATAAGTGAGCGTAGATTGAGCATGCAACCATACCGAAGTACCGTCTTGCAGCGTTAGCTGTGCACGCTGCCCGGCAGGAACAACCAATGTGTTCATATCTTCTTTGTTGCCCGTATCGGTGAGAAAATATTGAGTGGCAAAAAAAGTGGAGGCAATGAGCACCAGCGCTGCAGCTGCATATTGCATGATCAGTCGAACAACCTTTTGCTGCTTTTTTGTCTTTAATTGCTGTAGAAATAGCTGATAGCTCCTCCTGCCTTCCGATTCATTTTTTGAAAATTTTGATAAATGAGAGAGTGCAAAAACGTTTTGCATACGTACAAACTCCTCCCGCAATAGTTTGTTCGTTTTCAACTCGTTGAACAATTCTGAGGTGTCGGATTGTCCCAGTTCGCCCGAGAAATATTTAGTGAGTTTTTCCTCCATTCTTTACCTGCTTTATTAATGAACGATCGGACGTGAAAAAACCACCAAGAAAAATCAAAAAAATTAAACAAACAGAAAGATTAGTAAAGAAAAGTGGTCTTTTAGTATTTCTTTTAGTTTTTTGTAGGCTATTGCCATTTGGTTTTCCACGGTATTAATAGAAATATTCAGTTCCTGTGCGATGGCTTTTTGTTTTTTCCCCTCAATTTTATGTAGAATAAAAATTTCGCGGCATTTTTCGGGCAGGCTTTCGATGGCGCTCTGAATGACCGTTTCAATATCGGGCTCAGAAAACAGTTGTTCGTCGAAAGCCTCCAATGATTGAAATTTCATCTGCAGGGCTTTCATGTAGTCGTCCTGCAATTTTTCTGCTGTATTCTGTACTATTGTTTTGTGCCTTAAAAAATCGATGCACCTGTTTTTCAGCGCCGTAAACAGATAAGCAAAAAGATTGGTGTGTGATAGCAAAAGAAGGTTTTGCTCCCACAAATCGAGAAAGACATCCTGCACAATATTTTCCGCATCCTCTTCGCGGATCACGTATTCCTGTGCAAAACGTTTCATCCTCGCGTAGTGGGCAACGTAAATCTTTTCGAATTCGGTTCGGTTTTTAGTGTCAATGCTCATTCTTATTTGCTACACTGCAAATGGAAATTTATACGCAAAAATAGTGAAACAACAAACGGGAAACGGAACATCCCGACATACAAAAATGCTATTCCCTGAAATCGGAAACTTTAATTACCCACGCGTGTTCGGAAGGTAGTTCATCGACAGTCAAGGAGGGAAGCGCGATCGTCAGTTTTCCCTGTTGATGTTTTGCATTCAGGGCTCCCTTGTATCCCAATAATTCAACTTTTCTTGCACCTTTCAGGCCGGTAAGGACGACAGGCTCTTTCGGCCACTTTTTTAGGATAATATACAGATTCCTTTCTTTCCGGGTGAAGAACAGGTTTTCGCTTTTTGGCCTGTTGGGACTTTTCCACGGCTGCGAAAAATAAATGGCATCTCCGTTCACTTTCAGCCATTTTCCTATATCCAATAACCTTTCCTGCATAACGACAGGGATCATGCCGGTTGCATCAGGGCCTATGTTTAGCAGGAAATTGCCGCCATTCGCCACTTTATCGATAAGGATATCGATCAGTTGTTTTGAAGAAAGATAATGTTCCGTTGTCTCGAAACGGTTGTATCCGTAGGATGTCCCGATGCCGCGGCTTTCTTCCCACGGGTGGTCTGCCTTATCTCCAATACCCTGCTGATTGTGTACCAAATCGTATTCTGTGGTATAGTACCCCCCGTGTTTGCTTCTGGTTTCCTTTCCCCATCTGTCGTTTACTACTATCGTGTTTTTTACAGGAGATTCGTTGTACAGCCAGGCAAGGAACTCTTCACTTTTCAGGGTTTTGCTGTCGTAATCCCATTCTCCATCGGAGAAAATGATTTCGGGTTTGTAATTGCTGACCAGCTCCTTCATCTGCGGAATCATGTGACTGTCCACCCACTTTTCAATGGTGGGCTGTGCGTACAAAGGATGTGCCCATTCCAGCAACGAATAATACAACCCGAAGCGGAGGCCTGTATTGCGGACCGAAGTGGACAACTCATTGATTAAATCGGTATGCGGACCCATTACTACGCTGTTCCAGCGAGGCGACTGTGTACTGGGCCATAAACAAAAACCATCATGATGCTTGGATGTCAGCACAACATATTTGGCGCCCGCTTCCCTAAAGAGTTCAGCCCACTCATCGGGATTAAAATATTCTGCTTTAAACAGGTGCGCAAAATCGGCGTATTTGAAATGCTCACCATATTGCTTTGCATGAAAATTATGAAAGAGCTCGTTGCCTGTCAGGAGCCGGTTGTAATAATGTTCGGCATACTTTTCGTAAATACCATCCACCTCATTCACCGGTGCATAAGCCGGAACGGAGTACAATCCCCAGTGAATGAATATCCCGAACTTGGCATCTTTCCACCATTGGGGAATTTCCCGCTTATCCAACGAGTTCCAGTCGGGTTGGTACTGTGCAGATAGTGACGCGAAGGAAAGTAATACAAGCAGCAGACTGATCCCCTTTTTCTTCATTTTTACCGATATAATTAGTTGTATTTGAAATTTATAGGTTGAACCCACTTGAAAAAGTCGTTTTCAAGAAAAAATGACACTGATTGTCAGGTGTTTATAGTTGCAAAACGTCAATTTTTGGACTTTTTAAAGCGGAATCAGTTTTCTTTTGTTTTTGTCGATTCTATCTGGATGTTCACGGATGTCGGGTTATTTAAGTCGCCTTCGCTCCCTGATTTCCATTCACGCCCCAGCATAGGCAAGCAGTTCCTGCACTACGTGACCTGCCTCAGGAAATAGGTCCGCTGGCGATGGTTCACGGTCTATTTTAGCAGATAATCGCTGCCTGGAAAACTTTCGGGGCGAAATATACAAAAAAAAATGAAATAAAATAAAGTTAAAATTTTTTATATCAGGAATTCGGCATGATGCTTCTGGAGACGCCAAACATGGAACGGAAGATACTGCCGCCGCAGAACATGAAGAGGCGTGAGTCGGAGAAGAGGTTTTTCTGATTGGCCATCAGCACCACTTGCGACAGAAAGGCACCGATAGAAAGGCGATGGGGAACAGCATTACCTTCTGCGCAATTCACTCAAGGGGATGGATGAGAATCTGACCAAAGACACCCCTCTGATCGGGTACCACCGTTCCTATATTGTGAACATGGACAATCCGACAGCGACCCGTCTCCCGAATAAACTAGCTGATCATTAAGAGGGTGCTGAAAGTTTTGTTCATCAAATCTTTTTATTCGAGCGAAAGAAATATATTGTTAACTGATTGTTGTCAATCCAGAATTATTTTTTATCTTTGACGATAATGACAACAAGTTGGAAGGATTATGGATACAAGTACAGCTATCAGAAATAGAATTCATGAGTTTATAGATAAGGCTGATGACAGAATTCTGCGGATTTTTGAAGCCATTGTTGACACCGAAGAGGAGGCCGCTCCCACTGTCCCCGAATCTTTCTATCAAGAATTAGACAAGGACAGGGAAAAGCATTTAAAAGGTGAAATTCTTTCTTACAACTGGAAAGAAGTAAAAAGCAGGCTAATCAAAAATCATGGATTATAAATTAGTCATAAAACCCAGAGCAGAAAATGATTTGGCAGAAGGGATTGCATGGTATGACAGCCGACGGAAAGGAATGGGCCTGATATTTTTAAACCGGGTGGAAAAATATCTGGAGAGCATCCAAAGAAATCCTTTGCAATATCCTTCAAAAAGAAAACCATACAGGGAAGCTTTCATTAAAAAGTTTCCTTATGTAATAATTTATGAAGTGGACGAAGATGAAGTGATCGTTTATTCGGTTTTCCACACGCATCGAAATCCGGATGTTAAACCCTGATTGTGTCTTAAGATTGCAAAGTAAGCATAACGTAATAACATGACTTATATAGCAATGTATTAGTCTGAATTTGCTTTATTTATAATATTTATTAGTCAGTTTATATCGTAACATTTGCTAAAGATAAAAGCGAAAATATAAAAATATATTACACCCTTTTCAGGTATACCGACAGCGACCCGTCTCCCACGTGGAACCATCCACGGCCATCGTCGCCGATAATCACATCTTCCTGCACATGCCCCAGCTTATCGTACCAGGCTGAACCTTCATAATCTGTACCCACAAACATTGGTTTTACGCCGCCTTCCGCATTGCTTATCATCACCACACAACCATCGGGGTGATCTGCATCACCGCGCCGTATCCACCCCACCACATGTTCATGGTCGAAGTAATCTTCCTGATCGCCATAGGCAAAATCGCGCCGCACATCCAGCAACTGATCAATCATCCACTGCATGCCCGGCTTGGAATTTTCTCCGCCAATGCCGTAATAATCACCCAGAAACAGGCAAGGGTATCCGTCTTTTCGTAGCAGAATAATTGCATATGCCTGTGGTTTGAACCATTCCTCCACGAATGATTCCAGATGACTCCCCGGCTGTGAATCGTGATTGTCGACAAAGGGAACCGTCGAGAGCGGGAAGCGTGAGATCACGCTGCTTTGGAGAATCTTGCGCATATCATAGGCGGGACCATCCTGAGAGCACTGCTTGAAGTTGAAATGCATGGCCACATCAAAAAGATCGATCTTGTACTCCACGTTATGCAGATACTGGTCAATCGCCATCACATCGTAATACCAGTATTCTCCCACCACGTAGAAATCTTCACCGAATTCACCCCTCACATGGTCCACGAGATCCTTCACGAACCAGTCGTTGATATGCTTGATCGCATCCAGCCGTATACCGTCCACGCCGGTTTCACGGATAAACCAGCTGATCCATTTCTTTGTCTCCTCCTGCACCTGCGGATGCTTGTAATCAATATCCGTGAACATCAGATAATCGAAGTTGGCAAATTCCTGACCCACCGACCGGTCGTTCACATCAATTCCTTTGTTATCACCAAGAATGATATAAATGGCATCTTTGTTATCCCGGTAGTTGTAGTCAGTAGCGGAGAAGTGTTCCCAGCTCCATTCGAAGTCGGAATATTTTTTGTTGCGCCCTGGGAAGGTGAAGCGGGTAAATCCCTCAATTTCATAAGGCTCAGTGATGGCTTTGTTGCGGTCGTGCGGTTCCAGAGGCTCCCGTCGTCGGGGAGGAACCATTCGAAATATTGCATCATCACTCCGTTGGTGCGCATAGTCTTTTTTTAAAGGTGATTTTTGTATGTAAAACATTCAGAGGGCACCGGAAGTTTTGTTCATCAAATCTTTTTATTCGTGCGAAAGGAAATACTTCCACGCGGGGCGAATATGGATGTTTTTACCGAACTCTGTCACGTCGCGTTCTTCCTCCGAAGTAATAAGCAGGCAATCTTCGCAATCGATATTTTTAAATGCCTCTATCTCACGTTTATAAGTTTTTGGATCACTGATATCCCATGCAGACTGTATCGCTTGAACGATGGTACGGTTCTCTACCCACACGAAATCACAGTTGCTACTACCGGCCAAAAAGTGCAGATTCCTTACAGGCGTCATTTGCCTGCGTAAATGAAGATACAGTGCATTCTCGAGCAGTATCCCGCGGTTCATATCTGTTGAGGGAAGCAGTGCCTGAAAAAAACCGTTGTCGATACAGTAGTATTTTTTTGCACTTTGTACCTCTTTTACATAGGATTGATCGTACTTGGTCAATGGTAGAAACAAGTATATATTTTCTGTCTGGTTTGCCAATTCATATCCGAAGTCTTTGCTGAATTTCTTGTCGTGTGATTTGATTTCGTTGACTATTTTATTGATAGAGGTGGGGTTGGAGGCATTGATTAACATGCGGAGATTAAAATACTTTACTCCTTCTACATTGCGGATTTGGTAACGTTCGCACAAATCTTTATACAGCATCGAAAAATAGTAATCCTGCAGGATATTCAACTTCAATTCAGGCTTACGAAGTGCTATCTCCGGAAACCCTCCGTCAGTGAGATATGCCTCGAAAGCATTGAATACAAAGTCTGTGGGTATTTCCCTAAATGAGCAGTACTCCCTGAACGAAAGCGGAAAAATTTCATATTGCAGCGTTCGTCCGCGTAAAGAAGTGCTCATTTCCGAAGAAAGTAATTTGGCATTGGAGCCTGTAATAAACAGATGTGTTGATTCCTGGTCATACACTCTTCGCACAAACTTAGACCATCCTTCCAATTCCTGGATTTCATCAAAAAATATATAAACAGTATTCATCGGATAATGGGGGAACCGTTCACGATAGGCTTCTAAAATCTTGTCCGATTCTCCTGGTTCAAACAATAGGCGGTCGTCATCGAAATTGAGATAAAGTATTCTCTCTTTGGATACACCCTGTTCGATTAATTGGTTTATAGTCAATAAGATAATGGATGATTTGCCGCAACGGCGCACCCCAGGTAATGTAATGATTTTTTCGGTATCTGTGGGGATAATGGTTTCCCGAGGCTTCAGTTCTATCGGAAGCGAGTCCTGGAATGTGACGATTAGTTGTTTAAGTAAGTCTTTTGTTACCATATAGATAGAAGTTTTCTGAAAATATCTACAAATATAGATAATTATTTCCTTACATAAAAGGAAAATATATATTTCTTGTCAATCTCGTGGGTCGCAGCACTGTTATCAGTTCAATGTTCTGAAGTAAAAAGGAAATACTTCAATGAAAGGAACAAAGACGCATTTACTTCGTAGGAAAAGGATGAAGCGAAGATACAGAAAAAACAGGTAAAACGGGTGCTAAATCATAACTTATTACTACTTTTGCAGTTGCAGCAGGTCGGTTTGTCGCTCCCCGCAAGGGGGGAGGAAAGTCCGGGCAACGCAGAGCACCATACTTCCTAACGGGAAGCTGTTTGTGAGGGCAGATGAGCGTAACAGAAAAAAACCGCCGCGGCCTTGTGCCGGGGTAAGGGTGAAAAGGCGGGGTAAGAGCCCACCGGATGCCGTGGCAACACGGCATGCCGTACGCGTTATGGGTTGCAAGGCCATGTATACCGGATAATAAGGGTTGCTCGCCCGATGCCGGGGGGTAGGCCGCTAAAGGAGGATGGCGACATCTCTCCGCAGATAAATGACAAACGTCCCGATATTATCGGGATACAGAACCCGGCTTACAGACCGGCTGCTTTTTTTTGTAAACAGGGAAGTGATGGGGATGTTTACAACATATCTGCGATTTTTGTAACTCGTATGTTTTTTAATAACAGATAAGTTATGGCGAATAACGGTAAAAACAGATATCACAACGAAGAGGAAGAACCTGGCAGGCTTGATCGGTTGAGGATCAGAGTAAAAAAGATAATTAAATTTTTATCGTACGACATCTGGCGTTCCAACCCGGAAACGCTGTCCAATAAAAAGAACATCCTCTACAACGCTATCAAGATCGTCATGCTCACTGTAAGGAATGTGCAGGAGCTGAATATTGCAGCCAGTTCCCGTTCGCTTACCTACCGCACCCTTCTCTCCATTGTTCCGTTGCTGGCGGTGATCTTTGCCATTGCCCGCGGTTTCGGGATTGAAAATATCATGGAGAGCAGCATTTTTAACCTGATGATCGGGGAGCAGTCAGACACCACAGAAATAAAACCGGAAGTAATAACACCGCCCGATACGGCGGTTATCGGCATGGATGCGATAAACGCCGCCACAGCCGGTCGTGTTGCTCCTTCTGTCGCCGGAACCGATGATATACAGTTTCAGGAGGAAGCTACCGCGGAGGGAAGAACGCGCGAGTTCATGGATTTGTTGTTTCAGCTGATCGATAATTCGTTGGAAGAGGCAAAAGGCGGCGGTGTATTTGCCGGGGTAGGTATCCTGTTGTTTCTCTATACCATCCTGCTCCTTTTTAATGACATTGAGAACAACCTGAACAAGATCTGGCAGGTAAAAGGACGGAGCATCGGACGGAAAGTAACCGATTACACAGCCATGGTACTTTTCATACCCATCTTTTTTATTCTCGTCAACGCATTGAATATCATTAGTTACCCGCAAAATAACACCCTGAAAATAATCTATATACTTTATCCGTTTATTCCGCGACTGTTGAATATTGTTCCCTTTGTGGTGATGATCCTGATATTTACTGCCATATATAAATTTTTACCCAATATTAAGGTGAAGTTTCAGAATGCTCTGCTGGCTGGCATTCTCGCCGGTGTCGCCTTTCAGTTTTTTCAGATGCTCTACCTGAGCGGGCAGCTATGGATTACCCGTTACAATGCCATCTACGGTACCTTCGCTGCCATCCCGTTGATGCTCCTGTGGATACAGTTATCCTGGTTCATCACCCTCATTGGCGCCGAGGTATCGTATGCCGCCCAGAACGTACGCAAGTTCTCTTTCGAGAAAGAAACCCGAAACATCAGCAGGAGGTATCATGATTTCTTCACGCTGATAATTGCTTCGGTGATTGTACGCCGCTTTGCAGATGAATTGCCCCCCTATACCGCCGATCAGCTCTCTGAAAAGTGTAAAGTGCCTTCACGGCTTACCCACGATATCCTCGACGAATTGATGGAGATAAATGTGATCTCTGCCACGCCCACCCCCGAAGATGAGCTGGTGATGGCTTTCCAGCCGGCGGTGGACATCAATTTAATCTCCGTGAACTATCTGATGGCACGTCTGGACAAAAAGGGATCGGAGGATTTTATGATCGATATGCAGGGCGAGTTTCATGAACACTGGAAGGCGCTGGTCAATACCCGTATGCGGATGTATGAAAATAACAATGACATGCTGTTGAAAGATCTCTGATGGAAAATACCTAATCCTGCACCAGGAAATCGTACCAATCGGGTTTGTATTTTTTTACCTCTTTGCTCAAAATCCGCGCTTTCCCTTCACAAAAACGATCGAGCAATGCCCAGAATTTTACGCTGTGGTTCATTTCCACCGTGTGGGCCAGTTCGTGGAGCACTACATAGTCGATCAGCCAGAGGATCATCGGCGTCTTGCCGGTGCCGCCCACGGTGATATTGCCGACCACGATCACCGGCACCGGCGCGCGATAGGCGGGCTTGCGGCCGGCGAGGTAGTCGGCGCGCTTGCGCACGACCACCCGTCGGTACAGCGCTTCCAGCGGACGCAGCAGCAGCAGTGCCGGATGGCCCGCATACCAGGCCGCGGCCAGGCGCTCGGCAAACGCCATCAGGGCTTGGCCGGCGCCGCTTCTACGGTACTGATGCGCAGGCGGGAGAAACCCAGCTTGCCGGCGGCATCCATGGCAGTGATCACCGCCTGATGCGGGGTACTGGCGTCGGCACTGATCACCAGCGGCAGGCTGTTGTCACCCGCAGACTCCTGCTGCAGGGCGTTGGTCAGGGTCGCCAGGTCGCTCTTGACCAGCGCCTGACCATTGAGGGCGTAGCTGCCATTGGCGGAAATCGTCACTTCCAGCGATTTGGCCTGGGTCTCCTGCACGGTTTCCGCACTTTCCGCCTCGGGCAGTTCGACCTTCAGCGCCGACTCGCGGGTGAAGGTGGTGGTCACCACGAAGAACAGCAGCAGGATGAACACCACATCCAGCAGCGACGCCAGGTTGATCTCGATGTTTTCCCGTGGTTTGCGCCGGAATTTCACCGCTTGTCGCCCTCAGCCAGATCGACGTCGCGGTCGCCCTGGACCACTTCCACCAGACGAATGGCTTCCTGCTCCATGCCGACCACCAGCTCGTCGACCCGGCGCTGCAGGTAGCGATGGAAGAACAGTGCCGGGATCGCCACAATCAGACCGGCCGCCGTGGTGATCAGCGCCGTGGAGATACCGCCGGCCAGCACCGGGGCATTCGACATGCCGCTGCCCATGAAGCCGCTGAAGATCTGGATCATGCCGATCACGGTACCCAGCAGACCGAGCAGCGGCGCGATGGCGGCAATGGTGCCGAGCGCGTTGAGGTAGCGTTCCAGGTCATGGATGACCCGGGCAGCGGCTTCCTCGATGCACTCCTTCATGATGTCGCGGCCGTGCTTGGAGTTGGCCAAGCCGGCGGCGAGCACCTCGCCCAGCGGCGAGGAGGCGCGCAGTTCCTTGAGCTTCTGGCTGTCCAGCTGTTTGTCCTGAATCCAGCGCCAGACCTGGCCCAGCAGGTTGGGCGGAGTGATCCGCGACGGACGCAAGGTCCACAGGCGCTCGGCACAGATGGCGAGCGCGGCGATTGAACAGAGAATGATCGGCAGCATCATCCAGCCGCCGGCTTTGACCAGTTCCCACACAGTTGCGAACCCCTCGAAAAAAGTGGCGCCACTCTAGCACAGCGGCTGCTCGACGCCGCTCGCTCCCGTTCTCATTTTTCCCGCCAGAAGCGGGCCTGGGCGCGTGCCGCCTCGGCCCTGCCGTGGCTGCCCAGCAGCAGGCGCAGGGCGCCATGCCGCGCACTGTCGTAGATGCGCGCGCCAGCCTGCCGATAGCGCGCCAGTACGGCGGCATGCGGGTGGCCGAACGGATTGTGCCAGGCCCGCGACAGCAGCACCGCACGCGGGGCCACCGCCGCGACGAAGCCCGCCGAGGAGGAGCTCCGACTGCCGTGATGGGGCGCCAGCAGCCAGTCGGCGCGCAGGTCGCGGCCACTGAGCTGCAGCTGGCGCTCCCCGGCCACGCCGATATCGCCAGTCAGCAGCAGCCGCTCGCCGCGCGCCTCGATCCGCAGCAGGCAGGAGCCATCGTTGGGATTGTCCGCCCTTTCCCAGCGCCAGGTGCTGAAGTGCACGCCATCCCACTGCCACTGCTCGCCATCGCGGCACTCCTCAGCGGGACGCGACAGCCGCAGGGCCTGCGCCTCGCCACTGAGCAGACGCCGCACCGGCAGTCCGGCCAGCAGCGCGGCCGCGCCGCCGGCATGATCCTGATCGGCATGACTGAGCAGCAGCAGATCCAGGCCGCGCACGCCGAGCCCGCGCAACACCGGCAGCACGACCTTGTCGCCACTGTCGAAGCCGCGACTGGCCGGCCCGGCGTCATACAGCAGCGCATGGCTGCGGGTGCGCACCAGCACCGCCAGGCCCTGGCCGACATCCAGCTGGTGCACTTCAGCCAGCCCGGCCGGCAGGCGGGGCAACGGCGGGCACAGCAGCGGCAACAGCATCAGGGCGCCGCACAGGCGCAGCGGCAACCCGCGCGGCGACAGCACCAGCAATACCCCGGCCAGACCCAGCACAACCGCCCACCAGGGCGCGGCCGCGAACTGCCAGACGGGCGCCAGCCCGGCCAGCCAGGCCAGCAGCGCAAACAGCAGTTCCAGCTGGGCGCCGGCCAGCCATAGCAGGCTGCTGCCGATCCACGGCAACGGCAGCAACAGGGTGCCGAGCAACGCCAGCGGCACCACGCCGATACTCACCCAGGGCACCGCCACCAGATTAGCCAACGGCCCGCCGAGACTGACCGGCAAGCCCAGCGCCAGCAGCAGCGGCAACAGGCCCAGCGCCATCGCCCACTGCGCGCACACCAACACCCGCCAGCCGCCCGGCACGCCCAGGCGGCCGCTGAAGCACCAGGCCAGCAGCGCCACCGCGGCGAACGACAGCCAGAAACCGGGCTGCAGACTGGCCAGCGGCTCCCACAGCAGCACCAGGGTCAACGCCACCAGCAGCGGCGACCAGATGCCGAGATGGCGGAACCGCCAGCGCCACAGCAGGACC
>LNAP01010372.1_pt1 | contig 12778 bp, 14 predicted proteins | sample 602601 | NCBI WGS metagenome assembly LNAP01 (sample SAMN02440304, study PRJNA202911) | soil metagenome | biome: Subtropical and temperate rainforests or woodlands; isolation source: soil samples (1 kg each in a 20% v/v slurry with milli Q water) were... ...
CGACGCCTGGCGCCTGGTCGATACGCCGAGCCAGGTACAGACGCTGGACGCCGATGCGCTCGACGAAGACCAGACCGATGCCGGCATGGCCGTGGAAGGTGACGAGCAGCGCGACGTGCTCGGGGAGCTGGAGATCACTGCGCGACTGATGATCACCGGTGGCGAGGACAAGGAAGAAGCGCGCATGACCCGCGCCGACCGCAGCCTGATCCGCCAGTGCATTCTCGATGCGGCACAGCAATGCGTAGCGGAGAAGCGCACGGTGCTGACCCGCGATGTGCGCGACGCGCTGCGCGAGCGCGCCCGCGACGCCACGCTGCCTGAGATGCGGCGCGCACGGCTGCTGGAGATGGCCGACGCGATGGACATGTTCTGCCAAGGCGTGGACGGCGAGATGTTCGACCGGCCCGGCACGCCCTGGCCCGAGGCCGACATCACCATCGTCGATCTCGCCACGTTTGCGCGCGAGGGCTACAACGCGCAGCTCTCGATCGCCTACATCTCGCTCATCAACACGGTCAACAACATCGCCGAGCGGGACCAGTTCCTCGGGCGGCCGATCATCAATGTGACCGACGAGGGGCACGTGATCACGAAGAACCCGCTGCTCGCGCCCTACGTCGTGAAGATCACCAAGATGTGGCGCAAGCTCGGTGCCTGGTTCTGGCTGGCGACGCAGAACCTGGACGACCTGCCGAAGGCGGCGGAACCGATGTTGAGCATGATCGAATGGTGGATCTGCCTCAGCATGCCGCCTGACGAAGTGGAGAAGATCGCGCGCTTCCGCGAACTCAATGCCTCGCAGAAGGCGCTGATGCTGTCGGCGCGCAAGGAGGCCGGGAAGTTCAGCGAGGGCGTGATCCTGTCCAAGAGCATGGAAGTGCTGTTCCGCGCCGTGCCGCCCAGCCTCTACCTCGCCATGGCGATGACCGAGCCGGAAGAGAAGGCCGAACGCTTCCAGTTGATGCAGGAGCACGGCATCAGCGAGCTGGATGCCGCCTTTCGGGTGGCCGAGAAGATCGATCGTGCGCGCGGCATCGAGCCTCTGGCGCTCGGCGTGGTGGCCTGACGGGAGAAACGCGATGCGCTTGCCTTCAATCGTTCGACGCCACGCCTGGGTCGGCCTTCTGCTGGCGGCGGCGATGGCCCTGGCCGGGTGGATGCTGCTGCGTGCACCGCATTCGGCAACCGAGTCCGTGCGCCCGGTCGCTGTCGAACCCGAACCGCCGAAGCCAGCCGGCCCTCCCTGGCTGTACGGTCGCGCCGATGCACGCTTCACGGTGATCGGGTACGCCGACCTGGAGTGCCCGTACTGCCGGGCGTACTTCCCTACGCTCAAGCGCTGGATCGACGGCAACCCCGAGGTGAACTGGCAGTGGCACCACCTGCCGCTGGCGATGCACGAGCCGGCCGCGACCACCGAGGCGCGTCTGGCCGAATGCGCGGGCGAGGCCGGCGGACATGCCGCGTTCTGGCAGGCCGCGGCCTGGCTCTATGCGCACACCCGCGGCGACGGTCAGGGCCTGCCGGAGGGATCAAGCTACCCCGACCGCACACCGGCCATGCAGCGCTGCCTCGACAGCGACCGGCCCGATGCCGTGGTCCGCGCTCAGGCGGCGCAGGCGGCGCAGAACGGCATCAAGGCCACGCCGACCCTGCAGCTGCGCGACCGTGAATCCGGTCAGGTCATCGTGTTGAATGGCCCCGTGGAGGGCGACGCCTTGCTGTCGGCGATCGATCTGCTCGCGGCCGGCAAGACGGCAACAGCCGACCCCGCACATCCCCCAGACATGCCCGCCGGCCTCACCGGCGACATGCCCAGGTAGCCCTCGATCTTCAAGGCTACGGCGCGGCGCGGCCGCGTTGATCGAACCCGTTCGCATCGCATCCCTTGACGCGAACAACCACCGCGCTCGCGGTGGCGGATGCCCGTTCTTCGCCTGTCTCGCTTCATCTCATCCCCCGGAGGGCTCGCCCTCCAAGGGGCATGCACCTCCGGTCTCATCCATTGGAGGTTCCCCATGTCCTGCATCGTCACCAACTCCCGCCCGGAGCCACTCACCCTGATCGCCGCCCAGCACGAAGACTGGATCATCCAGCAGGCCATCGTCTTGCTGGAACGCCGTGTTTTCAAAGCGGGGCCGGCGCTGGATAGCCCCGCCGTCGTGCGCGACTACCTGCGCCTGAAGCTCGTCGCCGAGCCCAACGAAGTCTTCGCCGCCGTGTTCATGAACGCCCAGCACCAGGTGCTCGCCTTCGAGCCTTTGTTCAAGGGCACGATCGACCAAACCGCGGTGTATCCACGGGTGGTCGCCCAGCGCGCACTGGAACTCGGTGCCGTGGCGCTGATCCTGGCGCACCAGCACCCTTCGGGATGCTGCGAGCCCTCGGCCGCTGATCGCTTGATCACCGAGCGGCTGACAGCCGCCCTGGCCACCATCGATGTCCGGGTGCTGGATCACTTCATCGTCGGCAAGGGGACACCGTACTCGTTTGCCGAAACCGGCCTGCTGTAGCAGCGCCATTCCCCCGCGCCGTCCCAGGCGCCTTCTCATCATCCACCCCGCGCGGGCTCCACTGGCCCGCACGGGCCTGCATGGCGCCCACGCACTTTCTTCAGGAGCATTCCATGCAACCCAAGACCCATCACTTCGACGGCATTCCCTATGTCGCCACGCCCTATCGAGACGGCACCTACATCCGCGAAGATGTGTTCTGGTGCCAATTCAACATCACCTGCCAGGGCAACATCGAGTACCCCGAGGACGATCCTATCCACGGCACTTGGTGGACGCCTCACACCCTCGTCCTCGGCCAGCACGGCCTGATCGGAGCAGCCATGTCGCTCGCCAACGCTCGGGTGTCACGGCATGACTTCGATCTCAGCGATGGCCCCGAAGCCTTGGATTACGCGCCGGAGCTGATCGTCATCCGTGATCGCAGCGACCGCCTCGTACTCGCCGGGCAAGCCTGGGGCAACAGCATCCGATGGTGCATGCCGGTGGCCTCGGACGACGAGGCCGCGGTGGTCGCCAAAGAGGTCGGCGATCTGCGCGGCGAGGCGTCCTACGAGGCCGGCTGGGACAACTTCTCCACGGCCCAAGGTTTGCACCTGCGCGCTCGCGTGCTTGAAGGCCGTCTGGTGGATCGGTTTTGGCGCTGCCATGCGCACAGGGCTGTTCAGGCGGCGATGTCCTGATCCACGCGGGAGCCTTCGGCTCCCGTTTCTTCTAGCTCGCATGAAACGGGAACTCACAGGTTTCGCTTTCTTTGTCGTTCTCCAGCCTTCCTTGCGGTCGACTACGACCTGCATCGACCCCACGGAGGCGCGACATGCCGGCTCATTCCCTCAACCTTCCCGCTGCCTCACGGCGCCCTTTGGCCGCCATGCTGGCCGCTGGGCTATGCGCAGCACTGCTTAGTTCGGCCGCTGCTGCCGCCGCCGACGTGCTCGTCGTCACCGACAGCCGCCACCCCTTGCAGGCGCCCGCGGGCGCGCGGGTCATCGAACTGGACCAACCAATGCGCATCGAGGCCGAACTCGCCGCGCATCTGCCTGCCCAGCCGGAGAAGGCCGCCGCACTTGTGCAGCAGCGACTGCGAGACGGCGGCGAAGCACTGCAACGCCGCATCGGGCAGGCCTACCAAGGCGTAGCCGACGCCTGGGGGCTGGGTATCGCCAAGATTCCCGCCGTGCTGGTCGATCGGCGCTACGCGGTCTACGGCGAGCCTGACGTGGCCCGCGCCGTCACCCGCATTGACGCCTACCGGAGTGCAAGGCCGTGAGCCGCCTGCTGTTCGCTCCATCCAGGCGCCTGCGCACAGCCGTCGCTTCGCTGCTGCTGGGCGCAGCCACATCGGCGTTTGCCCTGAACACCGCGACCATCGTCTCGTCGGCGCTGTCGCCCGACTGCCTGGAGTACAGGGTGGTGGGCATCTGCTACTGGCTGTACTGCTCCTGGACGGGATGCACGGTGCGCACGTCGGTGAAGGTGCGCCACTACGTGCCCGATGCCGTTGTGTCCAGCTATAGCAACACCGGTGAGAACCCGTGGCTGGAAGTGCGGGCGATGAGCATGCCCAATCCGACCGCCCAGGCCGGTGGCGACGGCACGACCAACCAGGATCACGAAAACAACCTTGCCAAGTTCAAGAACGCCGATGTGATCGGACATCCCGGCGGCGCGGTGTTCAGCCAGTTTGCCAGCGCGTCCGGCTACAGCTGCGAGGGCGCGGGCACGGCATTCATGCCCTATCTGCTGAGCACCCTGGACACGCTGGCCTGGCGTTACAACGTGCCGGAAGCCGTCTATCCGGAAGCGTTGATCCCCGGCCTGCGCGAGATCGGCGCCCGCACCACGCTCAACCTCTGGGGCAATGTCTATCCGCGCGGCGGCTTCCTGCACCAAGTCGATGACCACAAGAGCGGCGCTGTGGTTGCCCAGCGCGCCGGCGACATCGTCACGCGCCGCGGCCAGATCCACGTCTACCAGCCACTCGTGGCCAGCGCCCGCGATGGCTACTGGCCGGCCGGCGCTCTGGTCGAGACCGATGCCTCCACCGGCAAATGGCAGGAGCTGACCCCCGTACTGTCGAACAGCTGCGCGGTCTTTCCCAACGGCAACGCCCATGTGCAGGCCCAACAAGGCGATTATGCCTGGGCCCTGTGGCGGCCCTATAGCTGCTGCCAGCGGCGTGGCCAGGTGTTCCTCGGCAGTACCGATTTCCAATGAAGGGCCGTTGCGATGAAACCGCTGCTCTCCCGCTTTTCCGCCATCCTTCGCCAATTCATTCCCAGCCGTGGCGGGACGGCCCTGCTGGTAGGCGCCCTAGCCGTGGCCGCCGGCACGGTATGGGCACAGACCCGAATCGACAGCAATGGCGTCAGTGCCAGCGGCAGCGTGATCGGCGACGACGTGCTGTACAGCATCGGCGGCGGCCGGGCGGTCTCCATGGGCAGCGCCGGCAACATGCAGAGCATCGGCGTTGGCGTGGGCTGGAACAGCAACCTGATCTGCGGCGACATGAGCATCACCACCACGCTGCAGAACCAGTTGAACGGCATCACCAATGGCTTCCAGGCCATCATGAGCAACGTGATCCAGAACGCCACCAGCGCGGTGGCGTCGCTACCGGCGCTGATCATCCAGCGCGCCGATCCGGGCCTGTACAACCTGCTGACCAACGGCGTGCTGCAGGCTCGGCTGGATTTCGACCGCTCGAAGTTGACCTGCCGGGCAATCGCCAACCGCATGGCCGACATGGCCGGCGGCCAGACCGGGTGGGACCAGTTGGCCGAAGGGATGGCCTTGAAGCAGGCGGTCGCGAGCACCGATGCCGTCTCCGCCATCGAGCAAGCAGAATCCAACAAGGGCAACAACGGCGTGGCGTGGGTCGGCGGTGGCAATGCGGGCGGCTCCGGCCAGGGACCGATCAAGGTGGTCGGCGACGTGACCCGCGCCGGCTACAACCTGCTCAACAGCCGCAGCGTCACCGACACGTCCTCGATCGACCGCACTGCATGCGGCAACCGGCTGACCTGTCAGACCTGGGCCTCACCCCAAGCAGCTGCCGATTGGGCCACCCGTGTGCTGGGCGAGCGCGAGCAGCGGACCTGCGAGAGCTGCACCAAGACGCAGACAACGCCAGGCGTGGGGCTGACGCCACTGATCCAGGAAGAGTACGAGACCAAGCTGCAGGCCCTGCAGGCGTTGGTCACCGGCAGCCAGCCCACGACGGTCGCCAACCTGGACGCGGCCGGCAGCACATCGTTGCCGATCACCCGTGGTGTGATCGAGGCGCTGCGCGATGAGCCGGATCAGGATCTGCTGGGCAAGCGCCTGGCCTCGGAAGTGGCGCTCGCCAGTGTGCTGGAGAAAGCGTTGCTGTTGCAGCGCACGCTGCTTACGGGGAAGAAGGAGCCCAACGTGGCAGCCAACGAGCTGGCGACTAAGGCGGTCGACCAAGAGAACACCTCGCTGGAGCAGGAGATCAACAACCTCAAGACCGAGCTGGAACTGCGCCGTGAACTCGCCAGCAACTCGCCGATGGCGATCATCCAGCGCCACGGCACCCGGGCTTCAGGCTCGCGCGGCATCTATGAGGGCGATCCGACCCGCAACCGCCTGGGCGAGATCCAGAAGCCGCGGAGCACGCCGTGAACCGGTCAGCCTGGTGGCGGTTGCCCTGGGTCGTCAACCGCCGAGTCGGCCGAGCGCTGCTGTGGACAGCGCTCGTCATCGGCGCCGCAGTGGCCGTGAACATCGCTGGCATCCACTTGGTGGGCGACGTCAAAGGCTGGGAGCATTGGCTGGCATCGAACGCTGACTACTTCCTCATCTGGCGTCTCTGCCTCTACGGTGCCACCGCTTATGGCTGGTGGTGGATGCGTCGGCGCCTGCGGCAGCGCGAGCCCGGCTGGGAAACACGCCAGCGGTTGCTGCGCACCGAGGTCGCGGCCATCGCTGCCATCGTGCTTCTTGAGGGCAACCAATGGCTGCGGCAAGGTTGATCGGAGACAGCCATGACGCTCTACACGACCGACTACCTTGAGTACTACCTGACCCTGGTGGGCTGGATCGTCAACAATGGCATCTGGAGCGTGCTGGTGGCCAGTGGCATGTTCGCACTGCCCTTCCTCGCCATCATCGTGCAGGAGTGGCTCAAAGCCCGTACCGAAGGTGCCGACGAGGGCAACAAGGGCGTGCTGTCCTCGATGCGTATCGAGAATCGGGTGTGGGTTGCCATCGTGGTCATCCTGTTCGCCGGCATTCCCTTCATCCCGGTGGACCTGGCCACCATCAAGTTCGACACGGCCCGCTCGACCCAATGCCAGGTCAATGTGCCCGAGCCGGGCGAGACCGGCTGGTCCAATTCCTTCACCACTCTCAACAATCAGAGCGCGCTGGTGCCGGTCTGGTGGTTCTTCATGCACGCCATTTCCAAGGCGATCACAGGCGCTGCAGTAGCCGCGATCCCGTGCGGCACAGACCTGCGGCAGATGAGGATGGAGATCGACGCCACGCGCATCGACGATCCGGTGCTGGCCCAGGAAGTGGCCGACTTCACGCACGACTGCTACGGTCCGGCGCGCGCGAAGCTGTTCATGAATCGGCCAACGCTCTCCGACGAGCAGATGAACGACGTGACCTGGATCGGATCGAGTTACTTTCTCGGCACGGGCGGCTTCTACGATACCTATCACTCCAGCACGCCGAGGACGGCCTGGCCCTACAACGACGCAGGGCTGGCCCAGGTGGACAGCGGCGGGGGCTACCCGACCTGCCAACAGTGGTGGTCGGAAGGCAGCAGCGGTCTGCGCAGTCGCCTGCTGGCGCAAGTCGATCCGGACTTGCTCTCCCGGTTCGGTCGCTGGGCGGGCTTCCTGACGCAAGCACAGGTCGATGACTCGGTGATCCGGGCCATCGCCTCACCGCGGCAGCAGAAGATGAACCGGGGCTCGGTTTACACCGACTACGGCGGGCAGATCGACAAGACACTGCCCAACATCGTCACGCGCGGTGCAGGTGATCTGGGATTGACGATGGGCTCGCTGGGATTTTTCCCGGCGATGGACGTGGTGCGCCAGGCACTCCCGATGGTGCTGTCGCTCTTGAAGATGGCGATCGTCATCTGCATCCCGCTGGTGCTGCTGATCGGCACCTACGACCTGAAAGCCGTGGTCACGGTGAGCTGCGTGGAGTTCGCATTGTTCTTCGTGGACTTCTGGTTCCAACTCGCGCGCTGGATCGACTCGACGATCCTCGATGCGCTCTATGGCTGGGGCTTCGGCGCCAACCGGCCGCACAGCAACTTTGATCCGCTTATGGGGTTGAACAATGCCTTCGGCGACATGCTGCTGAACTTCGTGATGGCGTCGATGTTCATCGCGCTACCGGGGTTTTGGGTAGCGGCCCTCGGATGGGTGGGGGTTCGGGCCGGCAATGTCGCCCAATTGATGGCCAACTCAACAGAAGGGGCGAAGTCTGCGGGAAGCAAAGCGGTCAACAAGGTGGTCTAGTCGTCGTCCGGGCTACCGGGATCGATACGCACATCACCGCGATAGAGACCATATCCAGACAAACCCATCCGCCATTCGGGTTGTGGCTCTTCATCCTCGCCCCCGGCACGTTGTCTTTGGCTCAAGAGCCAGATGGCGCCAACAGCGAACAGCAAGACTACAGCCATCCAGAACGCTGCGTACAACAACAGGCCGAGCGCTATGAGTTTGACGATCCAGAGCAAAGCCGAAGCGCCGGCAGCGGGCAGTCCTCGTTGCATCAGCCAAACCTGCACCTGTCGATTCCACTGCACCAGCCGACCCCACGCGCGGCCCGTGCCACAGCCCAGCCGGTGTGCCCATTGCCCTGTATTCGTTGCCATGGTGTGTGCCTCGTGAGTGTTGCCTCAGTACGTTGATGTGTCTTCGCCTACCGTTTCTTCGATGCGTTCCAGTCCGCCTGGCTCGCCGCCACCAGGGCCGCCCAATCGTCGGGCGGATTGCCGCGTCCGAGCATCTTCTCGAACACCGCATACGGGTCGGACTTGCTGCCCGCCGACCGCAAGGTCTGCTCGTCGTTGACCCAGGCGTACACGATGACCTTCGCCTTCGAGTCGTACCGGAAGAACAGCCGGTACCGCCTTCCGAGCTTGGCCCGCCGCCAGTGACGATAAGCCGACCCCAGGGTATTGCCCTGACGATATTCGTCCCGCGCCGGATCGCCCGGCACCACGTCTTGCATCAACTGGACCAAGGCCCGGAAGAACTTGACGTTGGCGTTGGACCCGTAGCCCTCCGGGTCGCTCTCTTGCGCACGCAGCACGGCTGCGCGCAGTTTCATCATCTGCTCGATCAGGTTGTCGTGGAACAGCAGCGTCCAGCCATGCTGTTGCATCAGATTTCCACGTCCTCATCGAAATCGTCACCCAAGCTCACCTTGTGGCCCGCATGCTCCAGCATCGTGCGAGCCAGATCCTCCGGCAGACCGCGAATGTTCCGGCCAGCCTCAATATCGCGAGCCAACAGTGTCAGGAACGCGCCAATGGCGGGGTCTTCGTGCTCGGCATCAGCACGGGTAACGACAACTTCGCCGCCACGCAGGTCGAACGCAACTTTGCCGCCGGTATCGACACCCAGCGCCTGCCGGATGGACTTGGGCAGTGTGATCTGGCCTTTGGAGGTCAGCGTGGCAACTTCATGAATGGCAGGCATGGCGGTTCTCCTGATGGCAGTACCCGCATCGTAAGGAAACTTCCTTACACTGTCAATTGGAGCCTCATACGATCCTCCTGAATCCAACAAGAGGCCCATCGTAGGGTCGGGACAACCTGCCTTCCCGCCTCAATCCGGATTGGGCCAACACCGCATTGGCCGTGGCTGCCAGCTTCCGGTTGCCCTATATCCAAAGGCTTCCGGTAAAGGCCAAAGGGTTGGGAAGGGGCAAGGGAATGGGGCTCAAGGGGAAAGGCCCTACCCGAAAAGGCCAAAAGGCTCTTCCACCGACCCGTCACTTCAGGGTTCACCATGCTCTCGCTGAAAGGGTACCGCCATCCGCTGGCGCACCACCCACCACCGTCATGCCCACACTTGGCGCATCGATGCGGCCGGAGTCGGCCGCGGTGCTGCTGGCCACTCCGCGACGGCAACGCCTGCTGGAACACATCTGGCAGCGCACCTCGCTCTCGCGGGCGCAGTTCGGGGCACTCTATCGTCGGCCGCTGGAGCGCTACGCTGAGCTGGTCCAGCAGTTTCCGGCGTCCGAAAGTCACCACCATGCCTATCCCGGCGGCATGTTGGACCACGGCCTGGAAATCGTCGCCTACGCCCTCAAGCTGCGGCAGTCCCACCTTCTGCCTGCCGGGGCCACCCCGGAGGCCCAAGCGGCCCAGGCGGAAGCCTGGACCGCAGGCACTGCCTATGCGGCCCTGTTGCACGACATCGGCAAGATCGCCGTCGACTTGGAAGTCGAGCACACGAATGGCAGCGCCTGGCACCCCTGGCACGGACCGCTGCAGAAGCCGTATCGCTTCCGCTATCGCCGGGATCGCGAGTACCGCTTGCATAGCGCAGCCACCGGGCTGCTGTACAACCGCCTGCTCGACGTCCAGATCCTCGACTGGCTCAGTGGCTATCCCGATCTGTGGTCTTCGCTGCTGTACGTGCTGGCCGGCCAGTACGAGCACGCCGGGGTACTGGGCGAACTGGTGGTTCAGGCCGACCAGGCTTCGGTGGCGCAGGAACTGGGTGGCGATCCCAGCAAGGCACTGGCTGCGCCGAAACACGCTCTGCAGCGTAAGTTGCTCGATGGGCTGCGGTATCTGCTGAAGGAGGTGCTGAAGCTGAATCAACCCAACGGCCCCTCGGACGGTTGGCTGACCCAAGATGCACTTTGGTTGGTGAGCAAGACGGTCTCCGACAAGTTGCGGGCGCACCTGTTGTCCCAGGGCATCGACGGCATTCCGGCCAACAACACGGCGGTGTTCAACGTGCTGCAGGACCACGGCGTCGCGCTGACCACGCCAGACGGCAAGGCGATCTGGAAAGCCACCGTGACCAGCGATAGCGGCTGGTCCAGTACCTTCACTTTCCTCAAGCTCTCGCCCGCGTCGATCTGGGAAGCCAGCGGGCGTCCCGGCGCATTCGCCGGCACCGTCGATGTGGTGTCCGATGAAAACGCAGCGGCGGAGGACACGGTAGCTGCAGTGTCGGCTGAGCTTTCGGTCGACGCTTCCGCCGCTCGATCCGACGCATCGGCCCGACCTGGCCCATCCGCACCTTCTTTCGTGATGCCTGTCGCTGTCGATGGCGTTGACGCCTTGCTGGGTCTGCTGAGCTCTCCCGATCCTCGGAGCCCGTCTCCGGAGGAAGAACTTGCCGACGGGCCCGCACCTGCAACGGCGTCCGCTACGCGCATGCCGGAGTCAACACCGGTGCGCGAAGATGCCCACAGCGGAACGCCCTCGGGCGAACACTTCGTGGAATGGCTGCGACAGGGCGTCGAATCCCGCCGGCTCATCATCAACGATGCGAAGGCACTGGTGCATACGGTCGCCGATACCGCCTACCTGGTCAGCCCCGGCGTGTTCCAGCGCTACGTCCAGGAGCACCCGCAGGTCGCACCGCTGGCGAAGCAGGAGAAGCTGGCCGAATGGCAATGGGTGCAGAAGCAGTTCGAGCGGCTGCATCTGCATCGCAAGCAGGACAGCGGACTGAACATCTGGACCTGCGAAGTGGCCGGGCCGCGCAAGTCGCGCCGGCTGCACGGCTATCTGTTGGCGAAACCAACACGGGTTCTCGCGCAGGTCACAGCCAACAATCCCTATCTGAAGCTGATCGACGACAGAACCGCCGTGGACGCTTGAAGCTGCTGGGCAAGCAGTGGCGGATGGGGTCGGTCACGCTCGATCGGCGGATTCCGATCCATCGGCCAACCGGGATTCGGTGGCCTCCATCAGCGATGCCGCACTGCACCCAAGCGCCGTGGCGATCCGCAGGATCAGCGCCAAGGTCGGCATGTGCTCACCCCGCTCGATCTTGCCCATGTGCGATCGCTCAATGCCCGCCAGGCTCGCCAACGCCTCTTGGGCGACTCCTTGCGCGGTTCTTGCTTCGCGCACTGCCACGCCGAATGCACGTGCAGGCTCAGCTTCGTAGGTCGTGGTTCCGGCAGGTCGTCCGCGCTGTATCGATCGCTTTTGCATCCGCGAAAGCGTCGAAGATCACGCATAGTTAAACCACGTTAAACTTAACTCTCTGAGTCTAATTCCGCGATTTTTTGCATCAAGCAAGCCCTCAGCAGGTGCCGCGTTGGCTTCTTCCGATACGTTGAACATCGCTTTGTCGGACAGTCTGGTCTATGCCCGGCTGGCGGCGCTGTTGGCGTTGCATCGCCAGCACGAACCCGGTGTTCGCATCCGACTTCGAGAGGTTCCCCTGAAGGAGCAGATGTGTGGGCTGGACGATGGCACATTCGATGCAGGGTTCTGCCAATCGGTCTGCGTTCCTCAAGGCATCAGCGCCACCCCCATCTGGCGCGATGCACTGGCAGTGGGGGTCGCCCGTCGGCATCCGCTGCTTGCCCATCAATCTGTGCCAATTGGACTCGTGGCAGGCTGTCCCTGGGTGACCCTGGACGCGCGCGTATGGGCGGGATACCGCGAACAGGTGGAGCAATTTCTAGCGGCCGCCGGTGCATCTCCCTCAAGCACCATCGAAGTACAGTCGTTCGATCTGATGATGACGCTGGTGGCCGCGGGCTACGGCGTGTGCCTGGTGCCCGCAGCCCGAGTCGAGCAGTACCATCCAATCGGCGTCATTGGGCGTCCTTTGGCAGATCAGCCGGCGGAACTCACGACCTATCTGCTACACAAGAGTGATGTATCGAGCGTCTTGCTGGATCGATTCGCCGAATCAATCCAGGCCAGGCCCAATTGAGCGAAGACAAGCGCCGCCATATCACTGAGGTTGCCGGCAGTGAGGATGACCACCGACGCACGCCCCTCCAGATCGTCCCTCGACTCGAACAGGGCGCGATACAGCACCCATGAGTCAATCCTCTGCGCCCGCTCCATGATCTGATGGACGAAGCATGGGCACACCGAGTCGAGTTGCTGCCCATGGATGCGCTGGCCTCGGCTACCCAGGCTGATGGGCAGCAGGCGCCCGTTCTGGCTCTCCCGATTGATCTGGTCGCGAGATTTGCCAGCGCGTTTGGCGGACACGGAATCGTCTTGCTGTCATCAGCAAAGTACGAGCTGCCGGCGGAATATGCCGTGCACC
>LNAP01004535.1_pt1 | contig 12777 bp, 10 predicted proteins | sample 602601 | NCBI WGS metagenome assembly LNAP01 (sample SAMN02440304, study PRJNA202911) | soil metagenome | biome: Subtropical and temperate rainforests or woodlands; isolation source: soil samples (1 kg each in a 20% v/v slurry with milli Q water) were... ...
GCAAATCTCGGCGACTCGGGCGGCATGGTAGGCCTATTCATTTCCTGACGCACGCCGCAAAGCCCTCTCATCTTTTTAAGGAGGCGCACAGCACCCACAGGCTCGGTTCTTTGGAGGTGTATTGATATAGCAGTACAAAACAGCTTCTTTTGTGCTTCCATATCAATACATAAAGCCAGCAACTGCCAACTTTGGTAGGCAAAGCGAAGGATGAAATTGTGGGTAAAGGCACCGTTGGTCTCCAGCATTTCAATTGCCGAGTTCAGGGCAGATCCGCTTATTGCAGGGGAAATTGCGGTTTAGGTCGCACGTCATCCTGAGCTGATAACGCTATACCTATATGGTTTCCTAACTATATAAATAGCTCATGCTCAAAAAATCACTTCGCTTGGTGCCGCTGGTCGCGGCATTGTTCACGGTATCGTTTCCTGTCCAGGCGGCGGAATATCGCGTCGTTGTGCCGGCGCCAGGCAAAGCAGCACAGTATGCCGCGATCAAGGTTGAGCTTAGCCCGGCGATTCTGCCTGTTGGCATAGTAGGCGATTCGTTTACGGGGTCCGATTTCAACACAGCGCTGCGTATCACGGGGGATCCAGAGCTGGATATGAGCCAGGTGGCGTGGTCGGTATACACCGGGTCGCTGCCCACGGGATTATCGCTTTCCCGAGATGGCGGCGTTTACGGCACGCCTTCCGAAGAAGGAGAGCTAAGCTTCCAGGCTCTCGCGAAATATAAGACAAAGATGGCATTGGGCACCTATACGATTGGGATCAATGACATCACGCTTGCCCTTGATGCTGAACTACCAGAGGCCCACCCGCGAAAAGTTTACAGCTACTCGCTTGCTGCGCAGTTATCCGTGGACGGAGATCCGGCTTATACGCCAGACGCGGTCACTTGGTCGCTCGTTGATAGTACGTTGCCGTCGGGGCTTAGGCTGACCGCATCGGGTGAGATATCTGGCACCCCAGAGGAAGATGGTGTGTATCCGGTAACTGTACAGGCAAGCTACAAGGGTCGTTCGGTCTCGAAAGTTCTCCGGCTAGAAGTTGTCTGGTCTGAGATCAATATTCTGGCGGCCGACGGCACACGCTATTGGGAGGATGGTACCTATGCCCAAAGCTGCAAGGATTATATTCAGCCTTCTGGTCAGCTATATAAGTATGCAGGCGACACGGGTGATGGCATTTACCGGATTGCGCCAGCTGGAGCTACGAGGGATGTCTATTGCGACCAGGCAACCGATGGCGGTGGCTGGACATTACTCATGAAACAGGCCGCTAATGATGGGGTTACGTTGCAGGGAGATACCACATATTGGAAAAACGGTACAACCTTGAATGACAATGTGAGTGGCCGTTCAATGCTGGACGGTAACTTCGTATCAGCTGCATTTGGGGAGCTTCCGGTAGCACGCTTTCGGCTTCAGGCCGCTAATGAGGCTGACGTTCGCTATCACGATAATGCGACTCCTATGGCGGGGCATGTGGCGTTTAGCGATACAAACAGGGTTGAGTATTCCGACCCTGCCGGTACTTTAGAACCGTCCTTGCCTAATTGGTTTGTTCATGCCGATAAATACCCGGCTCCTCCAGACGCATACAAAGACGTGTACCCAAGTGTTTATAAAACTCATCCAAACGGTATCACCTTAAGTTCGGCCCGGTTTGCCTTCAATTTCAGAGAAAGCGGGTATTCCAAAGCGGGCAGCCTTGTTACATGTGCCGTAAGGTGGGGCTGGGCTGGAGATGAAAATACAAATACTACTATCGGTACACATGATGCATGTGGCGGCCTTGGTGCCTCAGGAAGTGGGCATGGAAACTGGCAGATGAACAATGATAAATCTGCCTGGAATCCAGCAACTTTATACTTATGGGGCAAGTGATTGAGATGGCAGCAGGGAGGTTGATGGAAGCGCTGGAAGCTTGGAAGATCAGTCCTCAGGTTGATTCCGGCGTTTCAACCTTGCTAATGGGGCGGCGAGTGCAGCGACGTGAAACAGCTTGGTATCACTTTCCTCTGTGTCGTTGTAATGCAGGCGCTCGACCCCGTCTAAGAGTCGACTCACAGCGGAAAATGCATAGGCCGCTTCTTCGAGATCCTTGGCTGTTGCCGCTTCCTGTTCTGTGAGCGGGGCATCCACTCGGCTTCGCACATGCTCCGACAAGGTGGATGCAGCCCCTTGCTGTAAATGTTCGAGGAATTCGATAGCTCGACCTGATAAGCCACCAGAAGGCGACGCGACCGATAAAAGAACATCAAGTCCATGGCGAAACCAGGGTGTACCTCGCCAGGGGCCATCATGAACCTCGGCTAGGTAATCAATCGCGCCGGCAACGAGGTTCTCGTCAGCAACACCTGCACGCATAATATGCTCGTGCAACGCATCTTCAGCGGCACGCTGTAGGCTATCAATCCTCTGGGCTAGCACATCTTTGGAGAGGCTGCCCTCGGCGAGTTGCACGGTACGGGCGAACCGCAAGCAAGCGAACTCTATGGCCTTATATGACTGAGGTGGAGTATCTGTCTGATTTTGGTCCATGAGTTGGCTTCTAAGTATTTATCGACAGCACGATTGTACTTGGCAAAGGCGTGATTGATGCCGTGATCGAGAAACCAGAGTATTGCTATAGTGTGGTTTCTCGTGTGCAGGTCTACCCATTTCCCTCTCGCTTGATGAGCTTGCCGACGATACTCAATATGGCGTACAACAAGGTGCTTGCCGGATAGGCTTGATGCGAGCTTTGCTCAGAGACTTCATCTGCGCTTATTCCACGCCCACTTCGTGAAGCCGTCCATCAGAATCCTTTTCTCCAACTTATGTGCGAGGTACTTCGCATCGGGTAATGGAATCCTGTGGTTGCGAGAAATGGTTTCAATCTCGTTGTTGGTCAACGTATAAATCACGATGGCGCCATTTTCCCGCAAATGGTATTCCAGATTGCTCCCATTACGTCCTCGTCGCATTTGCTCATGATGAAAGCAACTTTTTGACGTTGGAAATTGAGTGGTGGCGTTCAACTTTCCTCGCCAAAATCTCGCACCTCCGCTGGCGGAACAGCCAATATACAAGAGTTCGTTCGGGTTCAAGCAACTCGGATTAGCTGATTTGGGAAGGGCCATATAAAGTATGCCTTCGTTTGCATGATGAAACTCCCGAAGCATTCTATGTTCGATCTTGGAGTGCCAAATTCGTTTGCTGCCCTCAGCGTCGATCAAGGAAGTCGATGCCTTGCGGAAATAATACATCTCTCCACTGACTTTCATAAGTTCAATGTACGGCTTGAAATACGGCGCAACAGTAACGATGGTGTCACTTGATGGAATCATGTTTTTTTATCGCTTATGAACGAACTTAGTGCCAGGGAGCGAGTTGTCGGGGTGAATTGCTTGAAAAGAGTTGTGTCCATAACTGTGTTTAACCTCTTGTGAAAATAATAAGCAAAACGACAATGGTCGATTCAAATTCAGTGCCGACGTATACGCTGATACCGGTGGCCGACAGTGATGACTAGACTTTCATCCGCAAGGACCACGTACAGATTTGCGCATTGGCTCACCTTGTCGGCTGCATATGCCTTTAACGCTTTCCTTCCTGCTTTATCAAGAAAGAATTTTGAAACTCCAGTGCCTGCACGTTCTTCCGCACCGAACTCAAGGACTAGTTCAATTAGCTTGGTTGAGATGCCTCGCTGCTGGCTGCGTACTAGAGCGTGATGAGTCATATCCATATCTCGCCTCCGAGGTTTGCCAATAGTCGGTGTGGTTTATTGAAATTCACTATCCAGACGTTGCACCTCGTCAACCTGGAAGGCTTTAAGCGCCGCGACGACAAAGTGCCTGACGTCAAGGTTCAAGGCATTTGCGATGGCGGTTAACCGGACCTGGTCAAACGAGGCTTTGTTTTCTTCCAGCGATTGAATCCAGCTTTGGCCGTCAGCGTCTAACTGTGCCTGGGCTGCCAGCTCTTCCACGCTCAACCCACGTTGTTCACGGTGCCCCTTCACAAACTCGCCCAGATCGCTCAAACTCCAAAAGCCTCTTTGAGATAAATCGCGGTTCAACGTAGTGTCGACCATGACGGTGTCCTGATAGCCTCGAGCCTTGAGCCAGGCTAGAGCGACTTCGTGATCGACCACGGCTTTACCGTTCACATTCTTGGTTGCCAGACGATTCTTAGCTTTCGGATTGGCTAAGTTGCGAACGGTCTTCTCATCCAGGCCAGCCAATAAGGCGACAGTTTTGAGATCCACCGTATTTTGAATGCCTTCATTAAATGGATCCAAATCGCCACCCATGTCGAGCCACTTCCGCGCCTCTGCTACTTCAAGTACAGACAAGCACCCTTTGATAGGGAAGTGATCAGCGTTGTTGTTAATCAAGCCAAGGTCTGCAATGCCGTACAGGAAAGGTCGAATATCCTCGTAGATATTGATCCAGTCGTTTTCAAGCTGCTTATCAAGGCGTCCTGAGAACGCAAAGTCATACAACATGTTCATGTAATTCGAGATTTCCATGCTGCTGATGTCAAGTTTAGGTGCACCATCCTCGACACACTCATCAAACATAAAAATGACTTTTCCTGACTTATGGTCTACGAGCGCCATACTGGCAGTACCGCCATAAATGCGATTCAATTCATGGGGAAGAACGTACAGAACATCTCGTAGGTCTTTGAGCATCTCATCTTTTGTAAACTTCGCTTTTGTCATGATGTTGTTAATGTCCCTGTTTAATTAAAAATGATATGTAAGATGGAATAAATGAATCGTAATTGGCTTTCTTGGGATTGTCAAGATATATTTAATGTCTTATTTGTTTTATTCGAGATATTAAGTATATCCTGATTGGTTTTGCAGCCGACCTTATGGTGTAGGGCCTTTTAAGTCAGTTATAAATGGCTGTTTGCTCTTGTTGTATGGATGAGAGCAAAGCCGCGTAGCGCGATGGCTTACTTGGTGCGCGACCGGATACCAGTAGCCACGTCTGCATTAGTCGTCCAAGTCCACGGCTCGATTGAGCGAAGAGCATCTTCTCTTCGTGGCTGCTATGAGCATCATGTTTAAAATTGTTTCCTCCTGGCCTTAGCTGTTACGCTATGCCTATTTCGTGGGTAGGAGCAGGCGGGTGCAAGAGGCTATCGATGTATTTATCCAGCGCTGGGGCAGTGCGGGAGGCACCGAGCGTGCAAACTACCAATTGTTCCTCACCGAGCTTTGTAGGCTTCTTGAAATTCCACAACCAGACCCGGCTGGCGAAGACACCCGTGATAATGCGTATGTTTTCGAGCGCAGAGTGGACATTCATCACCCCGACGGCACCAATACGCTGGGTTTCATTGATTTGTATCGCCGCGGCAGTTTTGTTTGCGAGGCCAAGCAATCAGGTAAGACATTAGATACGACAGGTTGGGATAGGGCCATGCTAAAAGCCCAGAATCAAGCCGATCTGTATGCGCGGTCGCTACCTGCCAGTGAGGGCCGGCCGCCATTCATCTTGGTGACGGACGTCGGCCGCAATATTGAGCTTTATGCCGAATTTAGTCGTTCCGGCGCCACATATACGCCTTTCCCAGACGTTTTAAGTTATCGCATTCGCCTGGAGGATCTACGTAACGAAGAGGTCCGAGACCGCCTGCGTGCCGTTTGGCTGGATCCTCAGAGTTTGGATCCTTCCCGCCATGCCGCCCGAGTTACTCGCGATATAGCCAACAATCTGGCTATGCTGGCTAAATCATTGGAGGCCGGCGGTCATGCTCCCGAGGATGTGTCGGGCTTTCTCATGCGGGCCTTGTTTACGATGTTTGCGGAAGATGTTGGGTTGCTTCCGGATCATACGTTTACCGAACTATTAGATAGCTTACGCAACGATCCCACCAGTTTCGCTCCTATGCTGGAAAGCCTTTGGAGCAGCATGAACTCTGGAGGGTTTTCTCCGATCCTGCGAAAAACTATCCTTCGCTTTAATGGCGGCCTATTTCGTGATCCTAAAGCCATCGCACTGAATCGAGATCAGTTCGAGCTGCTTCTAAACGCCAGCCAAGCCGATTGGGAATATGTTGAGCCGGCCATTTTTGGAACTTTGCTTGAAAGAGCGCTAAATCCGCGAGAAAGGCACAAGCTTGGGGCGCATTACACGCCACGAGCCTATGTTGAGCGCCTCGTGTTGCCAACGATCATAGAGCCGCTTCGTCAGGAGTGGCAGGAAGTACAAGCTGCCGCGCTCACCTATGAGCAACAAGGTAAAAGAAAGCAAGCTCTTGAAGAAATCCGTAGTTTCCACCGGCATCTTTGCTCTGTACGAGTCCTAGACCCCGCGTGCGGGAGCGGGAACTTCCTGTATGTCACGCTTGAGCATCTGAAGCGCTTGGAAGGCGAGGTGCTCAACCTGCTCCATGACTTGGGTGAGTCGCGGACTCTGGAGACCGAGGGTCTGACTGTCGATCCTCATCAGTTTCTGGGTATGGAAATCAATCCGCGCGCCGCCAAGATTGCTGAAATGGTGCTTTGGATCGGCTATCTACAGTGGCATTTCCGGACTATGGGGCATGTGAACCCGCCTGAGCCGGTGTTGCGCGATTTTAAGAATATCGAAAACAGAGATGCGCTGATTGACTATGACTCCGTTGAACCTGAGCTTGATGCGGCTGGCGCGGCAGTTACGCGCTGGGATGGCGTGACCTATAAGGTAAGCCCGGTTACGGGTGAAGAGATCCCGGATGAGTCCGTGCGTACTCCGGTCTATCGTTATCTAAACCCACGCAAGGCTCAGTGGCCACAGGCTGATTATATTGTGGGGAATCCGCCGTTCATTGGTGCATCGCCCATGCGACAAGCTCTGGGCGACGGCTATGTGGAAACTGTACGCAGCACATGGCCTAACGTGCCAGAGTCGGCTAATTTTGTCATGTACTGGTGGCACATCGCGGCGGGCACCGTGCGCAGTGGGCAAGCTAAGCGTTTTGGCTTTATTACCACCAACAGTATTAAGCAGACATTTAACCGGCGTGTGATCCAGGCCCATCTGGAAGCAGCCAAGGATCCTTTGTCATTGGCGTTCGCTATTCCAGATCACCCGTGGGTGGATGCCGCCGATGGAGCCGCAGTGCGGATCGCAATGACCGTGGGAGCCGTGGACGTGTCCGATGGACGCCTGGTAAGCGTAGTCAGCGAGCACGAATCGAGCCAGGATGAGGTGGAAGTGACTCTTGTTGAACGACAAGGGCGGATTTTTTCTGACTTGAAAATCGGAGCAAATATCGCGGCGGTACAGCCGCTGAAGGCGTGTTTGAACATTAGCTCTCCAGGTGTGAAGCTGCATGGGGCTGGCTTTATTGTTACGCCCGAAGAGGCTTCCTCTCTTGGTCTAGGCAGAATCGCTGGGTTGGAGCGCCATATCCGAGCTTATCGCAATGGCCGAGATCTCGTACAGTCTTCGCGCGGGGTCATGGTCATTGATCTGTTTGGGCTATCAATCGATGAGGTTAGGGGCCGCTATCCCGAGGTTTACCAATGGGTGCTTGAACGAGTTAAGCCTGAACGTGATCAAAATAACCGAGCGACCTATCGCGATAATTGGTGGATCTTCGGGGAGGCTCGCCGTGACTGGCGCCTTGCTGGCCAACGGCTGCCCCGGTACATAGCTACGGTAGAGACTACAAAACACCGCATGTTCCAGTTTCTTGACTCCGACATCATGCCGGACAATATGCTGATCAACATTGCTAGCGATGATGCTGCAATCCTTGGGGTACTCTCTAGTCGGGTGCATGTTTCCTGGGCTTTGGCAGCGGGAGGTACTCTTGAAGACCGCCCACGCTATAACAAATCCGTTTGTTTTGAAACTTTCCCCTTCCCAGATGCTACGCCAGAACAGCAAGCCACCATACGTGATTTGGCTGAAAAGCTTGATGGCCACCGGAAGCGCCAGCAGGCACAGTACTCAAGCCTAACGCTCACTGGCATATATAACGTACTGGAAAAGCTGCGTAGCGGTGTGGCGCTAACTAGCCAGGACAAGATTATCCACGAGCAAGGCTTAGTATCGTTGTTGCGTGAGCTTCATGACGAGCTTGACCGTGCAGTATTCACTGCCTATGGCTGGGATGATCTGGCTAAGCAGTTAATCGGATTGCCTGGCGCTACGGCGCCGCTGCCGGATAGATCAGAGTTGCAAGCCCAAGCTGAGGGTGAGCTCCTTACCCGTTTGGTTGAACTCAACACTCAGCGTGTCGCTGAAGAAGCACGCGGTCGCATCTGTTGGTTGCGCCCGGAGTACCAAAATCCGTCAGCCATCGCTGCCCAGCAACAAGTTGAAGTGGAGCTTGCACCGGATGAGGGCTCAGCTGCCCCTACGAAACCACAAGGCAAATCCACATGGCCAAAAAATATGCGGGAGCAAGTTGCTACCGTACGCCAAGCACTACAGCAGACGTCTATGACCGCTTTGGATATTGCACAGCAATTCAAGCGATCGCCGGTTGGGGCCGTGCAAAGCGTACTCGATGCGCTGCAGGATTTGGGTATGGTTGCGTTTGAGGATGGGCGCTACCGAATTCAGGGCTGATTAAGTGGGAGGAACCAATGCAAAGCTCAGTGAATAAAACGTGTGCGGTCTGTTCATCGCTATTGAACAATAAGAATCGATCAAAAGAGCACATTATTCCCAACTCCATTGGCGGGCGACGAAAGACTACCAATTTCATATGCAATACGTGTAATAACCGGCTGGGCCACACATGGGATGCTGAGCTTGCCAGGCAACTTAACTGGTGTTCTTTGATGGTAGGGATCAGCAGAGAGAATGGTGAGGTTCCAAGGCAAATTATCCAAACTGTGGATGGTTCACGGCTCTGGCTTAAAAACGACGGCACAATGACTCCGGAGAAGCCGGCTTATCGCGAGGAGTCTACTGGAGGGAAAACCACCATTAGCATCTCAGCTCGGGATATGACGGAAGCGAGTCGGATGCTCAAAAATACAAAGCGGCATCATCCCACTTTTGATGTGGAAAAGGCTTACCAAGAGTTAGAGGTGCAGCAGATATACCTAGACTCGCCAATTCATGTCGATATGGGGATAGGAGGCCCTGAGGCGGGCCGATCTATCGTCAAGACAGCCTTTGCGCATGCGTCAGACTCAGGGGTGCCACATCAATTTTGCAGCCAGGCCTTAAGGTATTTATCTGGGCAAAGTTGTTCGCCTCCTTTCGGGTTCGCCTATCTTTCCGATTGCGTTGAAAATCGCTCAAACGATACGGTTTTCCATTGTGTATCTCTTTCTGGCGATCCTGAGACCGGCAGGCTTATTTCATACGTAGAGTATTTTGGTTTGTTTCGCTTCTTTATTAGCCTTAGCGACGACTATTCAGGGAAGAGAATCCAAGAAACATATGCCATAGATCCGACTACAGGCAGTGTGCTGAGCATTAGTGTTGATTGGTCTGTCTGCGAGAGAGAGCTGGGGGCAATCTTGGCGGGTGATGGTTACTCTGAGGAAGGCCATCGAGCTGCGGCCGATTATGCATTGCCAATCATTCTCAAGAGGAGCTCCGATAGGCATACCAGCCGGGCCACTCATGAAGCATTTTTTCACGCTGCGCAAGCTCTGGGAATCAATGAAGGCGAACTTATTCCACCCGAAAAACACCAAGAGTTTGTCGGTCTGATGCTCGAAAATCTGACGCCATTTATCCGTCACATGGTTACTCGGAATCGGCCCAGTGATGGGCACCCTGTTCTCGACTGGAAGAGTGCCCATGGCATGCCCGGTTCGTCTACCTAAACTTACACAAGAGTGCACAGAGATGAATCCAGACGACCTCACGCGAAAATTGAATTCTGTCGGAAAGCAGGCGTTCGTCGACCATTACGAGTTATTTGAGCGTTATGCCCGTGGAATGCTATCCAGGGGTGAGGTTGTGGATGAGTTAGTACGCCTCGGCATCAGTAACGAAGCCGGCGCCTCGATTCGTGTTGGCAATGCCAAGCTTATATTTGAGGCTCAAAAAGAGATGGATGCGATTGAACTCATCTTGAACTCAGAGCGCATTCCGCTATCAACACAGGACGCCGCGCGAAAGCTGCGAAAATAGCGATATGTCGTATACACAACCAGTTTTGAAATAGATGGAAAGCCTAGGTCTCCCACCTAGTCAGCTCGACAGTCACATGGTTTTTCTCTAGCGTGAAGTTGGCGACACGGACCGTGGGGGAAACGTCATCGCTCTGTAACTTCGTTAGCGCCACCTTTAGTCGACGACGGAACTCGCGCGGTTCACAGGTAACACCACTGTACTTATATAGCTCGCTAAACCTGACTGGGTATGGGCCTGCGTGAGTGCTATAGAAACTCGTAAGCCAAGATGGGAGCCCAGAAAAGTCATTAAGTGCGGTTGTGCTGACCGAGCTCCAGTCGGCGGGGCCAAACAAATTGGCCATGGAGTCCAATATCCGGAAAGCGATTAGGTCGCTCCCGCGCAATAGTCCTTCTGTGCCATCACTGCCGGCATATCCATCATCGAAAGCGACTTCAATTAATCGCGGCATAGGGATTTCTTGGCGTTTCACCCGAATTCGCAAGTGAGCAGCGTTCAGTCGAATGAGGCTTCCACGTATCGCGCGGTGAACGTTAACGCCGTATGCGACCTGTAGGTCTCGCGAAAGTTGCCAAAACGAGATTTCTACAAATTTCGGGTCAACGCTGGACGATAGCGGGCGATCCTCGCGGTAGTAATTCAAGCATGCGGCGAACACTCTGCGATCATAGTCAGATAGCTTGAATCCAGTCATGCTCAGCACTGTATCGCCTTGCGATGCAATCGGGGCGTCAAATAGAGCTTCGCCAGCGGCACCGGATGAAAACAAGGCGGACCGAAGCAGGAGATTCGGCAAACCGACGGTAGCTTCACGCCATGACGGCAAGTACACATCTTGCCCCCGCCGTACTGCGCGACGCTGGCGAGCTTGGTTAACTTCTGGAGCGGATGCGTTCTCGTCCAACTCGAGTATTGGCTCCGAGTTAAGCTTGCGTTTTTGGCCGCGAGCAATCGAATCAAGGGTTGCAGCAGCAGCGTAAGCTAGATCTTTTGTGGCGCTATTCGTAGTTTCAGCTGCGGCTCGCCTTGTTGCCTCAGCCTGGGCATCTAAGGCTGATAAATTATGCTCTGTCGTTTTGCGTTTAGTCATTTTTTGCTAGGTTTGTCCGGCGCTTGCTGAATGCCGATCTAGATAGGTTCAGAAAGTATAGGCAAACTGACGTTGGATGATTCACGTCCAAAAGATCCACACGGCAACCAGAAAGAGCTACAGCTTTTAAAGCTTCTACTTGACCTCAACACACGTTTTACTTGACCTGAACACACATTTAACTTGACCTTAACACACGTTTTGCTTGACCTTGACACACATTTTTCCATGCCTAAATTCAAAAACATGCTCTATTATGCTGGAGTTTTCGGTAAATACCCGCTCGGTAATCATGTAATCATAATCAGTGCAATCGGATAGCGTTGTGCTCCAGAAAACCAAATCGCATCGATGCAGGTTTCAGTGTTCCTCCATTTGCCATGCCACCCGCTGGAAGCAATCATGGCTTCTAAGGTGCTCAGCGTGTTCTCACGGTTTTGAGATAGCGCACGGTTTCCTAATGTGGATAAACATGCTTTTAATTAGGTCTCGGATATATAGGCTTGTCCGGAGGAAATAGCGGACAAGCCGGATTGATTTCCTCAAGCATGGTGTTTTCTCGAGGTCCTAGGCAGTCGGAGCGCGTTTGTTGCTGACCAGGTGGTGGGATTGTGGAATACGCCCATTTGTCCGTTGCCAATTTTGGCAGTTGGGTTACGGTACTGCTGGTCCTTGGTAAGCCGCTTTGAATGTCTTAGCAGTACGAATCTGCTTTCCTGGTTGCAGAGGGGATCAAGGCCCGGAATAAGGGCGGGAACTGGAAATATGCGAAAAAGCTATGACCCAATCTATAGCGTCGAGGATCCATATCTTGGCGCCTGTTAGCCTGGGCACTTCATAATTGAAATGGACAAGAATGGGTTACCGAGGCTCGATAAGTGTATCCCTCCAAATCAAGGCCCGAGGAGGTGTGCGCTGATCAGGGTTCAGTTCGTAGGCTGATACCTTTAATCGAGGGTTTCGATTGAAAAAGGTCGGTAGGTTATCGATTACTGGGATTGCCTTTTGCTGTTGTAAGTAGGAGATTTTTTACTTGGCATATAAGTCATAGGCAATCCCTATGTGTATGCAGCCGAGGTGCGTAGCGCTTGGATGTCGGCATAAACTGCACGTCATTTTGGGCGGTTAACGCTATACCTATAGGTTTGCTAACTTATATAGATATGGCTCATGCTCAAAAAATCGCTATTACTGTTGCCGCTGGTTGCGGCATTGTCCACGGTATCGTTCTCCGCACAGGCGGCGGATTATCGCGTCGTTGTGCCTGCGCCAGGCAAAGCTGCACCGTATGCTTCGATCAAGCTTGAGCTCAGTGCAGCAAACTTACCGGCAGGCTTGGTAGGAGATCCGTTTGCGGGATTTGATTTCAATACGACGCTGCGTATCACTGGAGACCCTGAGCTAGATATGAGCCAGGTGGATTGGTCTGTCTATTCGGGGGTACTGCCTGCAGGGCTTTCGCTTTCCAGGGAAGGAGGCATATATGGCGCGCTGTCAAGCGCGTTTGAAATCTGAACCACTTCGCGCAGGATCGCGCAAAGTAAATCTGAACCAGTGATTATTCGGTCGGAGACGGAAAGTGTCCGGCC
>LNAP01004536.1_pt1 | contig 12776 bp, 15 predicted proteins | sample 602601 | NCBI WGS metagenome assembly LNAP01 (sample SAMN02440304, study PRJNA202911) | soil metagenome | biome: Subtropical and temperate rainforests or woodlands; isolation source: soil samples (1 kg each in a 20% v/v slurry with milli Q water) were... ...
GGCGAAGCCGCAGAAAAGCCCAGGCATGTCGTGTTCATGCCGAAGTGCAATCAGCCAGAGGCAGGTCACGCAGGTCACCGACATCACGGGCACCAGGCCAATGAAGCTGCCGTGCCCATGCACCAGCATGCAGAGGCCCGCGACGCCGACAGGCAGCCAGCGCCAACCGCTGCTGACCAAGCCGATGCATGCGGCCAGCACCAGCATGGCGGCGGGCATGTAGAGATAGGGCATCCACAATCCCACAAAGAACGCGGGAGTCGGATCGATCAGCAAACGCGTGATCGCCAGCATGGCGAGCACTGCCGAGATGGCGAAGAGACGGGACGCGAAGAGCGACCGAAGCGCCATGTACAGGACCGAAATTGCGGCTGCGTGGAACAGGAAAGCGAAGAGCGCGTGCGCTGCAATGGGCGTCGCTACCCAACCCAGGACATCTGTGGCCAGCCATTCGACAGCAGCCATGGATTGGAAGTAGAAGGGCCCTGGGTGAAAAAAGCCAACCCGGCTGTAGTTTCCGTGCAGCAGGCCAAAGTGCTTGGCGTCCTGAATGAGGACGTCGTTGGCCGAATAGTCCAACTTCCCGACGATCCCCGTGCTGCTGAGGAGCTCGAGGTTGAAGCTGACGATGATCGCGGCTGCGATCAAGAACGCGAGGAGAGTCTCTGCAAGGATCGCCCTGGCCGCGGGCGGAGGATGAGGTTCGTTGAACTTACTGTACATCCGGTCGATTCTGGCATCGCGACCGTAGCCTCCCAATACAGCACGAAAGTGCTCAGCGGCTCGACGCCGAATGGCGCGCTTGTCAGGGCTCTGGACCGACGGAAGAGCAGCTCGCTGGCGGCCATTTTTGAACACGCATGACTACTGGATATTGGAAGTCTCCAATATTCTTTCCAATATCGCCGCCGAAAAGCAAAAGGCCTGCTATCTTTTAAATAGCAGGCCTTCCAGGAACCACAAGGGTTTGTAGTGGCTCCTCGACCTGGGCTCGAACCAGGGACCTACGGATTAACAGACCGGCACCTGCGCCTCGAAGCAGAGTCGGCTACGTCCCGACCCTAATAAAATCAAGCACTTAGCCGACGTCACACGACTTCGACCGACAGCGCCCGACCGCTTTCGACACCCTTTGCGCTATCACTTACGCTATCAAACGCTTAGGTGCGGAAGCATGGTACTTCGTTCTTTCAAGCTTGGTTTTGCAGTTTCGGCAGGAAATTTCCATCGAGCCATGGCATTGCGCTGTCTGCCCGGACGAGCCTTGTCGCGCTGCATGTGACGTTGACCGTGTCTGTGAGCCTGGCGCTGGTCGTGGAAGTCACCGCGGGGCGACGGCGACCAGGTTAGCAACATGCCGGAGTACAAGTTGAACTCGGACCCCTCCGCGCGTCCGGCGTGACTGCCTAACCTTCGCCGAAACGAATCCCAACCTGCGGCACTGCGATACTGCGGCCTCGCCAGGCCCCGCCGTGGGTGAGGACACCCCCGCGGGGTGTGCTCGCGAAGCGGCCGAGGGGCTTGCAACCCAGACAGGACCAGACGCAAGACCACACCTCAAGAGCGCTTTCGTAGGAGGTGCTTACCCCTCCCGTACAGGCCTCTATCGAGCGGGCCATGCCGGGGGACTTGAATGAGCTGCACCGAATGGTGACCGCACATCCTGAGGCCTCACCACCCCCATCGAGCGGGCGCATCTTTGGATGTCAGAGCTTTTCTTTGGCGCTCCTCGGCCGGCTATGAATCCACCCTCGCTGGCGCAGCCGCGCTCTGCAATGGTCAACCGCTTGATGGGCCCACTGTCCGACCGGCTGAACCAGCCGGTCGAAGCGCTCCACGAGTTGAGCGACCTCTTCTCGGTGCCGCGTGGCCGCGACGGCTGCAGCAATGGCGGCCTTCAGCTGGTGCGCCCTGGCATTGGGTATGCCATCGAGCTGTAGGAGTTTCTGGTTCGGTCCGACTACCTTGAAGGCGGCCCAAAACAATCCTGGCGTCACGCCGCAGCCTTCGAGCTGGGCGACGTCGCCGCTCCGCGTTCTGCCTTGGACCGTGAGTTCAAATTTCTCGTCCTGAATAGCAAGCGACCAGGGCGGCGAGGCCGTCAAACGGCTTCCCGCAGATGTTGAACGCCAAATCTGTTTCACTGATTGCGCTTGCTCTGGTCCAGATGATGAGCGACGCTAGCGCTAACCCGACGCGACCAAAGGCTGTCGACCACGGCCCGGGTCCCCGCAAAGCCAGCGCTACTTTGACGCGCTGCGAAGCTTCGTCACCATCTCGGTGACCAACCCTTGCATCGTTGCCTTCGCGTCACGGAAACCATGAAGGGCCGAGTCCTGCCACTCTCCCAGTGCGAGGAGGTCGCCATTCTTGGCGTCATAGATTTGAACCGAGAGCGAGCGCAGGTACATCGCCAGGTCCCATCGCCAGACGTCGCCGTAGCTCACGATGGCGTCGATGTCTGTGGTGGTTCGTGTGCCCAAGGGGACGGGAGCCTTGACATTGAGGCCATTGGCTTGGAGCGCCCCGGTCAAGTAACCCGTCATCTCGGGTGAGTTTCCCTCGGCGGGAGCCTGCGCGACGCTTGAGATGACACGTGGATTCGTCTTTGCTAGGGTAACTTGCTGGGATGTTGAGCAGCCGACGCTGAACAGCGATAGGGAAAGGAGCAGCGTCGCGAAAGAAAGGCGCATTGGGGGGTCCTTGTGGTTGTTTATCGAGCCGCTTGAATCCGCAACTAAGCTCCTCTGACGGCCCGCCTGCTGGGCAGGTGCCGGCTGAAGCAGTCGGTAACAGGAAGTGTAATGAGGCAAGCTCTACATTGGGACGACACGGTGGCCGAACTCACGTCCGGAGGGCCGAACAGACACTGACTGCGAAATACCTCACGGTGCGCAGCGCCCGAGCCATAAACCTGGGGCGTTTCGCATACCCACCATCCGGACGTCATGGCCTGCTGCCGGAGAGCGCCGGCCATGTCACCCTCCAAATTCCCTTGAGTCCCATCGGACGCAGCATATGGAGAGCCCCGTGTTCATCCGCCGTGTTGAGCTGCCAGGGAGGCAACTACGCCGTGACATCTGCACTTGAGCTATGAAGGTGTGTGTAGCAGACGGTGCAGCGATCACCCTCCGCCCTGGATGGCTTGAGTGTTGGCGCCGACGGCAATCTGAGCCGCTTCGCTGCCGTGTGTGCGGACTATGAGATGAGCCAGGCATATCGCCTCGAAGGCCGCATCTGTAGATGTTTTTGTTCAACCGGGTGGCGCAGTCAAGCGTCGGCGCGGTGGCTCAGATTGACATCGGTGCCAACAGCGGCGGCGGTTGCGCAAGCTCAGCGCCTAGCTGACGAGCTTACATTCGAAAAGATTGAGGCCGCGCTGATAAAGGATCAATGGCCCGAGGACTATTTTGGCGGGCATTGGGCAGCACTGCATCCGAAGAGACAGGCCGACCTTCTCGACTGTTGGAACCGGCTTGCGGCACTCGATGAAGAACGATTGGCCCTCGAGCTCTCCCCGGAAGACCTGGAGCACACGAAGGCGAGACTCGAGGCGTTCAAGAACCTGCGCAACCGAATCGTCCATCACCTCTATGAGGAGCACGACCTCACTTCGGGGGATGGATGCGAACGAGCCCTCTTGCTTCTCGATGAAGGTCTCCATGGCGCCCAGGCCAACTTCCAGGAGCTGCAGCAATGGGCGAAGACAGCCATCGAAGCCCAGCAACACTTTGCTGCCTTCGTGCAGGTTCCCCAGTTCATGGAGTTCCTGGATGGCATCTTGCCGGATGGGACGGTCGATTGGCCGAGCTGCACGGCCGTCCGCTTGCTACGTCGGCAGGAGGAGACCACGCCGCCGGGGGCGATGCCCCAGCTGGACATTGCGCCCGAATCGATACGGACCTCCCATCCGGAGGACAAGCCAAGGAAGTACTTCTGTCAAAACTGGAGAGAGCGCCTCAAGCGGTCCAGCCAGTTCCATATCCGCAAGGAGAAGGGAAGCGCGAGGAGCAGGGCACTACCTGGTACCGGAAGGGGGCCAGCAGGAGTTGGGCGCCGTCGTTGTAGGGGGGCGGAGGAGCCGCGTCGGACTTAACAGGCGTACGGATGCGAGCGTCCTGCAGCAGGGAGGAGGATGCTAAGAGCAACTGGTCATGCTGTGCCGCGGGGGCTGAGGGCGCCGTGACATTCGTCATGAGCGCCGGCATGGTCTCGATCTCGCTGGGGCACACCGCGGGCGTGTACACGGAGCGACCGAGCTCTGTTTCGGTGGAGCGATCCGCTGACGTCACCCCGAGTCCGAAGACGAAGACGAAGGCTACAGCACGGTATACCTGAGCCGCTGAATACCATCGGTTGACGCCTCGTGCGTCGACTTTATCCGCCTGCTTTCATGTCATCCGAGCACCCACAGGAAAATATTTCCGCCAGCCTTCAGGAAGCCGCGGGCTCTGCCGATAGCCCCTAGGTCGTCGCAATCCGGCTTACCTATACGCGCCTGCCCACCGCTTGAAGGAATCGCCGTGCAATACATTAAATGTGGCCTTAACACACCGTTAACCGAAGACGCAGCAGCAAATGGAACGCCAAACGATGGCCATCGAGGATGCTGCAGACAAGTTTGTGAATGAATTATGCGGAGCGTACCGAGTTCAGGTGCGCGAGGTAGTTTCTAATGTATTCACCCCCGTTTTAAACTATCTCGATGAACAGAAAAAAGTCTTCGAGAGCAGTGACGTCTCACTTAAAGAAGATCGGAGACGGCTTGATGCAGCACGCGCAATGCTAATGAGTTGACCCCAGACGTTACTGGCACTTTCTCGCGCTGGCCCCTCTTCGTCTCGACCGCGCCGGCGCAGCTCGCCACCGTGCCCGCAGCATGGCGCTCAAGCGCATCGCGGAGTAGATGCGGTCGCCGCAGCCTCGAGGGTGGACGGCTACCTCATCCTGGCATGGCCTGACCGGGTGGTGCGAACCTTGCCCCAGCTTGCAGCGCTATAGCGGAGGCGCATGCGCGCCGAGCCTTGCCGCCACTCCAGGGCTGCGAGCAGCTCGCCAGCGCTTCGCTACCGCAGCTCGACGTCCCGGTGAATTGCCTTGAGCACAATCCGGTCAAGCAGCTTGTCTTCCTGACCAGTTCGAAACGACGGCGGCTGCGGTGCAACCTTCCGAGCTCGCGCAATTTCGGTAACCAGCGCCGATTACTGCTCGTCGAGCGGTACACGCGCGTAGGCCTGGGAACTTGACCACGCCGGTCGCGCACGGATTCGACCGATGTCGAACGACGGTCGCATCGGTGTCCGTGACCATCGGACCACTACGCCGCCAACAGGCGAATGGTTTCGGGTGGGGTGCTCTGATTCTGCCCAGACTAGGATGTGAGGTCGGCAAGCGGCTGGGGATGCCAAGCGCGGAACCGCAACGAAGACCACGCGCGATCCGTCGAGCTCGTCAACCTGATGGCACTTCGCCACGGCCATGTTCGCCGCATCGTTGTCCGGAGGCAGTGTGCGCAGATGCTTATGCCGACAGACCCTCCGCACTCGGCACCGCTTGGACGCCCTTGACCATCATTTCGGATTTGGATTCCGTGAGTGCCAGCCAGCCGGGCGGAATATTGCGGTTGCCTGCCGACATTGCCGCGGAGCATGACTGCTTCCAGCTCTCCGCGCGTCTTCACCTGAGCGACGGCCTCGCGCAGCCCAGCCTTCACGATGGCGCTCCAGCCTGCCGGGGCAATGATGCCGAGACGGTCTTCCTCCTCCCGCCTTTTCGGCTCTACGGCGGCTTCGGCGACTGCCGCCTTGGTGGTCCGCGCAACGCCACTGAAGGTCAGCGCGTGCTTGCCCTTCAATGCGTCGGCGTACTCGCCGAAGAGCCGCTTCGCCGCGCGTATCGCCCTATGGTCGTTACTCTGGTCAACGATGCGCAGGAGGTCCATCGGCGTCAAGCTGCCTCGCTTGTTGGCGTAGCCGAGGTTCTTCGTGTTGTAGCCGACGGCCTTCAGACCATCCGCCGCACTGACGAGCGCAACGGCAGCCTGGGCATGCAGCGACACCGCGAGCCCGATCTTGCGGCCAGCCTCGTCCCAAGCTCCTGCTACAAGCGCATGCACGTCGTTCAGGGCTGCTCGCCGGCTATGCCCTTTGACCTCCTGCGCAGCCGCCCATGCGCACAGCAGCGAGACGTGGAAGTGCGGATGCCAGCCGTTTTCCGAGAGCGTCAATTCGAAGCGACGGACGATGCCCACAATCCCGAGGTCATCAGCGAGCCGCCGCCACAGCGTCTTTGCCGCGCAGGGCCACCCATGCCTTCTCGAGCGATCCGTGCGTATCCACAAGGGCATCACAGCGCGAATGCGGGATGGGGAGCACGCAGTCTGACCGCAAGGGCTGGCTGTCGGGCGAGCACTTCAGCGTGGACGCCACGCTCATTCAGGCGTGGGCCAGCCACCGCAGTTTCGTTCGCAAGGACGGCGCTGGTGATGAAGGCGACGACGACGGCGATAAAAACACCGGCACCACCAGCTTCAAGGGCCAGACCCGCAGCAACGACACCCACGCGTCCAGCACCGACCCCGACGCGCGGCTGTACCGCAAGGGCAAGACGGCCAGCGAGCTGCGCTACATGGGCCATACCCTCTCGGACAACCGCCAGGGCCTGATCGCCAACGCCATGGTCAGCACCGCCGACGGTCACGCTGAGCGTGAAGCGGTCAAGGTCATGATCCATGCGGCTTGCGAGGCGGCGCACGATGACACGATCAGCATCACGCTGGGCGCGGACAAGGGCTATGGCGCCAAGGAATTCATCGATGCATGCCAGGACATGGGCGTGATCGCGCACGTGGCGCAGAACACAAGGGGGCGGCGCTCGGCCGTGCCCGACAACATTGCAGCCAGCGACGGCTACATCCTGTCGCAGCGCAAGCGCAAGCTCATCGAGCAAGGCTTCGGCTGGGCCAAGACCGTGGGCGGCATTCGTCAGGTGATGGTGCGCGGGCTCCAACGCGTGGACCATCTGTTCGTGCTGACGATGACGGCGTACAACTTGACGCGCATGCGTTCGTTGGGGCAAATCCGTCCGCAGTCTGCGTGAGGCCCGAAACGAAGCTCGAGAAGCTCAGGCAATCAGCAACAGCGACTCGAACCACCGTCCCGCAGCCCGCCATGTGAAAAGCAGCCCTCGCCGAGGGAACGGGCTCGTCCAGAGGGGGAGTACTTCAGCAGCCTGCTAGGCCTGTGTGGCTCGTGAGAGGCACGCGGCTGCACGCACCGCTGCATAGTTGGCATAAAGACTCGCCACTGCGGACTTCCAGGCTTCAACTGCCATGCGCTGCTCGCGGTCTGCATCGAGTTCCTGTTGAGGAACCCTCGCACCGGACCGCAAGTATCGCTCTTGCACGGGCAGCTTACGGGCAGGGAAAGCGGGCACCTGAATGCCCGCTTTCAGCAGGATGTTCGCCTGCTGACTTGCGGTGAGCATCTCCAGCTCCTTTTAAACCAAGTCAATATAGAACTTCGTACTGCACACGATCCGACCCGGGCTGCTGTTTGCCAGACAGGAACGGCGAAGTGGGCTTCGCAGTGGAAAAGGCGCATACGTCAGGCTTACGCGTCTTGTGACCTCTCGACGAAATCGGAGCTAGATTAATCGACCTTTCTTCGAAGGGGCAAGTCGGCCGAAAGTTCGCTTGCAGACGAACGGCAGTGCGCCGTTTTGTTTTTTTGTACTTATCCTGCGGGCGCGGCCAAGGCCGCTTTGGCATGCTTACCTTTTTCTCTCAAACAGTGGTCGTGTCTTCGTCGCTGACTAGAACTCTGCCCAGTCGCTGTCGCTAGCTGTCTTGCCGGCCGGTGCCTTGGCCGCCGCGCGCGTGGTCTGCTTGCTCATGGTTCGTACCCGCGGCTCGTCCGCACGTGGCGGCAGCCCAGTTCGGCCCGACAGTGCCCGCCCCGCACTGTTGGAGCTGGCCAACTTGAAGGCAGACACAACTTGGACCAGACTGCCCGCCTGCTCCTGCAGCGACCCGGCGGCAGCGGCCGCTTCCTCGACCAAGGCGGCGTTCTGTTGGGTCACCTGGTCCATTTGCGTAATGGCCTGGTTGATCTGTTCGATTCCCTGTGTCTGTTCGTTGCTCGCAGAGCTGATCTCGCCCATGATGTCGGTCACGCGGCGCACGCTCGCGACGATCTCGTCCATCGTTTGGCCCGCTTCAGCCACCTGATGGCTGCCCGCTTCAACCTTGCTCACCGAGTCGTCGATCAAGCCCTTGATTTCCTTAGCTGCCGCTGCTGAGCGCTGAGCAAGGCTGCGCACTTCCGACGCAACAACGGCGAAGCCTCGACCTTGCTCCCCCGCACGCGCGGCCTCCACCGCAGCATTCAACGCCAGGATGTTGGTTTGGAAGGCGATGCCGTCGATGACCGCGATGATGTCGACGATCTTCCGGCTGGATGTGTTGATGGCGCTCATCGTGTCGACTACCTGTCTGACCACGCTCCCGCCACGCACGGCCACTTCGGAAGCCGATACGGCCAGCTGATTGGCCTGGCGTGCGTTGTCTGCGTTTTGCTTGACGGTGGAGGTGAGCTCCTCCATCGATGCCGCGGTCTGCTCCAGCGAGCTGGCTTGTTCTTCGGTGCGCGAGGACAGGTCCTGGTTGCCTATGGAAATCTCGCTCGACGCTGTGGCTATAGTGTCGGTGCCCTGGCGCACTTCGCCCACGACCTTCACCAAGCTTACGTTCATTGCCTGAAGCGCTTCCATAAGCAGCCCGGTTTCATCCCGACTGCGCACTTCAATACGGCTGGTTAGGTCACCCGCGGCAACAGTCCGCGCCACGTCGACAGCACGTCGCAGAGGGCGGGTAATGCCGCGTGACAGCCACCATGCAGCCAGGCAACCGAACACCAACGCAAGGAGGGTCATTCCGGCAACGACCAGCTCAGAGGATTTGACCTCGGCTTCGGCGCTTTTGCGCGTGGTGGCCATCATCGCGATCTGCCGGTCGACCACAGCCTGAACGGCCGCGATGTACACCTTACGCGCCGGCAGGTATTGGGCCTCCATCAGCCTGCCCAACTCGTCCTTGGAGAGCGAGCCAGCGGCGTCCTTTTTCACCTTCAGCGCGGCCGCACGTGCGGTGTTATGCACCGTACGCTTGGCAGCCACGTCCTCCATCATCGCCTTGCCTTCTAGGGTCAACACGCGCTCTTGCAGGTCCGACTGTATCTTGCTCACGCTCTCGGACTGGCGCGCGATCTCTTCGAGGTAGTATTTTTCCTCGTCCGGGTCTGTGGCGCGAATCAGTGCGACGGTGCGAATCGCATTGGCCTCGATGCCGGCGAGCCAGCGTTGCGACAAGTCCTGCCGATGCGATGCCTCATCCATGCGGACGATAGAGGCGGAGAGGCTATGGAAGCCAAAAAGACCGCCGACCGAGATCGCCATGAGAAGCACCAATACAAAGCCGAAACCGAGGTTCAGGCGGGTACCAATTTTCCAGTTCTTGATGGACATCGTGTTCTACAAGCGCTTGGGACGCAGCGGGTTAGTTGAAGGTCTGCATCCGCAGTTGCAGAGGCCATAGAGGAGCTATCGGCCGGAAGCAATTTTTCTGAAGGGCGCAGACCCTGCCTTCGCTGCTGCGCTCGTGCTGGGAACGTGATGGGCCGGAAGCCTGCAGCCGCTCGCTAGCGCAGTGCGCCGAGCTGTCTGTATTTACTTCGCGGGCGCGGCGAAGGTTGCTTTGGCGCGGGTTAGTTTGGCCAGGATGTCCTTGCGGTCCAATGAACGGCCTGGGGTCGAGGTTGTGATGGGGAACGTACGGGTCGATGGCCGGTTCCAGTTCGGCCACGCTGGTGAAGCTCTCGCGCCGGATGCGCTTGTCGGTGATTTCGCGGAAGAAGCCCGCTCGACCCTGTTCAACCACAACGCGCTCGTCGGCGTGAAATGCATGAAGCGCGGTGTAGCCCGTAGCCCCGGGTCAATTCTGTCATGCTCCTGCATCTCAGCGCGACGCTAGTTCGCGTGGAGGCGGCAGCCTTAGACAGTTCGCACGCTGGTCACGCACAGCATACGAACAGGTCGCGGGGCCTTCCGTACAGTACAGAGGCGGACTACGAAGAACAGACGCGGCCGCAACAATCCGTGATATGAAGGGTCAAAGTGAAGCCAGCCGTAAATACCCCCGCGGTCATCAGCTCGGAAGAACGATATCGCCTCCTCATAGACGCGGTTTCTGACTATGCGATTTACATGTTGGACCGGGACGGCCTGGTTGCCAGCTGGAATGCAGGTGCCCAGCGACTGACCGGTTTCTCGGAAGCCGAAATTCTAGGCAGGCATTTTTCGAAGTTCTATGAAGCTGCGGATGTGGATGCAAATCTACCCGCGCTTGCGCTTCGGGCGGCGCTGGCAGACGGCCGCTTTGAAGCAGAGGGCTGGGGACGGGGGAAAGACGGACGACGGTTTTGGGCCCGGTCGGTCCTAAACCCGGTGTTCTCGGCCGATGGTGACCACCTTGGTTTCGCGAGGGTAACGCGCGACCTTACTGAGCGACGTGCGGCGGCGGGGGCGCTGGAACAAAGCGAGGAGCGGTTCAGGCTGCTCGTCGATGCAGTGACGGACTATGCGCTCTACACGGTCGACCCTCAAGGCATTGTCACGTACTGGAATACCGGGGCGGAGCGAGCAAAGGGGTACCGCCCCCACGAGGTTATCGGCACCAGTTTTTCTCGCTTTTATCGCCAAGAGGAGCGTGAGGCAGGGCTGCCGATGAAGGCCCTCGCCATTGCCGCTGAGGAAGACCGATTCGAGAGCGAGGGTTGGCGCGTCCGCAAGGACGGCGCAGAGTTTTGGGCGAACGTCGTGATTCACCCCATTCGCGATAGTAGTGGAGTGTTGCATGGATTTGCAAAAATCACGCGTGACATCACCGAAAAGCGTGAGGCGCAGTTCGCACTGGAGCATGCGCGTGAAGCTCTCTTCCAGTCCCAAAAACTTGAAGCCATTGGCCAACTGACTGGCGGCGTGGCCCACGATTTCAACAACCTCTTGGCGGTGGTGTTGACGAGCCTGGAATTGCTCCGACGCCGTCTGCCAGATGACCAGAAACTGCACGCGTTGGTCGACTCGGCGACCATGGGGGCGAAGCGGGGAGTCACGCTGACCCAGCGCATGCTTGCTTTCGCTCGGCGCCAGGAACTGCGGCCCGAGAAGGTTGATTTGCGTTCGCTTGTCGAAGGGATGACGGAGCTGCTGAGAACGACGCTTGGCTCTTTGGTTCCCGTAAAATACGACTTCTCAGAAAGTCTTCCCCCGATCCTTGTCGACGCTCATCAGCTGGAACTGGCCATCCTGAACCTCGCGGTCAACGCCCGCGATGCGATGTCTGAGGGAGGCGTACTCTCCCTGGAAGCACGTCAGGAGAAGGTATCCCCCAATGATGGGCAGAACAGCATCAAAGCGGGGATGTACGTGAAGCTGGCGGTCTCTGACACGGGGAGCGGCATGAGTGCAGAAACGCTTGCCCGCGCCACCGAGCCGTTCTTCACCACCAAGGGTGTGGGCAAGGGCACTGGGCTAGGCTTGGCCATGGTTCAAGGCCTGGCTGGTCAGTCAGGCGGCAGGCTCAGCCTAGTTAGCACCGAGGGCGTTGGCACTCGCGCCGAGCTTTGGCTCCCCTGCGCCGACACCGAGGCGAAAAGCCAGCGCCCAACAGGTGCCTTGTCTTCGTCGGCGCATCCAGCAATGTCTCTCCACGGGTTGAAAGTTGTTGTTGTCGATGAAGACTCGCTGGTGCTCGCGAGTACCGCTGCGATGTTGGAGGACATGGGGCACGTCGTGCTCATTGCCTCCGGTGCCGAAGCAGCGCTCGCGGTAATCGATGGGAGCGTGGACGTAATCATTTCCGACCATGTAATGCCCGGAGTGACGGGTGCCCAGCTATTTGAGCTTCTGGAGAAAAAAAAGCGAGCAACGCCCTTTGTGCTCGCATCGGGCTATGCCGACTTCGGTGACGAGGTAGCACCGCGCGCCGTGCGACTCATGAAGCCCTTCAATCAAGCGCAGCTATCAGCGGCAATCTTAGAGGCTATCGGGAACCAAGGCTGTCGAGCCACGAACCCGACGGTTTGAGGCGTGTCGACGCTCAGACATGCCTTGAAGATGAGCATGAATCGCCAATGTGCGAGGGTGTCACGAGCAATGACGCCCAACGGATGAAGGAACTGGAGCGCGAGAACAAGGAACTGCGCCGAGCCAACGAATATTGAGCTGGCCAGTGCGTTTTCACCTAGGCGGAACTCGACCGCCGGCTCAAGTCCTGAATCGAAAATGCTCGCGTCGCGCCGTAAACTTGACCGAATTGAAGGTGCCTGACCCCTTGCCCGGTGAAATCGCTTGTGAGGTAGCCCCTGATTCCGGGCCCCGTTCTACCGCTTAGCGATTCAGTGCGCGCCGCTGATGACCGTAAGAGTCGATGGCATTCGAGAGCATCTCATCGACTACAACATAGTCGCTGTGATTGATAGCAGTGTTCTTGCGGCCGCCAAGAATATCAAGCGTCATTAGTTAGCTACTCGTTATTAGATCGCCTACGTCTAGCGAGGCATAATTTTCAGCGTGGGTAGTGCCCTCACCAGACGCTGCGTCTCCATACTGACCGTGACCACGCGTGTTGGCGCCGGCCGGAAATTGAGCCAGTTATGCGGGTAGTACCGAAGTAAAAGTGAGCCAGGTGTTCAACCTACCCTGCTGTTTATTTAAGCAGC
>LNAP01004538.1_pt1 | contig 12776 bp, 8 predicted proteins | sample 602601 | NCBI WGS metagenome assembly LNAP01 (sample SAMN02440304, study PRJNA202911) | soil metagenome | biome: Subtropical and temperate rainforests or woodlands; isolation source: soil samples (1 kg each in a 20% v/v slurry with milli Q water) were... ...
CGGCCATCGCATCGACCTGGTTGAATTTCACCCGGCGTATCACGAACTGATGCGCACGGCGGTCGAGCACGGTTTGACTTCGTTGCCCTGGGCGCATCCACAGCCCGGTGCCCACGTCGCCCGCGCTGCCATGACCTACCTGCACAGCCAGGCCGAGGCCGGCAGTGGTTGCCCGCTGACCATGACTTTCGCCAGCGTCCCGGCAATGCGCCTGCAAGCGGACCTGGCGGAGCAATGGCTGCCGAAAATCCTCTCCACCGAATACGACCCGCGCAACGTCGGCATGGCCCACAAGGCCGGGGTCACCATCGGCATGGCGATGACCGAGAAACAGGGCGGCACCGGCGTGCGCGCCATCTTCGACGGCTGGCGCAGGCTGGGCTACCTACCACCGGAAATCGAGAACCACAAGGCCGAAAAAAGCTTCCGCCTGCGCCTGCGCAAGGAAAAGCTCATTACCGAAGCACAGCTTCTGGCACAGGCCAGCTTGGGCGTGAGCCTCTCAGGGCAGGAAGCCGATGTCTTCGCTTACCTGACTCGCAAGGGCCAGATTGACATTGCCGACGTGAAGGCGCTCACCGGTCTTTCTGGTGCGGACGCCCGCCAGCTTGTCCAGCGACTCACCGTACAAGCTTTGCTAGTGGCACAAAGCGAAACCGGCAACGTATTCGATCTGGCTGAGCATTTGCGACCTCGCTTCTTGGTTGGAACGCCCAGTGTTCCCATTGACAATCAACAGGCTGCAGAGCAACTTAGTGGTGAAAAGAGTACCGATCAAGCCACCGATCAAGCTGGCGCAAGTGCGGGCGAGCTTGATCGGTCACTTGATCGCTTGACCGATGTGCAGTGGCGGCTCATCGGGTTTGCCGACGTGCCTCGTTCGACTACGGAATTGATGGCCCATGCGGGTTTCAAGCATCGCCCGCACTTTGTAACGACTCATCTGGAGCCGCTGATGGCGGGCGGCGTGCTGCGCCTGACCCTCCCTGACAAGCCACGCTCACCCAACCAGCAATACGTGCTCACAGATGTCGGGGTAAAACTCAAAACGATGCACGTGCAACCTGGTGTCGCAACCGAACAGGAACCAGAAAAATGACAACATCCCGCTCCCTATTCGCCGACTCGCCTAAGCCATCCGGCCCGGTTGAGTGTCTCGGCCTGACATTCCCAAACGACGAAGCTCGGCGCGCGCACTACCTGGCAATTCTTCGAGAAAAGCTCAAAGACCCAGCCTTCCGCAAGATTGAAGGATTCCCCATCGGCACCGACGAGGACATCCTGGCGCTGTCCGACCCGCCCTATTACACCGCCTGCCCGAATCCCTTTCTTGAGGATTTCATCAAGTATTACGGCAAACCGTATGACCCATCGGTCCCATATAACAAAGAGCCGTTCGCTGCGGACGTGAGCGAGGGCAGGAGTGGCCTTTTCTACGACGCACATAGCTACCATACAAAAGTGCCGCACAAGGCAATCATGCGGTACATCCTGTTTTACACAAATCCAGGAGATTTGGTCGTTGATACTTTCTGCGGGACAGGAATGACTGGTGTTGCTGCACAGTTATGTGGAAATAGAGCCGTGGTGGAGGAACTAGGATACCGCGTCGATCAAGACGGTTCGATCCTTGAGGCGCATTTCGACAACGGAAAAAATGTTTGGACGAAATTCTCACAGCTTGGGGAGCGACGAGTGATCCTGAACGATCTTTCGCCAGCCGCAACGTTTATTGCCACCAACTACAACACGAAAATCGACGTGATTGATTTTCATCGCGAGGCAGCAAACGTACTATCTCAAGTCGAAAAGGAATTAGGTTGGCTTTATGAAACAACCCATCCAAGCACGGCAACAAAGGCGAAGGTCAACTACACAATTTGGTCAGATGTGTTCACGTGCCCCGAATGTGCAGGGGAGATCATATTTTGGGACTCTGCTGTTGACCTATCTGAGGGCAAGGTTTTAGATGAAATCAAGTGCCCCCACTGTTCTTCTATGGTTACAAAGCGGACCTTGGATCGGTGCTGGACGACTTATTTGGATCCTAACCTCGGCGAGCCTGTAAAAATCGCTAAGCAAATTCCAGTTTTAATCAACTACTCAATTGGCACAAAGCGACATGAGAAAAAGCCGGATACCTCTGACCTGAAATTGATTTCAGAGTTGAGTTCACATCTTGGCAAATACGGATACCCCACCAATCTTGTACCTCCCGGAGATAAAACAGGCGAACCTATAAGAATGGGGATTACACACATCCATCATTTTTACACCACGAGAAATCTATTGATTCTCTCAGCTCTGAGAGACAAGGCGAAGAAATCACGATACCCGAAGGCGATTGAGTTTTTAATTAATTCATACGACCTAACACATAGCACGATGATGAGTCGCCTGATCTTCAAAAGTGGCGGGAAAAAGCCAGTGCTTACCGGATATCAATCTGGGACTTTATATTTTTCCTCCTTGCCTGTTGAAAAGAACATTTTGGAAGGAATAAAAAAGCAAAAACTTGGGATTATTTCGGACTCACTTGCGCTAGTCAGATACTCACAGGCTGTCCAAACCGGTAGCGCTGCGGCATTGAATATCCCCCCAAGCAGTGTTGATTATTTGTTTATCGACCCCCCATTTGGCAGCAACATCATGTATTCAGAGCTTAACTTCTTGGCCGAATCATGGAGCGGTGTTTTCACAAATACCAAGTCAGAAGCAATTGAGAATAAGACGCAGAAAAAGACCCTGGATAACTATCGATACTTGATGAGCGCAAGCTTCAAGGAGGCCTATCGCATCCTGAAGCCTGGTAGATGGATGACAGTCGAATTTTCAAATACCCAGGCTACAGTTTGGAATAGCATCCAGACTGCTTTGCAGGAAGCTGGTTTCGTAGTGGCAAACGTGTCTGCCCTTGATAAAAAGCAAGGTAGCTTTAACGCGGTAAACAACAAGACGTCAGTAAAACAAGACTTGGTTATCTCAGCCTACAAGCCTAATGGAGGATTGGAAGATCGCTTCAATAGCGCCGGCGGAAGTGAGGAGTCCGCTTGGGATTTTGTCCGTACTCACCTGAAATACCTGCCAACGGTAAAGGTGAAAGACGGACAAATTGAGTTCGTTGTCGAACGCGATCCACGCATTATTTTCGATAGATTGGTTGCCTGGTTCGTGCGACATAGCTTTCAGGTTCCGCTTTCGACTCAGGAATTTCAAGCCGGTCTGGCGCAACGCTTCGCCGAGCGTGATGGCATGGTCTTCCTGCCCGAGCAAGTTAGTGAATACGATAAGAAGCGGATGCAAACCGCCAAAGCGCCGCAGATGGAAATGTTTATCGCTGATGAGCGATCTGCTATCGACTGGTTGTCCGACTTTCTGAAGAAAAAGCCATCAACTTATCAAGATATCCACCCTGAGTTCATCAAACAGCTAGGGGCCGGATGGAAAAAATATGAGGCCAAGCCTGAACTTTCCTATTTACTGGAGAGCAACTTCCTTTGCTACGACCCCAAGGACAAAGACGGTTTTGAGATCCCATCTCAAATTCACAGCTATCTGTCAACGAATTGGCAGGAGTTCCGCAACTTGGAGAAGAGTGACCCGCGCCTGAAAGCCAAAGCGACTGACCGCTGGTTCGTGCCCGACCCCAGCAAAGCGCGCGACCTGGAAATGATCCGGGACAAGGCGCTGCTAAAAGAGTTCGAGACTTACCGTTCGTTTGCCGGTCGCCGCCTGAAGACCTTTCGACTCGAAGCCATGCGTACCGGCTTTAAAACCGCGTGGGCCAACAAGGACTATGCGACTATCATCGCCATCGCCCAGAAAGTGCCTGATGAAGCGCTGCAAGAAGACGAAAAGCTGCTGCTCTGGTACGACCAGGCTCTGACACGCACCGAGGCCGGTGCCTGATGGGTGAAGTTGGTCACGCCTTTGTTGGTCACGCTGTCGGTGCTTGGTGCTGGCATGTCCGTCACGCCACACCCTGCCGTGTGGTGGACAGGCAAGACATCTGGGGTGAGATTTCGTATCGCATTTGGTTGCCAACCAAAGACGCGGTTGTGCGTGCTCGCTCGCATGATCTGACTCGGTTGGAGAGCATTGAGCCATCAGCAGACAGCATTCTTCACACGGCTGCAGCTGCAAAGCTGCTGGACGCGATGGAAGACAACTTGCTGTTGGCACCGATCCAGTCGAGCGTGGTGCCATTGCCACACCAACTTTACGCGCTCAACCGGGCCATGAGCCAACATCGCATCCGCTACCTGCTGGCGGACGAAGTGGGCTTGGGCAAGACGATTGAGGCGGGACTGATCCTGCGCGAACTCAAATTGCGCGGCATGGCCCAGCGGGTGCTGGTGGTGGCACCAAAAGGTCTGGTCCGCCAGTGGCAGGCGGAAATGCGTCTGCACTTCGGTGAGAAACTGCAATACATCGACCCTGCAGAGCTTGCGGCCTTCCGGCAATGGAGAAATAGTGCTGGTGGCGATGAAGAAAACTTGTGGCGCATGCACGACCAGGTGATCTGTTCACTGGATTCGGTCAAGCCAATTGAAAGCCGGAAAGGCTGGAGCCTGGAGCAGCTGAATAACTACAACCGGGAACGCTTTGAAGATTTGATTTCAGCATCGTGGGACCTGGTCATCATTGATGAGTCCCATCGCATGGGTGGCAGTACCGACCAGGTGGCGCGCTACAAACTTGGGGCAGCCTTGGCCGAAGCGGCACCCTACCTGTTGTTGCTGTCAGCTACACCGCACCAGGGAAAGACAGATCAGTTTCTGCGCCTGATGCAGTTGATAGACCGGGACTCCTTCCCGGATGAAGGAAGCGTGAGCCGCGATCGAGTTCGTCCGTTTGTGATTCGCACTGAAAAACGCAACGCCATCGATGCGGACGGTCAGCCACTGTTCAAACCCAGGGTTACGCGTCTGCAGCCCGTGGCTTGGCAAGCCCGGCACGGTGCCCAGCAACGCTTGTATGAGGCCGTCACAGACTATGTGCGCCACGGCTACAACCAGGCGCTGGCAGCAAAGCAGCGCCACATTGGCTTTTTGATGATCTTGATGCAGCGGCTGGTCACGTCCAGCACTGCGGCCATTAGGACGACCTTGGAAAGGCGACAGGCCCTACTCAATGAGCCACAGCCGCAAATGCCGCTGTTCGACGCTTCTGATATGGATGAGTGGGCCGAACTGGATGGACAAACCCAAGTGGACATTGCGATTCAAACCTCAGGCTGGGTACAAGAAAAGGCCGAGGTGGACTTGCTGCTGACCCTGGCGCGAGAAACCGAAGCACAGGGCACTGATGCGAAGGCTGAAGCCCTGCTGGAGCTGATTTACAAGCTGCAGCAAGAAGAAAACGACCCCACCCTGAAGGTTTTGATCTTCACGGAGTTCGTGCCAACACAGGCCATGCTGGCTGGTTTTCTGGAAAGCCGTGGCTTCTCTGTGGCTTTGCTCAACGGCAGCATGGACCTGGATACACGTGCAAAAGCGCAGCAGGTCTTCGCGCAGGAGGTCCGGATTCTGGTTTCTACTGATGCCGGCGGTGAGGGTTTGAATCTGCAGTTCTGCCATGTGATCGTTAACTTTGACATGCCTTGGAACCCTATGCGCATTGAGCAGCGCATTGGTCGCGTGGACCGTATCGGCCAGCGCCATGTGGTGCGCGCCATCAACTTTGTCCTGGAAGACACGGTGGAACATCGGGTTCGGCAGGTGCTGGAGACCAAACTCGAAGTCATTGCGCAGGAATTTGGTGTTGATAAGGCATCCGATGTGATGGACTCTGTGGACGCCGAGCCGATCTTTGATGAACTATTCCTGCAAGGGCTTCAGGACCCTGCTTCGATTGAAAAGGCCTGTGATGCTGTGATCGATCAGGTGCGTGACAAGGTTGCCGATGAACGAAAAAACAGCGAACTGTTGACAGACTCGCACACCTTGGATGCCGATGCCGCACGCAAATGGCGTGATCACCCCGCACAGTTTTGGCTGGAGCGCGCCATCACCACCGGCTTGCCTGCACGCGGTGGCAGTGCCTTGAAGTCTGGAGATTCGTGGCGCGTTAAGTGGACGGACGGCAGCGAGTCGTCGCAGGTTTGCTTTGATGCCCGCACGGCAGAGCAAAACCCGAGTTTGGAGTGGGTCACCTTGGAGGACCCGCGCACCAGGGTGGTGATCAGCGAACTATCGCGCTGCGTCTCTGGTCAGCCTTTACCTGTGATCCAGATCACAGGTCTGCCCGAGTCGGTTCATGGCGTCTGGTCCTTGTGGGAGATCAGTTTGTCGGCTGAGGGCTTTAAGCGCAAACGGTTCTTGCCTGTATTTGCAACCGATGATGGCCGCACTTTTGTACCTACCGCCAAGCGCATCTGGGATCTGTTGTTGACCGAAACGGTCGAAATCAAGGGTGCGACCAGTGTGGAGCATGCGGTGAGCTGGTTTGATACATCCCTGGTAGCTGCAAAAAATCAGGGTGAGCGGTTATTTGCCGAAATGCTTGGTGAGCACCGCACGGGGCTCAAGGAAGAACGTGAACGTGCAATGTATGCCTTCGATGCAAGAAGCAAGGCCATCGGGCGAATTGGTTTGCCCACTGTGCGTGAACATCGCCGCAAACGGCTCAATGCCGAGCACCAAACGCGCCTTGCTGTCCTGGACGAAGCGCAAGCCAGCGTTCCTGACCTGAACGCCGTACTGATGCTTCGGGTGGGGGCACCATGAACCAATGGCTTGACCACATTCTTAAAGAGTTTCCCGAAGACGTCGCGCGGCTGTGGATGGCTGCCGACCCCGATGACGTCTTATTGGATGAGCAGGTGCTCGCCAGATTGCGGGAACGAGGCTTTGAGTTGATGACGTTTGAAGATTCAGTCGCCTTCCGGGCTGAGTATGAAAATCGTTATCGGTGTGCCTGGGATGAGGGAAAGGCAGGACCTGCCAAGGCACTGATATTGCACTTGCGTGGCAACAATACCAGTGAGCTGCCGTGGGATTACCTCAAGCAGGCAAGGCTCGTTAGCTTAAGCCTGGCCAACGTATTCCCAAAGCTCAGCTACCCTGTTCTACGACAGATTGGCGCAGAACATTACGAGGCCCTGTTTGCAGCTCAAGCAAGGCACGCCTCTCAAGTGCATGGCGAAGCTGCAACCAAAGAGTTCATCCTGACGCATATTTTCAGGATCAGCCCGCATCTGTTGTCGCGGTCTGAGGATTTTTGGCGTGAACTTTTGCGCTTGCACTATCGTGACACTGGTCTGCCGGTGGTTCTGGCGGAACATGTCGCCAACGTACTCAGTGATCAGGCAGTGCTCAAGGGCCTACCGATTGCAGAACTGTTTTCATCCAAGAGCGTTTTGCTTCGGCTGGTGCAGGAGGCTTGGTATCGGTATTTATCTCGTTTGGGCATCCACGGAACTCGAATTGGAGAAGAATCGACCTTTGCACATTTTGGCAAAGTAGACGTTCCGTTTGAGCACCCAGACGTGCGGGTGATCATCGACGCCATGTTCTTGGATGGACTGCTCCATCCACTCGCAGTACAAAGCCCACCGTCAAACATTCCAGATTGGGCGCGAGTTGGCATCATTCAAGATCCATTGGCCTTGCGCAACCTGGTGGCGGAAGGCCTCAAGGGCATTCTCCAGTCAATTCCAACGCTGGAGTCTTCTTACCGAGACTGGGCCAGCTTGTCACGCCGGTTTGGCGAGGTCATCGCCCGTTTCCATGCGTTAGATACTGCGCGCGCAGACGGTCTGAAAGTCGCAATGGCAGAGGTACAGTCTGCCGCCGACGAGCACCTGCGGGACTGGGTAGCCAAACACTATGCAGACTTGCCTTCGCTGCCTGTGGCCAAGGGGCCAGTCATGGTGCACCACGTACCGCGCTATCTGGCAATGCGGCGTGCTGCGGGTGAGTTAAAAGTCGCACTGCTTGTTTTTGACGGTCTGGCTGTGGACCAGTGGGTTCTGATCCGCGAGACCCTGGCACGGCAATCTCCAAAATTTGGGTTCGAGGAGAGTGCCTGCTTTGCCTGGCTTCCGACCTTGACGTCGGTGTCCCGGCAGGCGCTTTTCTCCGGGCTCAAACCCCGTGAATTTGCGGACACCATTGAAACGACTGCACCCGAACCGGCCCAATGGTCACGGTTTTGGCAAGACCAAGGGCTGCGAGCCAATGAGGTCTTTTACCGCAAAGGCATCAAACGAAATGACCAATTGGCTGAGCTGGATGCAGCCTTGTCTGGTCCGTCGCTTAAGGTTGCGGGCCTTGTGGTGGACACGGTGGATGAGATCGTGCATGGTGCCGTGCTTGGTAAGCGTGGCATTGCCAACCAGATTGAAGGCTGGTGTGAAACGGGGTTCCTGGAGCGGTTGTTCATGCTACTTATCGACAAGGGTTTTCACATCTATCTGACAGCCGATCACGGGAATGTCGAAGCCCTTGGCCAGGGACGCCCAAATCAAGGGGTGGCACCTGAAATGCGTGGTGAACGCGTACGAACGTACCGAAGCGAGACGCTGGTGGCAGAGTCTGCCGCCGCTCAGCCGAACACCTTTCGGCTGGATATCGCTGGACTGCCAGCAAACTTCATGGCCCTATTCGCGGGCGGCCGCACCGCCTTTTCGCCCCAGGGCGAACCGGCTGTCGTACATGGCGGCATCTCAGTCGAAGAGCTGTTGGTGCCTTTCGTGAAAGTGACGAGGACATAAATTGGGAAATAACACACACCAATTTTTAATTGGGTTTGATCGCTATGTTCAGTTGGACTGGTGTGCCGCCGCGCTTGATGTGGCAGTCGGCATAAAAACTGTTGAGCAAGTCAAGGACGACATCGCTACCGTTCTTACGGGCATCGACTCCCGAAGAAAAACGTTTGATGTTTTGAAGCGCTTGTGGATTTCGCCTTCACCAGAGTATTCAGACTTTGTTCAACGCGGCATTGAGCTATTCAAACAACAAGGCCAGAGCTCTGTGGCCCCACTGAGCTGGGGCTGCGCAATGGTGACATGTGCATTTTTTGGGCACACGTCAGAAATTACCGGGCGATTGATCGCCATGCAGGGCGACTGCACAATCAAGGAGATTCAACGACGCATGGCGGAGATTTACGGGGACAGAGAGGGTGTTAGCCGTGCTGTCTCACGCGTGCTGCAGTCACAAGAAAGTTGGGGCGTGCTTGAACGTATTGAAAATGGCAAACGACTGATCCGCAAAAAAGCGATCAGCGTCAGTGATGAGTCGACTGTGCTCTGGCTGATAGAGGCTGCGTTGAGATTTCATGGAAAAACGCTGCCCTTGGCCACCCTTCAATCCTTGGCCGTTATGTACCCCTTTTTGCTGGATCAATCGCTTGCTTACATCGTTTCCAAAAGCACCATGCTGGAATTCCGTTCAGAAGGCCCATCCCATCAGTTTGTGGCACTGCGCCAGATTTCGTGACGACTTATTCAGAGCAGCCGCCAGGCTAAAGATTCAAATGGCCCGCGTTGTGACAGCCTATGTCGTAACTCGTCCGCGTTCCCATGGCCAAATTTCCACGCCATAGGGGTTTTGGATTTTTTTGACCATTGCTTCGGATAAGTCGTCGGTTATCTCGTTGACAAAATACGAGCTGCGCAATGCAAATGGTTCTCTGCGTACAGTGTCTCGCTCGTAGGTCAGCCCTTCATGCTGCTCCATCAGACTGGCCCGCTCACGCAGCACAGCTGCTGAGTTGAAAACCCAATCGACAAAGTCGATCTCCTGCGCGGACCAGTCACACACTGGCGCGCTCAGGTAGTCTGTCGCCCAGTCCGGGCCGTAGCGGTTGCTGGAATGCCAGTACAAGTGCTCTTTGATGAGGGTACGGCCGGTGAGTCCTTCTGCGATATACGGGTTGACCGCAATGCCTCTGCGAATATAGGTGCAGGCGCTCACAAAATCTCCGTCGCGAAACGCAATTTGACCCGCCTGGTACCAGTGCGCCGGTGAAGAAGAGGCTTCTTTCAGATAGCTCTTCATCGCGCTTTTGGTGTCGCCCGTCATCATGCTGATGTCACCCATGAGCATGCGCGCGCCAAGGTTGTCAGCAGGGCACCATGCCAGCATTTTTTTGACTAAAACTTTGGCTGCCTTGCCGTCTCTACGTTGCATCAACCCCAGCAGATAGCCGTGTGCAACGCGTAAGAAGGAGCGGTTGTCAACTTCCCCCCAGGTAATCTGGCCTTTGAAGCCAGGCGGGAGGAGGGCGGTTGCCTGCCGGTATGCTTTTTCCCATACATCGGCGGCTTCCTCGCGCATCTCAAGGCACCACAGCCGATTGGCAATGAAGTTTTGGATTTCCAGTTGACCTGGGAACCTAAGCAACAGCTTTTTGGCGCGTAACAGGCCCTGTTTGTGGCTTATGTTGCCTGCATCCAGGCTGTCTATCAGCTCGTCGAGCTCCTCTTCTTCGGCCCAATCCCTGGAAAATGTGCCATGTTGAATTTGCTTGTCTGTCTCGTCGTCCGCGTCTTCACGTACAGAAAAACTAAGCTGGGTCGTCATGGGATGTTTCCTTTGTTGACTGCGTGGTTGTGAACACCCGACCTTGGGATGCGACATACCGGCGAATGTCAGGCGCCATGTGTTCTGGCACCAGCATCACGGTAAGTTCCATCGCGTCGGCAATGCGCTCGATGGATGACAAACGGGGATCGCGCTTGCTGCTCTCGATCTCTGACAGATGCTGAACCGACATGCCCGCAATGCCCGAGACGTTTTCCAAGGTCAAGTGACGCTGGTTGCGGTAGCGGCGAATCGTCGACGGGATGTAGGAGTGCATGATGGGAAGTTTAGGCCGTGACACGGGAAATGTTTCATGCGATTGTATGAATTCGTTAGGGCATTGATGCTGGCCCAGCATGGCGATTGTTGGCATCCCCCTTATGGGCAAGCCGGGTAACCCTGACCGCCGCTCATGGTTCAACATTGAACATGGTTCAAGTTGATTTCAGCTCGCGGGTTTTTATTGAAACGAATTTATAGTATTATTCGTTGCAAAATGAGCAAGCACGCCGGTTCAATTGACGCCCAAGTTCTGCAGCGCATCCAGTCGCAGGGGCCGGGTTGGGTGTTCACACCCGCTGACTTTGCCGATCTTGGCAGCCGCACTGCAGTGGCCAGCGCACTCGCGCGCAGCAAGGCGGCCGGTACGATTCGCCTTTTAGGGCGCGGCCTGTACGACACGCCGGTAGTCCACCCGGTTTTGGGTATGCTTTGGCCGGCTATTGAATCGGTGGCAAAGGCGCTGGAGCGTAAAGAGGGCATTCGGCTGCAGCCATCGGGGGTTTATGCCGCCAACCTGTTGGGTTTGTCTGAGCAGGTGCCTGCCCAGGTGGTGTTTCTGACAGACGGCGCTACGCGTACGGTGAAGGTAGGGCCTACCCAGATCAGCCTTAAGCGCACAACACCGCGCAATATGGCGGCGGCAGGCCGGTTGAGCGCCATGATGATTCAGGCGTTTCGGAGTCTTGGTGCGACCAACATTACGCCGCAACGCATTGCGCGTTTGCGCGAAAAATTGCCAAGTGTGGAGCGTGCCACGTTGTTGCAAGATATTGCATTAGCACCAGAGTGGATGCATGCCCATTTTCGTGAAGTGGCCCGGCCATGAGCAGTAGATTCACTGCCATGTCGATCGAGGACCGCAAGCTGGCGTTTGACAACGCGGCACTCACCTTGCACCTCAATGCCGTGATTCTGGAGAAGGATTTCTGGGTGTCGTGGTTGCTGCGCCTGTTGTTTGCGCAGCCAGCGTTGGCACGGTTTTTGGTGTTCAAGGGGGGCACGTCTTTGTCCAAGGTGTTTGGGGTGATCGACCGGTTCTCGGAGGACATTGACCTGTGCCTGGTGCCAGAGTTTGTGGGTGCCGATGCGAAAGGTTTTGACACGTTGACCAGCCGCGTGAAGCGCGATGCCGCCGTGCTGGAGATGCAGCGACTGTGTGCAGACAAGGTGCAGCTGGTAGTCATGCCTTTGTTGGAGAGCGCGATCATTGACGTGCTGGGCTCGGCACCTACTGGTAAATGGCTTCATTACGAGCTGGATGCGGATGCCAAGTCGCCCATAGTGTATTTTCGATATCCAACGTCGCAGAGTCATGGTTTTGACTACGTGCGCCGGGAAGTCAAGCTGGAACTGGGCACGCTGACCGATCAGCAACCCACCGGGCGCTACCCCATCGCGCCGCTGATTGCCAGTGTGTTTGCGGCCCTGTTCAGTGACTGGCAATGTGAGGTGGTGGCGCTGGAGTTGCAACGCACCTTCTGGGAGAAGGCAACTATCCTGCATGCGGAGTACCACCGACCAGCTGATTCACCCACGCCTGACCGGTATGCACGACATTATTTCGACATGGTCCGGTTGTTGGCGCACGCTGATGCACCGCAATTCTTGGCCGACAAAACGCAATGTGAGCGCGTGGTGGGGTGGAAGAGCCGTGTGTTTGCTAGGGGGTGGGCGCGTTATGACCTGGCAGGTCATGGTACGTTTCGACTGGTGCCTCCCATGGCACGGCAGGCAGATCTGGCACGGGATTACGCGACGATGCGCCCCATGTTCATGACCGAGCCACCGAGTTTTGACGTGTTGCTGCGAGAACTGGGGAATGCTGAAAACGCCATCAATAATTTGTGACGCTGCGGCATCAATGTAAGCGCTCCAGCAACCCCAGTAAATCACTGGGCCGTTTTGTGCACCAAATCTGTTATACGTAAATTCCAAGGCAGCAGGGCTTCAACCGCTTCAACG
>LNAP01004539.1_pt1 | contig 12775 bp, 14 predicted proteins | sample 602601 | NCBI WGS metagenome assembly LNAP01 (sample SAMN02440304, study PRJNA202911) | soil metagenome | biome: Subtropical and temperate rainforests or woodlands; isolation source: soil samples (1 kg each in a 20% v/v slurry with milli Q water) were... ...
TCGTCAACATCGCCTCGAACACCTGGCAGGTGGCCTACAGCTACAACCCCACCGCCAATCTGACCTCTACTGCGCAGCGCAACAACGTAGTGGGCGGCGAGGTGGCGCTCTGGGGCGAGTTCGTGGACGACCAGAACATCATCAGGTAAAAGATTTTGTTTCCTTCTTTTTTGTAGTTGTTGATTTTGTGTGTGTCTGATTATGTTTTGCACACCATCGATTACCGCTCCAACGTTCTTCCACCTAAGTTTATCCACTAAAAATGTATGGATTGTTTGTTGCTTTACTTCCTCTCTTTAGCATGCTGTACCCCCGTGCCAGTGCTGCCGCTGAGCGTCTGTGGAGCCCTGAGAGTGTGACCGACCAGTCCGCCGCCCAGGCCCGCCTCATCGTGCAGCGCTGCAGACTGCTCAACAGAGGCTTCTCCTCGGCCCCCGTGCTGCCCGCCGGCTACTGCGACACCGTGCCTGTCTAAAAGTGGGGACATGAGAGGCGGTTTTTGTGTTGTGTGTTGTGTGTTTATTTGCAAATATTTTTTTGCATGGCATAACTCGTGAGAAGGTTTTGGGGTTTATGGTGAGGACTGAAAAGTATCTCACCAAAGGAGTATTCAGCAATCATCGGGAGGTTTTTATCATTATTGCACGCGTTTATCTCTATCATAATTAAATCACACAGAATGAAAAAATATTATTTTTGTGTCATGTCACCGTGTAAAAAAGTGATGCTTTTAGTCTCGAGCATTCCTTCCCATCCTCGGATGAGCAAATTAAATCGGAAAAGTATTTTCCATTTCCGGGACGGTTTTGACCAGCAAAATGACTTCTTTTTCACCAAATTACAGGTTTATTAGCGCTTGCTTTACTCTAATTCTGATATTAATTGTGCCAATTATTATGAAACACGATTTCGCGAATGTCACGTATGTCACGTATGTCACGTATGTCACGTATGTCGCAATAACCCTTTCCAAACACTTTTTTTGTCAAAGTAAGCGCGCACAGTATCTCCGGACATTACAAATATTACAAATTTGTACCTGCAAAGAAATATTCTTCCACCTCCATTGAAGTGAACAACTTATTACGACCACAGACCTAAGCTTTTATAACCGCTCGCCACGCACAGAGCTCTATAATAGTAGTATCTTTGGAAGACGATTGCGCTACAACATCATTCCCCGCAGCCTAGCCTATCAGCCTATTATTTAAATTGTTCCCACAAGTTAACACTATTACATACACTCACGACAATGTCAGTTTGTATCGCGCACCTGCGCCGCACCCCCAGTCCGCGGCATACTTTACAGTCTGTCCACCAAGCACGAACAACCCTTTCCAATACTTTTCCGCTGCTCAGCCAAAGATGAGCCATATAATTTCACGCCATTATCTGTGATTGCCGTAGCTTGCGCCTTTTAAAACAGATTTACTTCAATAGTTTATGAATCGTGAAGATAGAAGCAGAGGCATGACCAAAGATAGATGGACCGACACCTGCAAAGGGATCCCAAAGTTTTTGTGCAAAGTGCTGACCATGAAATTTGTATTGCAAGTGATTGCTTCTATTGCGGTACTGTATTACATCACTTCTTATATCCATGGAGCTACTTACATTTGGCAATGTACAACTTTGGCGGAGTCAATACGACCTGTTGAACGTCGATCTTGTCCGGTAGTTCCTGTGAGTCCAGTTCCCAACACCACTCCCGCCCCGGTGGCAAGCAACAAACCACCAAAGATTGGGTTGCTCATGGTGTATGACAAGAAGTATGGTATGCCTGACAAAGACTTGGTCCCGAGACTGATTAAAAATCGTGAACATTATTGTCAAAAGCATGGCTGCACGGTTATCAGTACTCCGGAACCGGATGATGCCAGTACCAAGCACGCCAGACCGCCTGCGTGGAACAAGCTGCTCGCGATGAAGAAGCAGCTAGAAACGGGGTTGTATGACTATGTGTTCTATGTTGATATGGACATGGTAATCATGAACCCCGAAATATCCCCACAGAGTCTTTTGAACCAAGCTCCGCCGGGTCAAGATTTCATTTTGACCAACGACTGGAGCGGACTAAATACGGGCATAATATTTGCCCGCAACACCGACTTCAGCAAGACCTTTCTGCAGTTGGCCTGGGACCAAGAACAACTGGTACAGAAATATTCCGCCAACGGAGTGCCTCATCCGTTTGAATACGAACAACGCGCCTTCCACTACCTCATGAACACACCCTTGTGGCAAGCACGGGGCTTGCCGCAGTACCAGGGAGACTATCTCGAAAACCGGAAGCATTTTACAACGTTGCCGCAGTGCAGTATGAATTCGTACGTGTTGCATCCGCTGGAGTTCCGCGCGGACCGCGAGGTGTCACAGTATGTAGAGTCCGACTTTGTGGTCCATTTGGCGGGCAAGAAAGGGCAGACCAAGATGGATTTTACGAAGTATTATCTTTCGCTCGCAGAGGAAGAGTATCATTAGTTGCGCTAGGTTGTGTGAATATTTGAGTACTGGTAGTGCTTAAGCCTTGTTGCACAGTACCGAATTTTCAATCTTTATTGGATTTGATAACAACGTAAACTTGAACTGTGATATTGTAAACGCACTGATTTGATTTCGTAAATACGGTTGCAATTACAGTAACCTCAAACTTTAAACCGATGCGAGGCAATTTAAAGTGTGTCTCTTGAAGATCCCGCCAACTTCAACTTCGCTGAAAAAGAACACACTTTACACTTCGCACTTCTCTCGCATTTTCGCTGTGCTTCCAAAATTCTTTGCCGAATTGGAACTAAAAGAATTGTCCAGATAAACTGCGCAGATATGTTCAAATACTTTGCTTTGCTTTCCTTGGTCGCGCTGGTGGTGGGAGATTGGAGCTTCGACGCCATGAACCCTTTCAACTGGGACAAAGACATTGCACCGAACCGCGACTTCTCCACTTCCATGTCTCAGTTTGACAAAATGAAGCATTACTTTGACTCGGCCATTCCTACAAGTGTTGCTCAGCGGATGTCTGGAAACATGCCAATGGACGTTCGTGAGACTCCTGAGTTCATTGACATCCAGATGGACCTGCCTGGCGTCGAGAAGAAGGACATCTCGCTTACGATTCACAGAAACAACGAGCTGGAGGTGTCGGCGGTGAAGAAAGGCCTCGCGCAGGAGGAAGACAAATCGGCGAAGAAGTTGGAACGTTTCAGTGGCACGATCGCTAGAACCATCATGCTCCCTGGATACGCGGATTTGAACCAGCTTGTTGCCAAGTACAGTGATGGCGTCCTTTACCTGAGAACCCCTAAACTTGGACAAGAGACTGAAGATATGCCCAGATCCGTGCAAGTCAGTTAAATGGGCTGCAGGGCACCCCCGAACGATCTGCATCTGGATATTTAGTTTTGCACATCATGCTTGTTGTTTCTTGGAACTCGTGGAAGTTGTGTTAATTTGGAAATAGTATATGCTAGGAACCTTTCCTTTTTATATGAATTAATAAGATAAGTGTGCACCATGATTTGGTAGTTTAGTGGAAGTATCCACCGGAAGTCAATCCATGTTTTTCACGCACGAAAGTCTGGAAGTTCGTTCACAAAAATTCGGTTAAAACTAAGGGTTCAATGAAACTACAACACGTTCACAGATAATTCGTCAAGTTCTTGCAATTCCGTCTGTCTTTCATCGTAAAGTTGCTTTCATATGCTGGTTAAAGTGCTGCTTGTGTTATTACAGCTCCATTTTTGCCGTGCTTTCAACTTGTCCCTGCGTACCCTGCAAGCAACTCCAAAATATTCCTTTGGCGTCCAAAGGTTGTCATTTGCAACAAAGGGAGAAGTGAATGCGTTGTTACCAGGTTTACCGCATGCAAGATTGAGCTTTAAACAATTTGGGAAGCCGAATGCAGACACTATTGATGAAAAGGTCCATGCAACTGCTACAGTGGCTCCTCAGGTTACAGTGAAAACGATAAAGAAGCTTCTTCCGCTTGGTTTGATGCTATTCTTTATGCTGTTTAACTACACGATCTTGCGTGACACGAAAGATGTGTTGGTTATTACAGCCCCTGGCTCTGGTGCTGAGATCATTCCCTTTTTGAAAACTTACGTGAATCTACCTTCTGCGATAGGATTCACTGTTCTGTACTCCTTCCTCTGCAATCGTATGTCGCCCGATAAAGTGTTTTATTTGGTGTTGGGTGCGTTTTTGACGTTCTTCGGTGCTTTTGCTGGTCTGATATGTAAGTTACTGCGGTTTTATTGACATCGCAAACGATTCCTACTGTAAGTTAACGGTCTTGCAACAACTTGAAATGTACCAACAGATCCTAACCGAATGGCGTTACATCCCAACCAAGCCGCAGACTGGCTGGTTACCCGGGTGCCTTCATTCATTAAGGTACGTGCAAATACTAAGCTCTGCTTGCAATTAATATTTTTATCCCAATGACCGATACGTTGACCTCTTCTTTTTTTTTGTCCCACAAAACAGCCATTGGTCTCAATCTTCCGTAACTGGACGTACGCGCTGTTCTACATGCTGTCGAATCTCTGGGGCTCGGTGATGGTGTCACTGCTCTTTTGGGGCTTTGCCAACGATATCACCACCGTCGAAGAAGCCAAAAAGTAGGTCTTACATTTGCATATATGCATAATCTTTGTGCACTCTCGTCAATTACATCTTGGTGTCATCAAGCTTAGCCCGCGTCGTTTCAACCCCTCTGCATAGTTTTGTTTTAATTGATCCATATTTGTGTGCATGGATGACATTACTCCTTTGTAGATATTACCCATTGTTTGGGTTGATGGCCAACGTAGCCCTGATTTTCAGTGGTCAATATGTGAAGTACGTGTCAGGGCTGCGCGCAAGTCTGCCTGCAGGTACCAACATACTATGTTTAACATTAACAAGATACGGATTGTTTTACTAAATAACTTTGTTGTCTGTATTGTTTTGTTTTATTGCATTGTTCGAACATGGGCGCTTGAGCTGTTTGTACCATTTTGACGCTATTTTTTGTAATTTCTGTCCTGTCTATTACTGTAGACACGGACCAGTGGGGTCATTCGCTGAAGCTGTTGATGGCCGCGGTGGTGGCGGGAAGTGCCGTAGTCATGGCACTCATGGCGTTTATGCAGGGACAGGTAATGGAATATTGAGTTCAAATAGTGTTGTTTTTGTTTGATTGACATTTATTGAAATTGTTTGAATTATACATAGCCATTCTCGTGTGTGTTTTGTAGGTACTGACGGACCCGGCGTGTGTTGACCCGCAAAAGGAAGTCAAAAGAAAGAAACAAAAGACACATATGAGCATAGGTAGGCACATATCATCTCTTGACATGTTGCCCACTTACAAGAATAAAAACTTAACTTTGCAACCGTTGGTATATGTTCATTTGTTATAGGCGAATCAGTGACATTTCTTTCGCAGAGTTCGTATATCCGCAATCTAGCCATTGTAGTGATTGCCTATGGCATGAGTATTAACATAGTGGAGGTACGTTTAAATCACTATAATCATCTGATAGTTATATACAACGGATCTGTTGTAAAAACATAAAACTTTCACCTCGTGATAGATTCAGAGTACTTTACTACACCTTCACTGTCCTTTTTTGTCTATTGCACCTACTTAGGTGGCCTGGAAGAGCAATTTAAAGAAAGCGTTTCCGGATCCTGGGGACTACAGTGCCTTTATGGGCAATTTTTCGAGCCTCACGGGCGCCGCCACCTTGCTGATGATGCTGGCAGGTTAGGCTTGTGAGTGTGCATATGTGTGATATATTGTATAACCTGGATGTGTTGTATGCGTTGTATGCTGCGTGACTAAAAATAAAGTTTGCTTGCAACGCAATTCCATCGCTAATAACAATATACTACCGTCTGCTACCATACGTGCATATACTTTAGGCAGGATAATATTTCAGCGTTTTGGTTGGGGTACTGCTGCGCTTATTCCTCCCATCACCATACTCCTGAGCGGTAAGTATACTTATTTCGAAAAGGCTATTTTATACGAAGTAAGAGTGTTATTGAATAATATTTATAGTTTAGGGCTCTGGCAGTGATTGTATTCACTTGCAACATTATCTCTCTCATGTAAACTGGTCATAACACTTATTTTATCTTCATCTGTTCTGTTCTTTGTATTCATATTCTTTAAACCAACCAGGGGCCGTTTTCTTTTCGCTGACGTTGTTTCCTTCGTATTTCGCGCCGCTCACTGACCGGTAAAACAAATCCCCTTTTCGTGTTCTCTTCTTTACTTTTCCGTAGTATTTACTGTTTATTTGTACACACTTTTGTTATGCGTTTACCAACACAGACTGGGTACCTCGCCGTTGATGGTGGCCGTGTTGACCGGCGCATTGCAGAACATGATCTCCAAGGGAGCGAAATACAGTCTTTTTGACCCCTGCAAGGAAATGGCCTACATACCTCTAGGTAAAATATGTATAACAACTATGTGATGTGTAAAATTTGAAAATTGTAGAACTGTTTCAGTGCTTTCCTTGACCAACCCTTTCGACTGTGATCTCTTTTAATCCTTTTTACGTTTTTCTGACTTTTCTGCGATGTTACAACACAGATACCGAGTCGAAAACGAAAGGCAAGGCAGCGGTTGATGTGATTGGCAGTCCGCTGGGCAAGTCCGGTGGCTCGCTGGTACAGCAGGTGAATATTATTAAATGTTACAATAAGTATTTAATTGTATAAATTACTGGACTATCACTTTCTATACTGCTCGAAATAGATTTTGATTGCGGCTTGTGGTTCTTTGCACGCCGCCACGCCCTACCTCGGCGGTGCATTGGGTATTATTACAGTGTGCTGGATTCACGCCGCGCGCGCGTTGAGTGTGCAATTTGTGCAGAAAAGCGCAGAAAAGGACGCAGGGCGTGCTGAAGCGGTGCCAGCAGAAGGAGAAGTAAGTTCCGGTAGGAAGAGGAAGCAATGAGCAGATGCTAAAGAGATCAGCGTGTGTTGTGTGTTGCTGTCCGGACTTATATCTCTTTCTATCTTGGAATGAAACTGAATAGACGTGGATGGGAATTAATTTCGAAAGGTTTGTTTGATGGGGTGGAAAACGTGTGCTTTTTGTCTATGCACTTGTCGACCGTTTCTTTTTGCAGGGCCTTGACCAGGTTGACTTGGTCAGCACTTCTTTCATTTGCTTCGAGAGAATGTGGTCTTTCGAAGCCAATGTCGATAGCTTAATAGAGAATTTTGCAGTTGTGGTTGAAACAGACACCGCTTCAAAAGGCTCGTGGCAACAAGACTACGAAGCTTTCTGTGAAAAGTTCCATATAACGAAATGCCCCTTCATCAAATCATCTACAACAGCCGACAAAGAAAGCGTTCGTATTATGAATAGTATTGTTGACTTGTCGAGTTGGAGGGCAGCACTACTGGCGTGCTGCACCACCGGCTCCAAAGTAATCGAGATTTCGGTGCATGGGACTAGATTGGAGCCACAGCATCTGGTGGATCTATCCACTGCGCTGAGAAAGATGGGAACATGTCAGCTGCTGAAGCTGCAATACTTGGACTGGCAAGAAAGCAGGGGATTGAATGAAAATAACACCGCTCAGTACCAAGAAGCCTTGACTGCATTGTTGAACGAGGCCACGGGTCTCGAGTATGTCTCTTTGAAGGGAAACGACTTCACTGACGATTTTCTCGCTCCTGTCATCTCGTCGCTATCACAAAGCTTCAGATTAAGTACGCTGAATCTGGCCAACAATAAGCTCACGGATCAGAGTCTGAAGCTGCTCCTGAAGGCGATTCGATGCACTACCAACATTCGCAAGGTTTCTTTTGAGTCGAATTTGATTACCGGAGAAAGTCTTTCCGTTCTGGGCGAGCTGTTCCTAGGGTCAGACTTTAATGCAGAAGATGATTCTACCTGCAAGGCAAACGGAAAGCTAATCGCAGAACGGAACAAAGCGATCAAAGCGACCAACGCCAAGCGCAAGAAAGCAGGTCTCGTGGAGCTCAAAGAAGTCACCCCCAGCGTCGAGTGCAGTGCCAAGAAAGAAAAGACCTTGATCCATGCCAACCGCACACTGAGACTGCTTGATCTGTCGCATAACACTGACTTGCAAATCGAGTCTGTGAATACGTTGGTGAGTGCGCTCACGGACACACCAGCACTAGCAAACCTGCCTGCTGCGGCCTCCCAGGCTGACACCAAGCTGATCATCGACCTTTCCTCGACCGTTCCGGTGCCGCCTGATTTTAGTTATACTCCTCAAGTGTGGGTGGAATTCGTTGTATAAAGCAGATAAAATTGAAATCAGCAATATTTTTAGTGTGTTACATGACACTTTATTTGCAATAATAAGTAAATATATTAGTAAGCGTTGTATCTCCTTTTTCTCATCCTTCAATCTGTATATCCGCGCACAATTTCCACTTTATGGTTCGTGTGCATAAAATTAGACAGCACTTGGTAGTTGCTTGAGATCTGGCATCACAAGGTCATCGATCGCAGCAGGGGCACTCAACACACCGCGAGAATAATACCTACCAGCAGAAACAAATCAAAAAATAGTGAGTGTTTTATTCGAGCATAGCAAACACTTGGATAAAAGGTGCTTACTTGGAGTACAGAAGGGAATTGCGCAGCTTCTGGCAGTGCGGGCGAGCCAAAAAGTCAGTAAAACTGATGCTGCAATACGGGTAGGTCTTGTCTACGTCAGCGTCGACCGTCACGTCAGTGGTGGCCTCCGTCTCACTGGGTACCACAGACTTTTCAGCAATTGAGTGGTCATCTGCCACAGCGGCCGGGACCGCATCTTCGGCAAAGGCTTCAAGGGTCATGGTGACCGGAATCTGATATGTCGGATTGTTGAACGCTGCGAAGACAGGCGCCACGTGCGCGGTGAAAGTAAACAACCCCTGAGGCGGGCCCTTGATGGCGATGGCGATGTGATAAGCCACTTGGTGCACCCAGAAATAGTTCGTGGTGTAGTGAAAGCCGTCTTTTTCGATCCCGCGGAGCACCAATAGAATAGCTTCTTTGCTCTTGCCACTGATGCCCCATCTGAATATTATACATATAAAACGTTGTTATAATACTTCGTAAGGAAGCAGCGTGTTTGAAAGAATATGTGGTTCAAAGCAATACCTGCACAAGAGCAAGAAAATCACGCGAAGCTTGACTTCGTGCCCCCAACCAGGCAACTGCTGTTTTGCCAACAGCTTCATGAACTGTACATCTGTCAGCGGCGCGCGGGGCAATATGGTCTCCACCGCGCTGTGCGTGCTGTCAGGGCTGGTGCCGTGTGCGTCGTCTCTTTGCTTCTGTTGGGCAAGCTGGTGCACGTCCACCAACAAGGAAGGCAATGGTAATTTGTCGGGCAGCAACACCATGGTTCTGCAAGAATGTCAATGCAAAAGGATAAAAATCAATTTTCGGCTCGATAACACCTCGCAGAATGCCATTATAACCGCTCATTGTAATAAAAGAAATACGATATAGAAAGTATTCAACGAAATAAAGCTGACCTGGCGTCGGGATCCATGAGCATGCGCTGCTTGGAATAATAATGCAGGAACAGACCACCATTGGCCAGCTGCGGGTTCATCAAGAGAAAGCGCTTCCAGGGAGACACGCTGGAGTCAGCAGCAACACTGGCAAACTCAGGCAGACCTAAATACGGATGAGATATCGTTAATACGTGTTAGTTACAGAGACTAGTATTACGAACACAGTCTACATTGTTTGTTACCTGTGGCCGCCGCGGTGATCTTCGTGGACTCGATCGCATAATGCACCATGTGCACCCAGAAGTACGTCATCGTCTCGTGAAACGTCGTGCCGCGGGTATTCTCTCGCATTTCGTTGCTGATCCCGCCGCGACGGGTGCGCGGGGAGTTCTCAATAAACTTTTTGATGCCCTCAAAGATCAGCTTCATGCCCTCTCGGCGGCCGTGCTTCTGCAACAACACAAAAGCAATGCGGAGATGCGTGTAGTGGTCCCAATTGTCGAGTGTGTAATCCGCGAGCTCGGCCAAAAAAGTGCGGTCCGATTCATCCACTCGCGTCAGCCATTCTTCCAGTTGAACTTCCAATCTAGTGCAGAATAAGTAATGTTACTATCATGGAATCTTTCATAGTACACAAAGACTATGCAAATATCAAATAGTACCTGTCCTTCTCTGACGGTTCCGGTACTTTGACTGGACTAGACGATGTGGGTCTGCTCCGCAACACTTCAGTCAGCCAGACATATCCTGTCTGTAGATTGTCGCCAGTCATAGCACAGACATCTTCTGTGTGATGCACGTGAGTGCGTAGGTAAGGTTCCATGTGCTTCATGACCTTTTCCTTGACGGCACGCTGGCGCGATTTCGGAGCGATGTCGATTTTGTTGAAAAGAATCAGGACGGTGGCTTCCTTCAGCTCCTCTGCCGTAATGGTATCCTCAAACAGTTTCAGCACCTCATCTATTGCACAAATACATATGAACTGTCAATATTTTTGATTAAATGATTGAACTCTGCACCTCACCCATGCGCTCAACATCGTTGCAGTCCACGACAAAGATTAAGGCTTCGGTCCCTTGGTAGTAATGCCTCCAAAGTGGTCTGATCTTGTCGCATCCTCCCACATCCCATATGGTTAGAGAAGTACCTGATACAACAACAGTTTCTACATTAAAACCTATGGTAGGGATAGTCGTGACAACTTCGCCCAGTTTCATCTTGTAAAGAATAGTAGTCTTTCCAGAAGCATCGAGACCGATAGTCAGACAACGAAATTCTGACTTTGGAAACAGTTTCTCTAACAAAGAGCTGATGATAGACATTATGCAAACCGGAGAAGAATAGAAATTATTACAGTAATGTGGCGAAGACTGCAAACCCAGAACGCGAAGTGGGTTCGATGGGAGACGGTGGGAACTGCCCGAATGGGCTATTGTGACATTATTTGGCGTTAGTGGAGGTATTATAGGTGAAATAGCGCCTTTTGCCTTGGCACATGTGTCCCCTTCGTCTGCAGGAGGATTTCAGATCAATCCGTGTTTCAGTGAGAAGGGCCTGCTGTCTAGGACTGTATTTCTTACGAAGCTCCACAACTCGCATCAGATTATAGCTGACGAAATGACTACTGTTTGTAGAAAATGGGCGAACATGGAGAAGTTTCTCTCGCGTCCTTCTCCGTTCGGCAACGAAACGGGTCAGCTTCCGAATGGATATTACGTGCCGAGTCCAAGCGTTTTCAAAAGTCTAAACAGTGACAGCAGAGTCCTTGTTGTCGGAGCTGGTGGTCTTGGTTGCGAGATATTGAAAGATTTGGCTTTGTCTGGTGTGGCTGACATCCATGTGATTGGTAAGTTCAATAACAACAGTTCGTTTTGACGGAGTGTTCTTTTCCAGTATTATCACACACCCTATCATTACCATGATGTAGACCTGGATACAATCGATATCAGTAACTTGAACCGGCAGTTCTTGTTCCGTATGAGCGATGTTGGCAAGAGCAAAGCACAGGCGGCGGCTGATTTTATCATGAAGCGTGTTCCAGGCTGTGTGGTGACCCCCCACCAAGGCATGGTGCAAGAAAAGGACGAGGACTTCTACAAGCAGTTCAAAATCATCATCTCTGGTTTGGACAACATCGAGGCCCGGCGGTGGCTGAACAGTCTCATCGTGGGTATGGTGGAATATGACGAAGAAGGCGAGATCGTTCCAACTTCCATCATACCTCTCATCGACGGAGGTACGGAAGGTCTGCGCGGCCAGGGAAGAGTCATTCTGCCCAAGTTTACGGCTTGTTTTGAGTGCACGTTGGATTCGTTTCCCCCACAGCAAGCATTCCCGATGTGCACGATTGCGGAGACACCACGCTTGCCCGAGCATTGCATCGCTTATGTTTACAGTAAGTCCTTTGACCTATTTGGTTTCTTTGTTGTTTTGAACTTGAACATTGTACATAGATGAAATTATCTTAGTTTTTATTTATTGTTGTGTAAACTGTATGGGAAGAAAGCGCGTTTGTATTGGGAGGAGATACAATGCTTCTCCAAGTTGTTCCTCATCTCATCCTTCTTTCTGTTTTGTGTTGCAGTTTTGGAGTGGGAGCGGTGCTTTCCTGGTCGCAAGTTGGACAAGGACAGTCCCGAAGACATGCAGTGGGTCTTTGAGAGGTAAGAATTTGATGTTTTCCGTGTCGCATAATTTGTTTACTTGTAAGGAAGGAAATGTAATTTCTTGGTGGATAATTTTGCCAAGAATCTGCACAATCTGAGGTACCATTTTTATTGCAATGATGATGTACATTGTTTGTAGGGCTCAGGAGCGTGCACAGCGCTACGGCATTGAAGGGGTGACCTATTTCAAAACCATGGGCGTGGTGAAAAACATCATTCCCGCGGTGGCCTCCACCAACGCGATCATCTCCGCCGTGTGCGTAAACGAAGCCATCAAACTCCTCACCTACGGCTCCCAGACCGTCAACAACTACTTCTTGTACATTGGCGGGGATGGACTGTACTCGCCGACTTACTTTTACGACAAGAGCGAGACCTGCGCGGTGTGCTGCGACGACGCTGCCACGCGCACGATCACCTTCAGTCGCGACCAAACCCTGCAAGAGTTGATGGACAAGCTCAGCGAGATGCCCAGTCTGCAGCTCAAGAAGCCCTCGCTCATTGGGAAGTCCACGTCGCTGTATATGCAGAAGCCCCCCTCGTTGGAGAAAGCCCTGCGCGTGAACTTGACGAAGAGTCTGGGGGAGCTGCTGGAGAATGGCGAGGTCCTGACTGTGACG